>ERZ779820.1880-NODE-1880-length-12465-cov-5.271394_pt1 | contig 12465 bp, 15 predicted proteins | sample MGYA00511563_ERZ779820 | MGnify/ENA primary metagenome ERZ779820 (study PRJEB29588, sample SAMEA1964852) | human gut metagenome | biome: human gut; feature: human-associated habitat; material: faeces | place: Denmark | collected 2008/2010 ...
GCCTAATGGCAGCTGTCAGACTTAAGGCACCTACACTTTAAGACCCTGGCATCGACTATGTAGGAAACGACACATGCAAAGCTTTGCGCATGCGGGCGTATTATGAAGCTACTAAAACCGTCAGAGTGTTTCTTCCCGGACGGTAGAGGGAATGTCAAATAAGGAACTATGATAGTAGAAGAACAGGGAATTGATTTTCGGACAGGGGTTCGATTCCCCTCAGCTCCACGCTAAAAACCGCGTAAATACGCGGTTTTTTCTTTTTCGTGTTGCATTTCGTGTTGCATATTTTTATTTTACAAGGCCAGGATAATGAAGGGCACCGTCCTGATCCGGAGTGAGGACTACTGGTTCAGTTGCCATGCGGCCTTCTTCGTCCAGGTAATACCACTTGCCATTTATGGTCTGCAGACCTTTAAGCATGGCACCGTCTGGGCCAAGATAGTACCAAGAACCTTTGTACTGGTACCAAGTGTTAGACACCATGAAACCGGCGCCATTAAACCAGTACCATTTGTCTCCGTCCTGCTCCCATTTGTTACAAGCATATTCTCCTGATCCGTCTTCTTTGTAGAAGCGCCAGCCTCCATTTTCCTGCTGCCAACCTGTTTTTACTGTAACGGGAGTTAAAAAGAGCTTCCTCTCTTCCTGACGTCTGTGGATGAGGCCAGATAATACCTTTCCGCCAGCTTTATTATACTCCAGGATTTTGGCTGCTATCTCAGAACGGGTACGAGTACCTTTAGCCGTCAATCCGTCAATACTTCCGATGTTATACGCAAAAGATACCAAGGCATCAAACTCTGGCTGCGTCCAGTTGTAAGCACTGTACTTGTCCACTTTTGGACCATACTTTTTATCAACAGACTGGCGCAACCATTCATCTGCCGTTTCCTGGCTGATCCGCAGACCTTGGCAGATTGTTGTTCCGGTGATTGTTTTGTCTGCGTTTGTGGTGCCGTATCCGATGGTCCAGACACCTACTGCATCTTGATAAGCCATCAGACGGCAGCCCTCAAAGCGTTTTATTAAGTTTAATCCATTGTCTGATATTTTCATTGCTTTTCCTTTCTATTGCGACGTCGCAAATGGCAACCATAACCCGGGTTGCCTGCGGGAGATATTCGGATCACCTCCATATTTAGATCTCATTACTTGTTTTTTCTCTATCACTATCAATTTTGCTTTTTAATGCCGCTATGTACTTCATAAGCCATCCTGGCACCGGCGCGCCCATACGACCGGCATTTTCTGTAATAGATAACGCTTCATTTAGTAAATACCATACGGTAACTAATAACGAAAGCATCGTATTGGGAAGGTTGAACCCCAACACTCCCGATGTCTGAATAATGATATAATCAATTACCATCCCTACAGCAATTACAAAAAGATACGCTACCTTTTTAGCAATGCCTTTAGCACCCTTCCTACTGCTCCAACCATAAGACTTATCATCAGGATGATCTAAAGCCTCCACTGCGCTTGCTGCCATACCTGAAAGGTAATCGATCACCATCAGGCAGAGCAGAACACCCAAAAGATAAAAAGTAACTCCTAATTTCTGACTAAAATATGCAACCAGTCCGGTTGCACAAACCTGAATACTCATACATGTGCTCCTATTCAATTACATTTGCCTCCTTTTGCAAAACATGTTATAATGTTGAAAAAGAGACAAATGTATTCAAAAAGCACCTGAATTCCTCGCTCATGGCTTCAGGTGCTTTTTCCTTTTTCTGATACTATTTTTCAATCATTGCTTTCAGTTTCGCAACCCTGTTAATCTTTGCAACGCAATCCATACTATCAGCTTCTTCTGGCGTTATGTATTGCATTAATTGTAAATACAAGTCATTTATAACCTTTGATTGCAGGTCTATGATTGCTTGCTGCGCGCAAAATATCTCCATCATATTCATGTTAAAGAATCCACTACCTCACCAACCACTTCACGCAAGTTGAAAAGCTTCGGAACCTCATCTTTAGTGTAAGCTCCACTTAATACTAAACTTACCCATGTTTTAACTAACGCGCTGTTTTTTGTAAATACCATAATCATCACTCTTCCTTTCCTTTTTCTGCTTTGTCTAATACACTCCATACAACTTCTCTCAAATTACTCAGGTTTGGGACATCTTCCCGCCCATAAGTGCCTGATTTCACAATCCGCACCCAAGTTTTTGTGAGCTGGCTATACTCATCAAACATACTCAACACCTCCTTTCTTCTATGCCATCGGAGTCATCATTGTAGCAAGCACAATGGTGAGCTCCGCAATTGCCATATCACTATCCGTTCTGGCCTGCGTCAGATCGGCTTTGGCTTCTTTCAATTCTGCCTGCAGTTTCGCAATAATCTCTTTGTCGGTCAACGGTACTGCCGGGCTCCAATCACCTCCAAGTTCCCAGTATCCATCAATGTCTGCTTCAATTTCGGTGCGATCCGCCGTAGTCTGGAAGTATACCTCGTCATACACCCATTCCAGATTATTCTCCTCTCCATCAGAAAGGGCAGGTGTCGTCTGCTGTCTGATATTCCGCCGGATCCACACTTCCGCAGTGTTTCCAGCGTTCGGAGTCATCAAAAAATTGAAGCAAAGCTCCTCCGGCTTTGCTGATCCGTGTGCTTCTGTCCTCATGATCTAACATCCTCCTTTTTATGTCTGCTGATATGACGCGCCCGCAGGCGCTTACAATTTTTGGTACATTATGATCTTTGCAAAAATCAAATGAGTCACTATGCTCAAATCGGCCATTGTATGACGATACGCGCCGAGCCAGAGAAAGCGGAATGTCTTTTCCTTCCTTCAACCGTGCTTCCGCCCGGATAACCGCGCGCCGGCAGCGCTTAAATGTAGTTCTGCGGATAGTAATATGGTCCCGGTAGATCCGGTAACCCATCATGTCAACAAAATGGCCGTGGTGCTTACCATCTTTCCCGATGTAATCTGTTTCCTCGACCTTCCAATCCGGTTTTATCTGCAACCCGAGAACATCATGGGTATAGCCAATTACTTTTTGAGCTGATGTGGCCGCATCCTTTTTGGATGACGCGAACAGCAAAATGTCATCCATGTAAAACAAGTTGTGGTGCGTAAGCCGCACCCGCACCGCAATACCGCGCCGCGTCTGGACCTTATACAAATCCTCCCCGATGTAGTGGTAGGCCAAAGACAAATAATAGTTACAGGCGAACTGACTAAAATAAGAGCCGATCGACAGCCCCGTTGGAAAGGCATCAATCAGCTCATGAATCAGCCATAGCAATGTTGGATTTTTGACATCCCGCGCAAAAACCGCCTTAATCTTATCATGTGGGATTGACGGATAGCATTGCCTTACATCCAGCTTCACAAAGTTTCTGGTTCCGGCGGGATCCGTTTGCATCCACTTGAATATCGCACGCGCTCCCCGCTCCTGTCCCCGTTCCGGAATGGACGCCATCTGATACGGTCCAATTTTGGCATAGAACAGATCCCGGCAGGCTTCTACTGCGATGTAATCAAAAATCTGATGTATCGGCGCTTCTATGCCAATCGTCCGCCACTTACAGCAGCAATCATCATACCGGCGCTTGAAAAAAATTTGCGGAAGATCGAGTTTTCTTTGCTCAATCCTCCGCTGTATATCAAGTGCTATATTGTGTACTATATCTTCAAGGAACCTCCTTTGGTTTGCCACAAGAAGATCTCGAATATCACGGAGATTAAGGACCTGCGAATATTGAGCCAGGAAGTGCTGCACGTCCCTGCGCTTTTTCTTCTCATCGATCCACAGGTATATGCAGCGCTCAATAAAGCCTATATCCGTAATGTCAACGTTTTTACAATAACGTCGCATATTGTAATCCTTTCTGGTTTCAGGGACTTTCAGTTTTATTACTAACCCCGCACATGGTCCTGCTCGCCCATGCGCCTACTCACGGTTTTATTCCGCTTTCATGCCGCATCAACCAATTTTAGGCTACCGCCAAGGCTGTCTTTTGAACAGGGCATTAAAGCACGTTGCATGACACAGTGTAACAGTTTGGTTAATCAGAAAGACGACGCAGGATGTTCCACCTGGCATTCCCAACGTCATTGTTCGCGTTCACGCAGCGAGCGCCACTGTTCGACCAGTCGTTCAGATTGCCGCCCCAGAGGGCGAAGGAAAACCCCGCGAGAAAAGTGCCATACAACCCTATTATTTTATGAGCGTTCAAAGGGGCGATCCCCTCTCCGCTGCGCGGATTCACCCCCATGCGGCTACGCCGCGGCGGAGGGAAGAAAGGCGACGCAGGATGTTCCACCAGGCATACCCAACGCCAAGGTTCGCGCTCACGCAGCGAGCGCCACAGTACGACCAGCCGTACAGATGGCCGCCCCAGAGGTATTCGCGCAGCGAAGTGTTCCGCTGTCCCGTATGCAACGCGTCGGCAAATCCAGTGCTTGAGCTCGCATTAACCTCGACCGGAAGCTGCAGCCAAGGGAATCTCTCATCGTACCCTTCCTTCGAAATGTACTTCCATCCATTATTTGTGTCCGGAAGTGTAAATGCTACCTTTGTGTAATTATCCGTAAGTCTGTCTGCGATCTTGCGGCTATCATTTACGATATATGGTGTCTGTGCATATGTATCTGCATCGGCATCATAAACACCTGACAGGATGATGTCTGACACAACCGTATAACCGCCGTGCATCAATTCTACGCCAGAAAGAACATACGGCTCTTTACCACTGGTACAGTTACTTGGCGATCCGTCCGGTCCTTGAACATCATCGCAAGATCCGGACCACCAGTGCATCGTTGACAGATATACCGGAGATGTCAGCGCATCACTCAGCGCAACTGCCGCCGTGCTAAATGCCGCAGGTGCATCTACATACACCGCGCTGTTGTTGTCGTCATAATCCTCAATTTTGAGAATCTTCACATCGTCAGCATATGCATGCAAATTATTATTGCCGCGATCATTATTTACAACGCCATTCTGAACAAAACCGTATCCAATCGATGCATAGGATCCAGCAATCAGATTTTTTGCGTTGTTTTTGCTGATGATGATACGCTTCGTATCGGCCTCTTCGACTGTAGCTGGATACTGGGAGCTATATCCAGTCGTTCCGGCCATAACAGCCTGGGAGTTCCGGTTTGCGAACTTCATATCCGTCATCCATGCTACCCACGCAGTCTCATCGGACGTCATGCCGCAGTACTGGGTTCCCTTTTTTGCAAACTCGGTAATCTGGTTATTGTGTGATGTGTTTCTCAATGGCTTACAGCCAGAGATGGATCCCACCAGACCGTCTTTTCCAGTTACGCCCGGGTACTTCGCGATCATGTAAAAAGATCGATAGGTTCCATCCGGGCGCACGGCTCCGTCCCACGGAAGCAGATCATCGACCTGGTGGTCTGCAAATTCCCAACCGTCCTCGGTATCCGTATAGATACGTTTGTAAAACGGTGTCAGGAATGCCATGTACACATCCCCGTTGCTTCCGTCGCGGGAGAAATTCGGGCTGCCCTTGACCGCGGTGATGTGCGGCTCGCCATCATCATCGTAGTATCCATTGACCTCGATGCCGTTGAACATCAGGTCCGTAACTGGCTTGTCCGCATAATCATTGCGACCCTTTGTGGTGTTGGTTGATGTTTCGGCCACCATATCCGCATTGTCGCCGGTCTTCGTGCCGAGTGTGGACTGAGAGGTTGAAAACTGCGGGAAAGTCACACCTCCGTGCCAACCAGTGCGGTGCAGGTCGAACCAATCAGACCATGACATCGCATCGTCCTTATCTGCTTTCCGTTCAAGCTGTCCGCGCATTGCCTCCCCCGCAGTCGGATAGGTCTTTCCATCCGCGCCATAGCGGATGTCCTGGAGTTCTGCATTCCCTTCCGTTCCGCTAGATGCTGCCACGATATTCGTAACCTGATCTTTCAGTTCACGCAGTTCCTCTTCTGACGCCGCCAAATCCAAGCGCTGTTTTGTGTCCAGGATCTGGCGCAAATACTTTTCGGCCTCGATCAGGACACCTACCTCATTTTCAGACTTGATTGCATCATCTTTATAAGTTGCCTCTGGGATTTTAATATAAAAGCTCTGGGACTTAATATCTCCGTCCTGAGTGTAGATATAAAGCTGTGCTGGCTGCTTACCCGCACAAGCACATGCCTGGCTTGTAAGTGTCACAAGGACTGTATTTTCCGTTTCTGCAGTTCCGGTACACAGCACATACTTTCCGTCTGACTTTTTAATGCAGAGGGCAACGCCTGCGCCATATGGTACTGCATAATCCTCATTTTTAAATCCTTTAAGCTTAAACCGGATTACTCTGGATGCGCTGTCTCCCTGCTGTACCTCAACATATTTATCATCCTTGGCATCGCCATACATATTAAGGGTGATTTCCTGAATTGTACCGTTAAATGCCATTTGCCTTTACCTCCTCTTCCAGCTTCCATTTTTCACTGTTACTCAGGTTGTTCATGCTACCGATCAGCTCCCTAAGTGATGCACCATTTTTCACCTGTTCGGCAAGCCCACGTACCAGCGCTGTTCGCCTCTGCTCGGCTTCCGTCAAAGTATCGTGCCACTCAGCCATAGGTTTCTTTCTGTTTTCCAGGTTCACCCTGTCCACAACTGCTCCGGTTGGAAGGTCACTAAGTATGCAGCGCACGGCCTTAACCTGTTCATCACATGGTACCGTAGCAACTGCATTTCCTTCCTTATCAAAAATTACAACTACTTTCATATTTTTGGCACCTCCTAAACTATTCTATATACTGAATGCCCCACTGCCACAGACCCGTTCCTTGGCGTGTAAATACCAGTTCCAACGTTGCCCACCAGGAAGCATTATAGTCATAGTAATAAAATGCTCCATCTGTTGAGTAATGCATAAAGCTGCGCATCAAAGCTCTTTGCCCATTGGCATATCTTGCGTATATAGCAACGCCTGCGTCTTCATAAGGCTCACTTTTATTGATGTGTACAAAAATGCGACTGTATTTCCTTAGATTAATCATCTTTGGAGTTGATAAAGTATTATCAGAAGCATTGCTGTTAGAATAAACTTGTCCCAAGCTGCCAAAACCTAAACTTCCGGTTCCAACAAGACCGCCTATATTGCTGTTACCGCCCGGCGTAGCCTTCCAAAAATATTCAGTGGTAGGCGAATAGCCTTCCCATGTACCTGTTACAGAATGGCCATATATTGATACTGTCGCACCTTTCTTTATAGCGTCAGCGGGAGGCATAACAAATCCGGGAATAACAACGTTTTCCGTCATATATTTACCTTTACAATTTAATGTCTGTTGAATTGTTGACGGAATAGGGGTCCATCCAGGTTGTGATTGTATGGTCCCTGTTCTTTTTGTATGGGCATCTGTACTATAATAGGTCTTTCCAGCAAGAACTTGATTATCAACTGCTGTGCCTGTCAGTTCCAGCATTCCTTCCACAACCTCATCATCGGAGTCACTGGAAATAGCAGTTTTTCCTTTTAAAATGTCTCCTTTAGTTGCAGTACACTCATCCGAAATTCCAGTGTTTCCACCGCCACCAGTCACCAAAACCAGTCCCATGTTCTACACCCCTTTCAGCCCTACTCGAATATCTATCGTAGGTTTTTTATATACTTTGAATGTCACACTGCCGGCTGCTGTTACCCCTGGAGCTGCCGCTACAAGTGCAAACGCTTTATTGTAGGCCTTGGTTACTTCTGTAGATGCTCCATCTGCCAGACCACTTACAAGCACCGGATAATCATCTGCAGTTATTCCCTCCACACTTACTTTTTGTGTATAAGGCGCCGTTGATCCGCTCCAGCCAGATGCCTTTAAGGTAACCCAAGTCGGTTCTTTGGTAAGACGGTTGATCGCCGCATTGGTCTCATTGATATCTTTTGCACCAAATGCATCACCTTCAACGGTATACTCTGTATCGTCTGTTATGGTGCTTTTACCGCTCCCTGCATCTGCGATCGTATAAAGCCTTTTTCCTGTCCAAGCGGCATCTTTATAATTTGTTTTTAACGCCACTAAAATCCTCTCCTTCCAGTTCCAAGCGTGAAGGATAAGCGGTATCGTCCATTATCACGTTGGTTCACAATGTTGTTATATAGATCCAAGCAGCACTTTTCGATCCTGTTAAGTTCAACAAAATCAATCGTAGCAGTATTTTCATAATAGCTTTTTTTCTTTCCTGCCAGTTTCGGGATCGTTCCCTGGCAGATTTTATCCAAGTTGTTTTCCAGGACATTAATCTCATCTGCATACAGGTAATCACCTACCGCTTTGTCTGCACCGGCATCCTGTATAGAAATTTCTGGATAATACACAGAGTTTGCTAATGTACGAAGCTCTGCAATATTATTTTTAATGCGATTGTAATCATCCGCATTAAAGTAATCACCGGTATAGTTCCCGTCTGCATCACTTTTTCCGGCCCAGTCCGTTTTCGGCTGCTTCCACGCCATCAATCGCCCTCCTTGCTTTTATACTTCCAGACAGTTTGCCACCTGAAAATGATAGATCATGTTCTGTTAAAAAGATCTGCATCTGATCTGCTTTGTGTCCCTGTAAAAATATGATGTCCCCTGCATCTGGTCTAAAATCACCACGATAAGGCACATCATACTCAATATTGTTATTCAGGTAATTGCCAACCCACTCTGCCACTGTAGCCGCATGTTCCTGATCACTGATCAGGATGTTTGACCAGTTCTTTGTCTCTCCAGTGGTATTTAGCTGTATAACATAATTGTTTTCATTCTGCAGATACTCTTTTCCCGTCACGATCAACTCAACTTCTCCGGTCACATCCGTTAAATCTACACGTACTGTATAGGAAGACTCTTTAATGATGGTTCCATAATTAACAGATAGATCATAGCTTGCATTATTAAGATAGCAATCCAAAATCTGGCCACCTGTAACTGTAGTTTTGCACAGTTCTTTTTCTGCTTCTGCGGACTCTGAAAATCTCGTCATTACAACTTTCAATTCCTTATACAGCTGCGTTCTGGCTCCTACCGGAGTGTCTGTCATGGTCCTATAAGTCACAGAAAAGTCCGTAACATCACCAAAGCTGACTTTTCGGACGATCACGCCATTTCCAGGTTTTCCGAAAGGAAATGCAAACTCTATCTTGTCAAAAAGTGGAAACTCATGCTGTACTTCTGTAAATTTGTTTATATCGGTATGCGTATATGTTTCCTGAAGCTCTCCATCCAAATACGTTTTGATCTGCATCTTGGTAGGTGGATTTCCAGCAAACTCCATAGATAGGCCGTAATATTTAAACGCTGCTTCTAATACGACCATAAATCCCGGAGGATCTTTAAAGCTTCCATCTGCATCCGCTATATCAGCGCTTACATAACCTTCATTCAGGTAGTTGCTTCCATGAGGAAGAAAATACATGCCGCCATCTACTCTGAAAAAGTCGTTCCATAATATTCCATAACCATACTTGGCATCAGAAAGTACAATGCTCTTAGGATTAGACCATCTGACCGCATTGTTTCCAATAACCTCCATCTTTTCCGGAGATACTACGGTCGTAAACCCTGCTTTTAAATGGATCACTCCGCTTCGGTCCACTATAATGACTGCTCTCCCTGCATTGGCTATGATCTGCAAGCACTCTGCATGTGTTGCAACCGGAAGAGGATTGACAACATGTACATTTTTCAGATAACTATCAATGTTATAATCCCGTTCTTCCAGTCCTGCATCTGTAAGTACATCTATAGCCAGATCATACAGATTGGCATTGCCGTAAACACCCCAATAATAGGTACCGTTTAACGCCGCTACAACATCCTTTGCCTGGAATGATACTTCGTCATCAGATGTCTTCCAGGAGTCCAGTAACAATGATGTGCCCGGAAAAATCTCTATTTCTCCATTTGAAAGAGTAGCCCCATAAGAAACCTCAACCTTTTGACCGATCTCTAAAAAGTTAAGTGTTGAGCCTTCATTCTCTACGTCAAAACGCCTGTTTTCGTTCTTTACTGTCAGGCTTAAATCTGTAGTTGGAAGTTCTGCAGAGATCCAGGAAAGAAACTCTTTCTTGCTGCTGCTTTTTATCTGGCGGTTTGTGAAGTTAATGCCTACACCCATACTGATCTGCAGCACTCTCAACCGTCCCTGACCGTTTACCATTTTTAACGGTACGATCTGGATATAATTTGTATCCAGAAAGGTTTCCTCCGTAGTAAAATGGCCGCTTGCATTTCCGGTGATCTTAACTGTTTTTTTGTTCGTTACAATATTGAATTCTGTTGGATAAGCTTCTCCAAATTCTATAGTCAGGCCTTTAATGTCATATGGTCCGTCTTTAAACCTGGTTGTGATCGTGCCTAAAAGATCAGCGCTTACGATACCCTGATTAAAATACGGGCCATCTCTTGGCAAAAAAAGCATCTTGCCATCTATCCGGAAAAAGTCCTGTTCTAAAGTACCGTAAGTGTATTCCCGATCATAATTTTGATACGGCTTTTCCAGATTGGACATGGGTGCGTAAATACCGGAAGCGTATGCCATGTTTTGTGCGACCTGGTTAATGACTCCGATCGTAACCCACATATAAAACTGATTTCTATATTGCTGTTCCATCATCTGCTTATACGCATCACTAGCTTTTTGCATTACTCGATCACCCCACAGTCTACAATGTTTACTTTACAAAGTTTATAAATAAGCGGGCGCTGCTCTGCATCATTTATGCCTGCTGTCGCACTTCTATTGCCCGGATACATCTGTAAAGTTATCCAACCATTATTAACTGGATCCCAGATCTTGGCTGTCACAACAAAGGATGCGAATGCCTGACACATTTCTGCCCAGGTTTCCGCATCCAGCCAGGACCACTGCAGGTTATCTATCTTGTACTGGTCCCGTCCAACCTTGTCCCCGATGAACTCGCCTTGGGCATTTCTGCCAGCTGTAACATTGGTTGCAACAATCAGATCCCATACATTGTCAGGAGCAGGAAATTCCCGCCCGTTGACTGTTATAAACGCTGCCATAATATCCCGCTCCTTTCTTTAGTCGAATTTCACCCCGGAACGCTTTTCAAGGTCTTTCAACTTTCTTCGCAGTTCCCGGATATCAATATTTACTACCAGGTCAAGATTTTCTATAAGCTCAATGATCTTCTTCAGAAGTTCGATCATGACATTTAGCTGTTCTTCCGATGCCGCATTAGATGATGCCATAGCACGATCCATCATATCCTGAAGCCGGTCACCGCCATAGCTGTAGGCTGCTACGGTTCCGCCTGTTCCCATTGTCGCAAGCGGAGGCGCTGCAGTCTGAGACATAGCTGTGATCTGAGATACCAGAGGTGCCATGCATGCTCTCATGCCACGCTGTACAGCCTGAGTGATGCCCTGGGTGATCTGCTGGTTATTTGCAACCGCCGCACGACCGCCCCAGCTTCCAACCATCTCAGGAATACCATCTTCACGGGCTACAAACATCTGCCCGGATTTAGGAAAACCACCGGAAGCATGACCGGATACAGGCGAATTGGTACCATAATCCCAGTCATCACTATCATCTGCTTCCTCATCATCCTCTGCATCTTCCTTAGCGCTCTTGAAAATACTCTTCGCACCTTCTACAATGCCGTCCCAGACACCACTGACAAAATTTGCGCAACCCTGAAGCCATCCAGTAATAGATTCCCAGACGGATTTTAAACCGTCCCAGAGTTTGTTCATGATGTTCTTGCCGATCTCGATCATTGCATCTGGTTTGAATACCTCTTTAATTTTCTTCCAGATGTCTTCAAACCAATCCTTAATGGCATTCCATTTGTCTTCAATGGTTTGGCGTACACTATCCCAAATCTCAGAAAGCTTATCTCTGATTGCTTCAAATACGGTAGTTGCAAGTAATTTGATCACATTCCAAAGATTAGAAACAAATGCTTTGATCGCGTTCCACTTATTTTCCCAGGAAACTTTAATTACCTGTAAAGTGTTTGCAATAAATACTTTTACAGCGTCAATTGCATTATTGATTGTTTCTTTGATCTTTCCCCAGATTTCAACTGCAAAAGCTGACACTTCATCCCAATGTTGGTACAGAAGTACACCCGCAGCAATCAGGGCTGTAATAGCAATGATGACTAGCCCAATCGGGCTGGTAAGGAAAGCAATCGCTGCTCCCAAAGCAGTGGTAACCATCGCTGCAATCACACAGAATCCGGGAAGATACAATCCGATCACCAATCCGGAAGACAACGCAACCCGCCGCAAAAAAGTTCTGGATAATATGCTCGATCAGGGCTGGATCGACCAGGCTGCCCATGATGAAGCACTGGCAGATGACGTATATTCCAGAATTCAGAACGTAAATACACGGATCGAAGAGACCAACACCGTCAACTCTTATTTTGTTGATGCCCTGTCTGAGCAGCTGATCGAAGATCTCACCTCAGAAGACGGACTTGGCTATTCCCAGACACA
>ERZ779820.1888-NODE-1888-length-12435-cov-3.481179_pt1 | contig 12435 bp, 12 predicted proteins | sample MGYA00511563_ERZ779820 | MGnify/ENA primary metagenome ERZ779820 (study PRJEB29588, sample SAMEA1964852) | human gut metagenome | biome: human gut; feature: human-associated habitat; material: faeces | place: Denmark | collected 2008/2010 ...
GCCGCAGGCGGAGAAGCTCGCGAGAGAGCTTCTTTTTTAAATAAAAGGGATACAAATCGTAGAAAAGAAATTTTTTATGGTATGAAAATGGAGATATAGGTTATGAACAAGGGATTAAAGATTGCTATGTTTGGGCAGAAAAGACTGAGCAGAGAAGGCGGAATTGAAATTGTCGTAAAAGAGCTTTCGACAAGGATGGCCCAGATGGGAAATCAGGTTACCTGCTATAACCGTTCCGGACATCATGTGAGCGGTAATGAATTTGATGCTGCAGAAAAGCAGGAATATGCAGGAATCAGACAGAAATATGTGCCTACAATTGAGAAAAAGGGATTGGCTGCTGTGAGTGCGTCTTTTTTTGCAGGCTTATGCAGTGCTTTTGGAAACTATCATGTTGTTCATATTCATGCAGAAGGACCAGCTTTTTTTTCATTTCTGCCTAAGATGTTTGGCAAAAGGGTTATTGTTACGGTTCATGGAATTGACTGGCAGAGAGAAAAATGGAAATCAGGATTTGGTTCTAAATTTATCCGACAGGGTGAAAAGCATGCAGTAAAGTACGCAGATGAAATTATTGTATTAAGCGAAGGGGTTCAGAAGTATTTTATGGATACCTATGGAAGAGAGACACGGTTTATTCCCAATGGAGTTAATCGTCCGGAAATCAAGTCTGCAGAATTGATTCATGAAAAATACGGATTAACAAAGGATTCCTATATTTTATTCTTAGGAAGATTGGTGCCGGAAAAGGGAATCCGATATTTAATCGAGGCCTTTAAACAGGTAAAGACAGATAAAAAGCTTGTGATAGCAGGTGGAAGCTCTGATACAGATGAATTTGCAAAGGAACTGAAGGAGCTGGCAAAGGGGGATGAAAGAATCCTTTTTACCGGTTTTGTCCAAGGACAGGCCTTAGAAGAACTGTACAGCAATGCGTATGTGTATACACTTCCCAGTGATTTGGAAGGTATGCCTTTGAGCCTTTTGGAAGCGATGAGCTATGGAAACTGCTGTCTGGTATCAGATATTGCGGAATGTGCAGAAGTGGTAGAAGATAAGGCTTTGATTTTTGAAAAGTCAAATGTAGATGATTTGAGAGAAAAACTGCAAAAAGCCTGTGATGAAGTTGATATGGTAGAAGGAATGAAACGACAGGCATCGGACTTTATCTGCAGTAAGTATAACTGGGATGAGGTTGTAGAGAGAACATTAGATTTATATAGGGGACGTAAATCATGATTCGAGTATTACAGTGTGTAAATGATATGCATCGTGCAGGATTAGAGACGATGTTGATGAACTATTATAGAAATATTGATAGATCAAAAATTCAATTTGATTTTCTGACACATCGGCCCTATAAAAGCGATTATGATGATGAGATAATCAGCTTAGGTGGCAAGGTGTATTATGCCCCTAGGCTTTATCCGCAAAATTATTCAAAGTATTTTAAATGGATGGAACAGTTTTTTAAAGAACATCCAGAATATAAAATTGTCCATAGTCACATTGATGCCATGAGTTATTTGCCATTAAAAGCGGCAAAAAGGGCAGGTGTACCTGTAAGAATAGCGCATAGTCATAATACTTCTATCGATAAAGATTTTAAGTATATATTGAAACAGTATTTTCGCTCTAGAATTAATTCAGTTACGACAGATTTTTGTGCCTGTGGAGAAGAAGCAGGAAAATTTTTATTCGGGGACGTAAGATATACGATTATTCCAAATGCGATTGATATTTCAAAATTTTTATTTGCTCCTGAAATAAGAAGAAAAAAACGCGAAGAATTGAATATTAAAAATGAATTTGTAATTGGTCATGTGGGAAGATTATCATACCAAAAAAATCATAAATTTTTAGTTCAAATTTTCAATAAATTTGTTGTTCAGAATCCTAATTCTATGCTGCTGTTAATAGGTGTAGGGGAAAAGGAAGAAGAGATAAAAAAACAGGTTGAGGGATTTGGACTAGGCGAAAAAGTAAAATTTCTGGGTAATCGCACAGATGTAAATGAGTTATATCAAGTAATGGATATTTTTGTAATGCCGTCTTTTTTTGAAGGGGTTCCCGTTGTTGGTATAGAAGCTCAGTTTGCTGGATTACCTTGTATTTTTTCAGATAAAGTACCTAAAGAAGTTAAATTTAATCAAAAAACAGACTTTCTAGGGTTAGATGAGCCGTTAGAAATATGGACCAAAACTATAGAGCAATATAAGAATGATAGCAGAGAACAATTGTTAGGTGAATTAGAAAACAGTTTTTATAATATAAAAAAAGCACATGCATTGTTAGAAAATTATTATTTAAATTTAGAAACCAGAGAGTGAGTATATTATGGCAGGGCATAAGAGTATAAAAAGAGTTGTGCATCGTTGTATGGAAGAGTTAGATGCAACTCGAAGAATTGCACAGGTAACTTCTTTAAAGGAAGGATTGGAAACATTTCGTGCAAAAGTAGATATTCAAATTATGAATCGTAATGGATATTATGAAAATAAATCAAGAAAGAAACATTTGCTTAGAAAGCATGATATTATGATTCGATATTATGAAAAGACGTTTGGTGATTTTTTGAAAACCTATGATTATAATCATGGAAATCAAATATTGTTCAAATCAGAATATGCAGATTGTATATGGATTTGTTGGTGGCAGGGATTGGAACAGGCACCAGAGCTTGTAAAAGTATGCGTGAATTCAATTAAGAAAAATGCAGGAAATCATAGAGTAATTATTTTAACGGATGACAATTATAAGGATTATGTAGATATTCCGGAATGGGTAGAGGAAAAGAAAAATAAGGGAATTATAAGTAGAACTCATTATTCAGATATTTTAAGATTATCATTGTTATCAGAATATGGTGGAATGTGGATTGATTCTACATTTTTCTGTACACAGCCAGTATTAGATGATTATTTTCAGCAGCCTTTATGGTCAATAAAGAGACCTGATTATTTTCATGCATCTGTTGCATCTGGGTATTTTGCAAATTACTCACTTGCATGTGATGCTGCTCATAGATGGATTTTTAAGACAATTTTAGATTTTGTTTTAGAATATTGGAAGAATAATGATGTTATGAGTGATTACTTATTTTTAGATTATCTTATTGTGTTAACGCAAAAATATGATCAAAGAATTGCAAAAATATTTCAGAATATTGAGCCAAATAATCCCGAATGTGATGAATTATATAAAGTTATGGGTGAACCATTTAATCAGAAAAAGTGGGATATTATGAAATCTGAAACAGCATTATTCAAACTGAGTTGGAAATATCAATATCCAGTTGAAAAAGATGGAAGCAAAACTTTTTATGGAGCATTGATTGAAGGTGTGCTGTAAAGGTAATGTGTAGGGGACAAGCTATGAAAAGTTAAGCTTAAATTAGCTGGAAATTAATAAATCCTTTCTGTGGTAAAAACGGGTAACCTTAATAAGGATCTTAGATGGGTACTTTTAACTAAATCTATGATATAGGTATCCAGATTTCTTAATAGAGATTAAAATTCATGTTGTTAATTATTATTTTCCAGATGATTTTGACGAGCTGCCTGCGCAATGTCCAAGGGGATTATAATTTTAGCCATCTTGGTATTATAATAGGTTTTGAAGGAGGCATTGTTTTTTATAACATTGCGAGTTGCATTAACAAGTGTATATCTAAGAATTGTAGATTTATATTTAGATATCCTGGTTTTCTTAGCTTGGAAGTTTCCAAATTGATAGACAGAAGGGGGCAAACCAACACATGTAATAAGCTTATTAGGGGTAGAGAAAAGGTGTATATCATCAAATTCGCCAAGTATCATTCCTTCATTGATATAACCAATACCAAGAATGGTTATAATGATTGAATCATTGAATTTCCAGATTTTTGTCATTTCAGCTTTAACTCTTTTAATTAGTTATCGAGTAACTTTATTTATTGAAAGGTGTGCGTTACTTGAACGGATAGATAGAGAACTGTTGTTAGCACCGATGGACTTCTGTTCGAGAACTCGTAACTATGGAATTATTTTTTGCCAAAGTGTCTATACGAGTTGACTTTGAGAAGAACCACAAGATGAGTCATATGCATAGAAGTTATAGTTCCTGGTGTTGGTGCTCCTTTTAGAAGTACATGGACAGTTTTTTGATGAAGCTCTGATTTGAAAAAATATTGCAATTCAGGTAATACCTCATCTATGTGAGAAGTTAGATGAATCTTTAGGAAAGTATGCTGATTGATGGTTTTCTGAGAAGTATCCAAGAACTTTTAATTTCATCAGATCAAGCTCATAAGAGATTACAAATATGAGAGATTTCTGCATCATGAGAATGTTATTCTTATGCATAATAGAGATATTAATGAGATTGTACCCCACTTTCTAAAGTCTGATATTGTAATATTCACTAAAGATTATCATCGTAGAGTTGATGGAAATAACTATTCGGATTAATCTGGAAATATCTAACTATCAACAATTCAGAGAAAGGTAGCGGAAATATACTCCTATGAGTAGTCAGAGCTACAGGGCAAAATCAAAAGTCCACAGTATCTGAATGTATTAAATCACGATATTAAAAGAATTAAAAGAAAGGAAATATATGATAATCAACTTTCTAATTATCATACAAGATTGTTATGAATGAATATATAAAAAGCGATTTGTATCGTTATATTGGAAATACAAACTTAAAATCATTTTTTTATTGTTATCGAAAAGAAGCAGGATTTAGATTTTCTGTTGCATTTCGACTTATAAATTCAAAAGGGTGGAAAAAAATCTTAGGAGTTGTTTTATGGATATTTAGAAATAAACAGTTGATACAAATAGCTCGAAACACTCAGATTGGATATGGATTATATATTAGTCATGGAGGACCAGTTGTAATAAATCCGAGTACAGTAATAGGGGATAATTGTAATCTTTCACAATTTGTAACAATTGGTTCAAATGAAGGAAAAGCAGCAGTAATAGGAAATAATGTATACATTGGTCCTAGTTGTTGCATAGTTGAGAATGTTGTTATTGGTGATAATGTGACAGTTGGTGCTGGTAGCGTAGTAACTAAAGATCTACCTAATAATTCAACATGTGCAGGAAATTATGCGAAGGTATTGAATTTTAATAATCCGGGCAGATATATTCAAAATAAATATGGAGAGTAATGTCTTTTAAAAATGATAAGAGGAGTATTATGAAAAAAATTTTGTTTGTAATGCCATCACTAGATGGTGGGGGGGCAGAAAAAAGTTTAGTGAATTTATTGAATATTATAGATTATGGGAAGTATAAGATAGATTTATTGTTGTTAAAGAGAGAGGGATTATTTTTAGATCAGATTCCAATGGAAGTTAATCTCTTACCAATTGCAGATTCATTGCGATATGCTTATAAAATTGATAAAAGTATGTTTGGTTCGTACTTAGGCATGAAGACAGGTATGTTAAGAGTGATGAGTACAGTATTATGTAAATTGTTGTATAAAGAAAAAGCAAGACAGCAAAGATGGATTAAATTTTACAAACGATTTTTGCCTAATTTAGAAGGTAGCTATGATGTTGCTGTTGGTTTTTTAGAGGGAGATACATCATATTATGTTATAGATAAGGTAAATGCCTTAAAAAAAATACTTTGGATTCATAATGATTTTAATGAAATAAAACAAAATGAAGATGCTAATGTTTATGAGGAGTATTTTCAAGGCGCAGATTCTGTTGTCACTATATCTGATAAATGCTTAGATATTTTAAAAGAAAATTTTCCACATTTGAAAAATAAATTTTTATGTTTACCTAATTTAACATCAAGCAGTCTATTAATTAAAATGTCAGAAGAATATAAAGTGACAGAGTTTGAAAAGGATAAGTTTAATATTTTGTCTATAGGGCGTTTAACCAAACAAAAAGGATATGATTTGGCGATTGATGCACTAAAAATTTTGAAAGAAAAAAATTTGGATGTTCATTGGTGGATTATAGGCTCAGGAGAACTTGAAGAGCAACTTAAGAAACAAGTAAAGGATAATGCATTAGAAGAGTGTATTACATTTTTAGGTTTAAAAGCCAATCCTTATCCGTATATTAAAAGTTGTGATTTATTAGTACAATCCTCCAGATGGGAAGGGAAATCTGTGGTTTTAGATGAAGCTAAAATTTTGTCAAAGCCTATATTAGCTACGAGCTATTCAACAGTTAGAGATCAGTTGACGGATAAAAAAGAAGGGCTAATTGTAGATATGACACCTAATGCAATTGCAGAAGGGATAGAAGTATTAATGAATGATCCAGATTTATATCAAAAAATAAAAAGTTATTTAGAACAACATTTTTATGGTAATGAAAAAGAAATTAAGAAGTATTATATGATATTTGAAAATTAAAAGATATAGATGTTAATCGAGAAAATATAGGTAGATGTAATTGTAGGAATTAATGGAAAGGAAAAAAGATGACTAGATACCAAGATAGACCATTATTAACTATTGTTATTCCAGTATATAATGTAGAAAAATATGTAGAAAAATGTGTTAAGTCAGTTATCCCTAAAGAAATTTCATATGAAATTATTTTGGTGGATGATGGATCAACAGATTCCTCATTAGATAGATGCAAAAAATTGGAAGAGAGTAATGATAAAATTAAAGTAATACATAAAAAGAATGGTGGATTATCTAGTGCACGAAATTGTGGTTTATATGCGGCAAAAGGAAAATATATAACTTTTATGGATTCCGATGATTGGATTGAAATGGGAGCATATGATATGCTGCTCACTGAAATTAAGAAAGATGTTGATATTTTAAAGTATTCTTATGTTATAGAATGTGATGAAGGAATTATTGAAATACATAATATTTTAGAAGAAGGAATATATGATAGAGAACAAATAGAAAAAAATGTACTGCCGTTGGCATTTGGTGGAAATAAAATGTCAAATTCTACAATTCAAAAAATTAATTTATCTGCAACTTCTAGTGTATACAGATTGGATTTTTTAAAGGAGAATGAGTTAGAGTTTGTTTCAGAAAGAGAAGTGGGAAGTGAAGATTTTTTATTTAATATAGAGGCATTGATTTGTTCAAAAAAAATACAGGTTATAGATAAATGTTTTTATCATTATGTCCAAAGAATGGGTAGTTTGACGCAAAAATATCGCATAAATTTACATTCACAATACAATAAATTGTGTAAAAAAATATATACATATATGGATAATCAAAATGTTTTAGATAAATATTATGATTCATATATCAATTTTTACAATGCTCTTATGTATATTTGTATATTGAATGAATGCAGTGAATTTGCGCCCGGAGATAGGATGACTAAAATAGATAAGGTGAAAAATATTTTAAGGGAGAGTGAGTTACAAAATAATATTCGTTCTCTAAAACCAATTGATTTAAAAAATTTTATTTTAAAACAGTTGATTATATTGAAAGCTGCGAGGATATTATATAAATTAAAATCCAGGTAAAGGTGAGATTATAAAATGAAAAGTAGATGGTACGTATCAAAAAAACATCTTGAAATAATGTTAATAAGTGTAATTGTGTTTCATTCGTGTTTTTTGAATATAAGTTATGTTCATATGCCTAAATATGATCTTATAAAATTAGTTTTAATAATATGTATGATACCATATTTATTGATGAATGTAAAAAAAATTTTAGTGGAGAAATATCAAAAGATTAATTTATGTTTATTTCTTTTTTGTATTTCTGTATTTATTTCTTCTTATTGTGGAAGAAATTATGCATCTCATTCATATTTGAGTACATTCAAATTTGTAATGACTATAGTAGTCTCGGTTCTTTTTTTTGAGTGTATTAATTTTTATGGTAATAATACTTGGAAAGTAGTTTTAACTATGTTTATAGGTTTATCATTTTTTTATGTGATATTAAATGATATTCTTATGTTAATAGTACCAAATATTTTTAGAGCTTCTGATGAATTAGGAATGGGAGATAGATTTAATTGCTTTTTTTTGGGGAATAAATTTAATGTGGTTTATTTACATTTGTTTTTTTGGGCATTTTATCTTCTTTATCAACAATTAACTAAAAAAAATAATAAATTTTATACAGTATTACTTATTGGTTTGGTATTATGTGTTTCAATTTTTGTTAAATGTTCAACAGGAATTATTGCTATTATTGTTTTTGGTATATTATATTTTGGCAAATTTGAAAAATATTTTTTTAATCCACTAATCACTTTTATTAGTATAGGAGTCTGCAATACAATATTATTAGTAAATTCAGCATTTTTATCCATGCCTATTATAAAATTTGTTATTGAAGATATCCTTGGCAAGGAAATAGGATTGACAGGTAGATTGGATATTTATGCTAGAATGGGGCAATTATTTGTACAAAATCTTTGGTTTGGATATGGTTATGAAAATAATGCATATGTCGCTTTACAAACAGTATTGGCTGCGAATGTTCAAAATGGTTTATTTGACAATATAGTATCATTTGGAATTGTTGGTACGTCAGTATTGGCAATGTTTATATGGGTTTGTTTAAAATTTGCACAAAAGAATGGAAAGTTAAATGCTTTTTCATACTTAATGTATACATACATTGTCATATCATCAGTTGAAATTGTATTTAGAACAAATTTTATCATTATAGTTGCTTTAATAGCTTTTTGCAATATAAATGAGAATGGAATAATAAAACAAGAAAAATGGAAGGCTAGAGACCAGCTATGAAAAGTCAACACTAAATTAGCTGGAAATTAATAAATCCTTGTTGTGGTAAAAATGGGTAACCTTAATAAGGTTCCCTGGTGGGCGCTTTTTAACAAATCTATGATGTAGGTATCCAGACCTCTTCTTAATCGAGGTTAAATTCCACGTTGTCAGTCATCATTTTCCAGATGATTCTGACGAGCTTGCCGGCACAGTGCCCAAGGGCATTATAGTGAGTCCGGCCTTCCACCATCTTGGCTTCGTAGTAAGCCTTGAAGGTGGCATTGTTTTTAACAACATTGTGAGCAGCATTAACAAGTGCATATCTGAGGACTTTAGATCCACGTTTGGACATTCTGGTTTTCTTAGCCTGAAAGTTTCCTGACTGATAGACAGAAGGATCTAAACCGGCATATGCAAGCAGCTTGTTGGGGCTGGAGAAACGGTGTATATCACCGATTTCGCCAAGTATCATTCCTCCATTGATATATCCGATACCAGGAATGGTCATAATGACAGAATCATTGAATTTCATGATTTCCGTCATTTCAGCTTCAACTCTTTCTAATTGGCTATCGAGTAACTCTATTTGTTGAATTGTGTGAGTTACCTGGATAGATAGAGAACTGTCGCTGGCACCGACAGACTTCTGTGCGAGAACTCTTAACTGCTGAGCAACCTCTTTGTTAAAGTGTCCATGGGAGTTCACTTTGAGAAGATGAGCCAGATGAGTCATATGCATAGAAGCAACAGCTTCCGGTGTTGGAGCTTCTTTGAGAAGCGCATAGACAGATTTTTGATGCAGACCTGATTTGAAGAAATACTGCAATTCAGGAAATATCTCATCCACGTAAGAAGTCAGCTGAATCTTTAGACGGGTTCGCTGCTTAATGGTTTTCTGACGGAAGCGTCCAAGGGCTTTTAAGTCCATCAGATCAAGATCATAAAAGGTCACAAATCTGAGAGATTCCTGCATCATGAGAGTTTTGCAAATGATGAATGTGTCGACTTTGTCGGTCTTCGTTTTGCGAATGTTGTTCTTACGCATAGTAGAAGTCTTGATGGGGTTCAACACACACACATTGTAATTCTTAGCAACAAGATATCGAACAAGGTTGTCGCTGTAGTGTGCCGTCGATTCAAGACCAATGATGAGGCTGTCCTTGTCTAGAGGATCTAGCTTGGAAATCAGCAATTGGAAGCCATCATTGTCATTTGTAAATTTGAACGGCTTGATTAGTTCTTCACCATCAGAAGATATGGCTGAGGCAAAGTGATTGAGTTTGGCAATGTCAATACCTACGTAAATCATGAGGTTGTACCTCCCTTTCTAAAGTCTGATACCGTGATATCCACCAGCGATTATCATCGTAGACTTGATGGAAATAAGTACTCGGATTACTCCGGCAACATCCAGCTATAAACAATTCAGATAAAGGTAGCGGCAATACACTCCTTCGAGTAGTCAGAGCTACAGGGAAAAATCAAAAGTCCACAGTATCTGAATGTATTGAACCACGATATTAAAAGAAAGGAAACGTGTGATAATTAACTTCCTAATTATCATACAAGAAGAATATGAAAATAAGTGTAATTATACCAATATATAATTGTCAAGAATATTTATGGGAATGTCTCCAATCCTTATCTCATCAGACAATATCTGATTTTGAAATAATATTAGTAGATGATGGATCAAAAGATGACTCTTTAAAAATTTGTGAGGAATATAGGCTTACTAGAGATAATGTAAAGGTAATCGACACAGACAATAATGGTGTAAGCAGTGCAAGAAATATAGGATTAAAAATTGCAAAAGGTGAATTGATTATATTTATTGATGCTGATGATATTCTGGAAAAAGATTATTTGGAAATTTTAAGTCAGGAGATGGAGTGTGAAAATATAGATTTAGTGTGTTGTAGATATAGAACATTTCCTACAAATATTATTTCAACTACTATAAATGAAATATCAATTATGGATATTTCTAATTTTTGTATAGAGGTGCTTAATAATATTGAAATTGGTGGATTTTTATGGAATAAAATTTTTAGACGAAAAATTATAGATAGAATGCAATTGATGTTTCCAGATGGTATTAGTGTTTGGGAAGATAAATATTTTGTATTAAACTATTTGAAATTTTGTCAGAAAGTAAAAGTTATAGATAAAATTTTATATAATTATCGACAGCATGAAAATAGTGCAATAAGTGTAATGGATTACAGAAAAATAAAACATAAAATATGGGTTGATGAGAATCTGATAAAAGAACTTTCTTTTCCAGAATGTGTTGAATTTTTAGAAAAAGAATATTTTAGATTAATAATAGACTGGGGGATGATAGGTAAAAAATCAGGTCAATTAGTTAACAGTGATAAGAAAAAAATAATAAATACAATTATAGAAAAAAAAGGGTATAAATATTTGAATTTTAAAAGGAAACTCGTATTTTTCTATTTATTAATGTGAATATTATGAAGCTACTATATAACTATATAATTTATCCTTATATGTTTTGATATGCTGAATATTATTAAAGAACATTATTAGAGATAAATAAAAATAGAAAACAAAAAACTAGGGGGAACGTTTTTTAGTAGAAAGGTGAGTTATATGAATGAAATTCTTATGAAAAATATAGGTATTATAACATTTCATTGTTCCTATAATTATGGATCTGTTTTACAAGCGTATGCATTACAAAAATATCTTATAAAGCAGGGCTATAATGTGAAAATTATAGATTATCGTTCTAAGAATTACAATATGTATCATTTGTTAAAATTGTGGATGTTAAAGTATCCTGTAAAATTACTGTCGGAAAATAGACATTTAAATAGATTGATTAAGAGAAAATATAATTTTCTTCATTTTATAAGCGAGCATATGCGTTTGACTGAAAAAAAATATTTATATAGTGATGATTTAACTGAATTGAATGATGAATTTAATGTATTTATTGCTGGAAGTGATCAAATTTGGAATCCGATTTGTACGGGAGGTATAGATCCAAATTTCTTTTTGTCTTTTGTAAATGATAAAATAAATATGTACATTTAGTGGAAAATAAAAATGTACAATCAAGGTCAGCATGCTATGTAGTTGATGGAGGGGTTGTGTGTAGAATTACTGCCACTGGTATAGATGATACAAAATTGTTTGATTCACAGCATAAAGAATTAATATGAAAATAAAATAGTCGGACTATTTTCGGAAAGCAATAATTGAGGATACTACTAATAAATGTTATAATAACTATAAAAATGACATAAAATAAGTGATTCAGAGAAAGGCAATCTGTAAAATAGATATGAGTGAAAATAGGACTTTAGATTATTACAATAAAAATGCCAGCAGTTTTGCAGAAACAACAATGGATGTGGATTTCCATGACACGCAGAAACATTTTCAGAAAGTGTTGCCTGAGCAGGGATATATTCTTGATTTTGGGTGTGGTTCTGGAAGAGATATAAAATATTTTTTGAGCCAGAATTTTAGGGTTGATGCAATAGATGGCTCAGAGGAATTGTGTCGTATTGCAAGTGATTATACAGGTATAAAAGTAAAAAAAATGCTGTTTCAAGAACTTGATGAAATAGAAAAATACGATGGAATATGGGCGTGTTCTTCAATACTTCATCTTACACAAAATGAACTTAAAACGGTGTTTGGGAAAATGGTAAAGGCATTAAAAAGAGATGGAATCATTTACACATCTTTCAAGTATGGTGAT
>ERZ779820.1895-NODE-1895-length-12416-cov-2.066499_pt1 | contig 12416 bp, 6 predicted proteins | sample MGYA00511563_ERZ779820 | MGnify/ENA primary metagenome ERZ779820 (study PRJEB29588, sample SAMEA1964852) | human gut metagenome | biome: human gut; feature: human-associated habitat; material: faeces | place: Denmark | collected 2008/2010 ...
AACTACAAAAACAAAAGTATCAGAAATATTAGATGAAAATCATATTATATTATTAGAAGATGAGAAGACAGTACCAGATAAAAATTCTGAACTAACAGATAATAAAACAATAAAAATTACAAAAGAAACAGAAGAAGTTGTAGAAGAGGCAGAAGAAGTAGAAAATTCTAAAAATATTACAGCAGAAGAAATTTTAGCATCTTATGATAATATAGTAGAAAAAATAATTACTGAGCAAGTAAAAATACCATTTGAAACAGTAAAAAAGGATGTTTCTTCAGGTTCTAAACAAAAACAAGATAGAATAATACAACAAGGTAAAGATGGGCTTAAAGAAATAACTTATAAAGTTAAATATCAAAATGATAAAGAAATAGAAAAAATAAAATTATCAGAAAAAGTTATAAAAGAGCCAGTAGATAAAATTATAGAAGTAAGACAAAAGCAAACAGTATCAAGAAGTGCTTCTGTAAGATATAGTGGAGGAAAATGGTCATATTCAGCTTCTGAGTTAGACCTACTATGTGCTATTACTGCACAAGAATGTGGTTCTAGTTATAGTGGAGCATTAGCAGTTATAACATGTGCTGCAAACAGAGCAGAAAGTAGCAGATGGAGAAGATATGGTTCAGACCCATTAAGTCAATATATGGCGCCAAACCAATTCTGTTATTCAATAGATAGCCATTGGAGAAGAAGATTAAACGGAAACTATCCAAGCTATGTAAAACAAGCGGTATTAGATGCATTAAATGGTAAAAGAAATCACAACTATTTAAGCTTTAGAGGATATAGTACAGCAGGAAGTGTTAATATAGGTGGTAACTGGTACTTTGCAACTAAATAATATAATAAAGGCGGCCATTTGGTCGCTTTTTTGTATTATAGGAAAGTTTACTTTTTATTTTGAAACGAAAATTATATATGTAATATAAGAGAATGTTATTTATATAATATGTTCTTTAGAAGAAATTGTTAAATGATTAAAAGAGAATAGTTATAAATTTATGAATAAAAGATATATAATAAATTGAGAGGAAGTTTAAAATATGAAATTAATATCATGGAATGTAAATGGCTTGAGAGCTGCAATAACAAAAGAATTTGATAAATTTTTTAAAGAGATAGATGCAGATATATTTTCAATTCAAGAAACAAAAATGCAAGAAGATCAAATTACAGACGAAATAAATAATATATTTAATGGATATTATGTATATTGGAATAGCGCAGTAAAGAAAGGATATTCTGGAACTGCAGTATTTACTAAGAAAAAGCCAATTAATGTTACATATGGAATTGGAATAGAAGAGCATGACCAAGAGGGAAGGATAATAACTTTAGAGTTTGAAAAATTTTATTTAGTAGATTGCTATACACCAAATTCAAAAAGAGAACTAGAGAGGTTAGATTATAGACAAGTTTGGGAAGATGAAATAAGAAAGTACTTATCAAAATTAGATAAGGAAAAGCCTGTTATTTATTGTGGGGATTTAAATGTAGCACATGAAGAAATAGATTTAAAAAATCCTAAAACAAATACTAAAAGTGCAGGTTTTACAATTGAAGAAAGAACAAAGATGACAGAGTTATTAAATGCAGGTTTTGTGGATACATTTAGACATTTATATCCTAACAAAGAAAATGCATATACTTGGTGGTCTTATATGTTCCATGCAAGAGAAAAGAACGTGGGTTGGAGAATTGACTATTTTATAGTATCAAAATCTATTGCAAATAAAATAAAGGATAGTAGTATTCATTCAGAAGTATATGGAAGTGACCATTGCCCAATAGAGCTAGATATAGATTTATAAATAGGAAGGGTTAAATTTATGTATAATAAAAATGAAAAGAAGAGTGAAAACTGGAAAAATTGGATTGCTATTTTTACAGTTGGATTATTATTAATTTTGGTTTATAAATTATTAGATAACTTTACACAAATAGGGGAATGGATAGGAACACTATTTTCTGTTTTAACACCTTTTTTAGTTGGACTATTAATTGCGTACTTATTATATATGCCATGTAGAGGTTTGGAAAATTTATATAAAAAAACTAAGAAAAAGAATTTTATAAATAAACATGCAAGAGCTTTATCTGTTGCAACAGTATATATAATAGCTACTTTAATAATAGTTATAGTTCTTATATTTGTAATTCCAGCAATTATAGATAGTGCTATAGAATTTGTAAGTAATATTCAAAATTATTATAATGAAGCATTACAAGCAATAGACCAACTTCCAGCAGAGTCATTTTTAAAAAGTGAAATTGTAACAAATGCAATAGCAAAAATACAAAATATAGACTTGGAGAGGTTTACTAACCTAGAAAGTATTATAAATTATTTAAAAGGAGCATTTAATATTGTAAATGGTATTTTTAGTGCATTTGTAGCATTTGTAGTATCTATATACATATTAGTGGAAAGAACTCAAATTTTAAGCTTTTTGAAGAGACTAGCGAAAGCAATATTTAAAAAAGATACATATTTAAAAGTTGGAACATATTTTAACAGTGCAAATGAGATATTTTTTAAATTTTTAGCAACTCAATTTTTAGATGCCATTATTGTAGGAATTTTAGTCTCTATAGCAATGTCTATAATGGGCGTAAAATATGCGGTATTATTAGGCTTTATGATAGGATTATTTAACTTAATTCCATATTTTGGCGCAATAATAGCAGTAATTGTAGCTGTAATAGTAACAATATTTACAGGGGGAATTGGAAAAGCGATAATTATGGCAATTGTGGTAATTGTATTGCAACAAATAGATGCAAATGTAATTAATCCAAAAATAGTAGGAAATTCTTTAAAAATGAGTCCTTTATTGGTTATATTTGCTGTAACAGTAGGTGGAGCATATTTTGGTGTAATTGGTATGTTTTTATCTGTACCTATTATGGCAGTTGTGAAGTTACTTGTAACAGAGTTTATAGAATATAGAAACACAAATAAAAATAACAAATTAAAAGAAAATAATATAAGAATAAAAAATTCTATAAATGAAGATAATGCAACCGAAAACAATGTAAAAGAAAGTAATTGATATAAAGAAGAGTATAAGAAAATAAAGGGAGAATAGCGGTATAATTGCTAAACTTATAAAATCACAAAATAATTAATAAAAAATTAATAAAGACTGCAAATTTTCTTAATAAAAGTATGTTATAGTATTAATTGCAAATATAAATGTTTTTTAAGGTTCTATTTATAAAGCAGAAATTGGAAGAGGGGAATTTTATGTATAATGTATTAGTTTGTGATGATGACAAAGAAATTGTAGAAGCCATAGAAATTTATTTAAAAAGAGAAGGATATAATATTTTAAAAGCATATAATGGAAGGGAAGCTTTAAAAATAGTAAAAGAAAATGATGATATTCATTTAATTTTATTAGACATAATGATGCCAGAATTAGACGGAATTAGTGTTGCAAATTTAATAAGAAAAGATAAAGCTATACCAATAATTATGTTATCTGCAAAGTCAGAAGACTATGACAAAATATCAGGATTAAACAATGGAGCAGACGACTACATTACTAAACCTTTTAATCCGTTAGAACTAATAGCTAGAGTAAATTCACAAATAAGGAGATATACAAGCTTAGGTTCTATTGCTGAAAAAATGGGTACTAATGATAATATGTATAAATCTGGAGACTTAATTATAGATGATAATACAAAAAAGGTAACAGTCGGAGAAAAAGAAGTTAAACTTACTCCTACGGAATACAATATTTTAAGGTTTTTAACTCAAAATAAAGGAAAAGTTTATTCAATAGAACAAATATATGAAAATGTATGGGAAGACGAAGCGTATGGAGCAGAAAATATTATAGCTGTACATATAAGGCACATAAGAGAAAAAATAGAAATAAACCCTAGAGAGCCAAGATATTTAAAAGTAATTTGGGGAATAGGATACAAAATAGAAAACTTAGATTAATAATTTGAAAAAATTTAAGAGTCCCCAAAATGTAATATGATATAAAAATAAAGTAAATTAATTCAAAGTATTTATAAGATTAAATATAAAAGTACATAAAATTATTTATAAATTCAAATATTAAATTGTTTATAAATTTATATTCAAAAAGTAGTAAAAAAAGGTGGTAGATAGATGTGGGAAATAAAACAAAACAATTTGTTAAAATAATTGGGTATATTTTAATCCCAATTTTTATTTTAATATCTATTTTTTCAGCATTAAGCTTGTATTATAGAAGTGAGAACCAACAGGTACAGGAAGCAAATAATTTTTTCGAAACAGACAATTTTATGTATATGTATAGTGCCTCAATTATAAATAATTTTTCTATAAATGCAAATTCACTATTAGTAAAGGATGAAGATGGGGATAGTTATTACAGTAGCAATAGGTATGGAATATATGATGATTACCAAGAAAATGTGCAAATAGGAAATAAAAAAGGAAGAGTTAATTATTTAACAACATATGAATATAAAAATTTTAAATATTTAATAATAGATAATAAAAACTCTGTTGCGTATACAAATGTTGAACATACAATGTTTACAGATTCTATTGAGGAAATAAAAGAAAGATTAGCTAAAAATTCAATTTATTGGAATTATGAAAAAGGAAATGTAAATACTTCTATAGAAAAACTAAAATTAGAAGAAATACGTTATAAAAGTATTTATAAAAGTATAGATGATGCTAAAAATTTTAGTGTATATACTAGCTTAGAAAATGACTTAACTTATTATGACCAATATAGAACAAATAAAACAGTATTTGATATGGCTCAAATATTATATAAGCCAGCATTGTATTTATTACCATTAAGTATAATTGCTGTGCTAGTATTACTAATAATGAACTGTTTTTTAATAGGTTTAAGAAATGAAAATGGAGAAGTTATATTAAATGCATTTGATAAAACTCCACTTCTAGTTGCACTTATTATATTGTTTATTTTATTTATGATAGGTTGTGGATTTTTAATAGCTCTTACCTCTGAAAATTTAACGCTAATACTTTCTGGTACAGCAATTGGAGCTGTTATAGGATATATTTCTTTTGTATTTTTCTTAGAAACTATTATAAAGAGAATTAAGTCAAGAACATTATTTAGAAACACTATAACATACAGAATTTTAAGATGGATTAAAAGTTTAATAACATCAATGACAAGAAATGCTAATATGACAGTAAAATTAATATTAATATTTATTGCATTTGGAATATTAAATATTATTGGATTTAGCCTAAGTATTAGTGAGCCGATTGGGATTTTTATACTTATAGCCATATGGGTATATGCATTTGCTAAAATGCATCAATGGTTAGTAAGATATATAGAAATAAAAAATGCAATAAATGAAATTTATATGGGAAACACAGAAGTACATTTAGATGAAAAGAGATATAAAGGTTCTCTAAATAGTATGGCTATTCAAGGTGGCCTTTCTAATGCAATACAAGAAAAATTAAAAAGTGAAAGACTAAAGACAGAATTAATTACAAATGTATCACATGACATAAAAACACCACTTACATCAATTATAAACTATGTAGACTTATTAAAGAAAGAAAAAATGCCAAATGAACAAGCAGAAGAATATTTAAACATATTAGATAATAAATCACAAAGATTAAAAAGGCTTACAGAAGACTTAGTAGAAGCATCAAAGGCATCTTCTGGAAATATAAAATTAAATATAGAAAAATTAAATGTAAATGAATTATTAAAACAGGTTTCAGGAGAATTTGAGGATAAATTTAAGTCAAGAAACTTAGAAGAAGTAATGTCATTACCAGAAAAAAATGTATATATAAATGCAGATAGTAGATATATGTATAGGATTTTAGAAAATATGTATTCAAATATTTCAAAATATGCAATGGACAATACAAGAGTATATATAGATGTAATTCCAAACAATAATAGAATAACAATACAAATGAAAAATATATCTAAAGAGAAACTAAATATATCTACAGAAGAGCTAATGCAGCGTTTTGTAAGAGGAGATAGTGCTAGAAATACAGAAGGAAGCGGACTAGGACTTTCTATAGCAACAAGTCTTACAACTTTACAAGGAGGCACATTTAATATTTACTTAGATGGAGACTTATATAAAGTAATAATTGAATTTGATATGATTAATTAAGAAGATTGCTCTATTTACAAATTTGAAATATTTACTTAATATATAAGATATATATATTAAGTAAACAATTTTTTAACAAATTTAAGTCAGCTAACTATTTAATGTCAATGATTAGCTGACTTTTTTTAAAATTTCATGATTTAGTTCTGTAAACCTATAAATTTGTATTGCTTTTTTTTACAAAAAATGATATAAAATAGAAGAAAACAAAAGCTATTAAAAAACAAAACTTTTATAAAAGAAAGGAGAGATAAAAATGTTAGTAAATTACACAAGAAAATATGAGAAAGTATCAATTTTAGCATCAGCATTAATGTTAATAGTAGCATTATTTTTAATTTTTAAGCCAGCAGAGTCTTTATCATTAATAACTATTTTATTTGGTCTTATAATTATGATTGATGGTGTTATACACATTATTAATTACTTTAAAATAGACCCTACTCAAAAATTAATGAGTTTTGAGCTTGTTGAGGGCTTAATAGAAGTTTTTGCAGGAGCTGTTATAACAGTATGTGCAGATGGATTAATTGAATTTTTACCGATTATATTTGCAGTATGGATTATATTAAAAAGCTTAATTACATTCCAAATGGCACTTAACATTAAAACAGTACCAAATACAAGTTGGGGATTAATGGTTGTAGTTGCAATAATAGGAATACTTTTAGGATTTATAATTATATTTAATCCATTTGAAGCAACAATGGCTGTAACAACTGTAGTAGGTTTAGCATTATTGATAGTAGAAATATTAAATATAATAGATGCATGCACAATATTATATCATTTAAAAGAAGAAAAGTAATTTTTAATAGTAGTATTTACTAATTTTTGAAATCAGTAAATGTATAAATTGATAGTAAGTTATAGAATTTACTGCAAAGATTTATAACTATAATATGTAATAAAATAGAAAAAGCTTTTATATATGTAAATTATATAAAGGCTTTTTTTATTTTGTTTTAATATTATTATTTAGAATGCCATAATTTTGAGACCTAAACCCTTGAAAATGTAACAAAAATGTAATATAATTGTAATGTAAGCTTAATATAAAAAAATAAAAACCGTGATAACTATTTCCGTAATAGCTAAAAAATGGTTTTTGTAATAATAGGAAAACTTAGCAAATACTGTTATTGACTTATTTTTTAGAAGAAAGTAAAATATAAATAATGTAATAGGTTAAAAGGGTGAGAAATTATGAAACTAAGAAAAATAATAACTTTATTATTGTCAGCAGTAGCAGTTGTTACATTAGCTGGATTATTTAATGTAAGTAATGCAGCAAGTGGTGACAAATGGTTTAATGCAATGTCAATTTATAGAGACAAGTATACATACAAAGCTGACGGAAAAACAATTTGGAGATTATATGAGTCATCAGCATCGTCTAATACGCCAAAAAATGAAGGACAAACAATATTCTGTTTGCATAGAGGTGTAGGTTTAGGTTCAGACTTTGGTTCTGGAACTCCAGAAAGAGTTAACTACAATCGCTATTTTGATTTTAAATCTTCAGAAATGCTAAATGAGCTACAAAAAGCTTTACCAGATCTTACAGAACATGACTATAAAAGATTAATCTGGATTTTTGACCATGCTTATGTTGCTCCAAAAGATACAAGTGAAGAAGCAAATGCACATGCATATAAAGAAGTGTTATTGAAAAATGCTGGAATTAAAGATTCTATATTAGCAGAAGCAGGAACAAATTATGTTGCTGGTTCTGGTGCACAAATATATGAAATTGACTTTACAAACGAGGAAATTGATGACATTATAGATGTTGTTCAACAAATGGCAGTATGGAATGTAGTTGGAGATTATTTAGATAGTAATAATTTAGAAATACATAGAGCAGAAAAAGGAAGTTTAACATATAAAGACTTTACAGAAGATTCTTCTATATTAGAAAGATTAGGAGATGTATATGCTGCAAGACAATTTGGTAGCAGTCTAAACTCAGAAATAACAAAATTATATAATTATTTTGTAGATGAATCTGAAAAACAAGCAGATAGTTATGATGTACATTCAAATTCACAAAATATAACATTCCAAGATACAGCTGCAAAAGTTTCAATATCTGGTTCAAATTATATTGTAGGACCATTTGAACTAGAAAAAGAATCTAATTTAGACTATACCTTAAATTTAAAAGTTACTAATAATGGTAATAACTTAACAAATTATACATTATTAAACTCAAACAAACAACCAGTAAGTTCTGAAACAACAATAAAAGATTTAGTTGGGCAAGAATTTTACATATCTATACCAGATACAACAGATTTGAGTTTAGTTAGGTTAACAGTTGAAGGAACATATTACGGCACAGTAATAACATATTGGACAGTTGGTGGCAGTGAAGATTCAGAACAACCAATTGCAGTATTAGAAAAAGGTGAAAATAATTTTGAAGATTGGACAGAGGTTGTTTATAAACAAACAGAAGGAAAGGCACTTGACTTATCTTTAAGAAAATTTATTATAAAGGTAAATGATAAAGAAATTGCCACAAATGGAAAATTTATAAGAGAACCAAATGTAGATATTAGCCCGTTATTCAATAAAACAAGTACAACAGCATCTTACAGACATAATAAAGCTCCAATACTTGTTGAAATTGGAGACATAGTAACATATACAATAAGAGTTTACAACGAAGGTGATATAGATGGATATGTAAGAGAAATTACAGACTATTTACCAGCACAATTAGAGTATTTACCAGATGATAAACTAAATAAACAATATGGATGGCAAGTTGTAAATAATGGTAGAGCTCTAAAAACAGATATTACATCACCAGACACAGAATATGCAGCAGATCAAGAAGCTTTATATGGCTCAAGGGAAAATAAAACATTATTAAAAGCATATGGTGGCAAGACTAATGACAAGTTAGATTATATAGAAGTACAAGTAAGATGTAAAGTTATAGACACTGGTTTTAGAGGAATAATAACAAATATAGCAGAAATTACAGCATTTTCAGATGGAGATGGAAATGCTACTACAGATAGAGATTCATTTAAACAAAACTTAAACTTACCAAGCGATGAAAACTTACCAAATTATAGAGGAAATACATCTAATAAAGAAGATTTATCAGATTCAAATTACCACTATAAAGGACAAGAGGATGATGATGACTTTGAAAAAATAGTATTAGAACAAGAACCACCATCACCGGAGGAAAAAGAATTTGACTTAGCATTAAGAAAATTTATTACATCGGTTAATAATGAAGAACTAAAAGATATAGATGGAAGCTATACAAGAGAACCAAATGTAGATGTTTCTCCTTTAGTACAAAAAAGTGGAACAACAGCAATATATAATCATACGAAAGTGCCTGTATCTGTTGCAAGAGAAGATATAGTAACATATACAATTAGAGTTTATAACGAAGGAGAAAAAGATGGATATGTAAAAGAAATTACAGACCATTTACCACCTCAATTAGAATTTTTAGTAAATGACCAATTAAATGTAAGATATGGATGGAAAGTTTCTGAAGATGGAAGAACAATAAAAACAGATATAACATCACCAGATACAGAATATTCTGCAACAAGAGATGAAATTTATGCTACAAGAACTACAAGTGAAGACAAAGTATTATTAAAGGCATTTAATGGTGAAGAATTAGACTATATAGATGTACAAGTAAGATGTAAAGTTAAGAAAGATATAGACATTACACAAAAAATTACGAATATTGCAGATGTAACAGAAGACAGTGACGAAAACAATAAACCTGTAGAGGACAGAGATTCAAATGAGGATAATGTAAAATTACCATCAGATGAAGAATTACCAGGATACAAAGATAACGAAATTAATTCTGAAAATAAATATATACCAGGACAAGAAGATGATGATGACTTCGAAAAATTAATAATTGAAGAATCAGTTCCAAGGTTTGATTTAGCTTTAAGAAAATTTATTACAGGTGTTAATGGAACACAAATAGACAACAGAGTACCTGTATTTACTGTTACAGAAGATGGTAAATATGTATATGAACATACAAAAGAGCCTGTAGATGTAAAAACAGGAGATGTAGTAACATATACATTAAGAATATTCAACGAAGGAAATAGAGCAGGTTATGCAGAACTTGTAAAAGATGATATACCAGAAGGATTAGTATTCTTACCAGAAAATAAAACAAACATTGACCACAGATGGAAAATGTATAAAGAAGATGGAACAGAAACAGACAATCCTAAAGAAGCAGATTACATAGAGACAGATTATTTATCTAAAGCTCAAGAAGAGGAAACTGGTAGAGTAACATTACTAAAAGCATTTAATCCAGAAACAATGACACAACCAGATTACCATGACATAAAAGTGGCTTTTGAAGTAACAGAACCAAATACTTCAGACAGAATAATAATAAATCATGCACAAATTTCAGAAGATAGTGATGAAAATGGAAATCCAGTAGAAGATGACGATTCAGTACCAAATGAATGGAATGAAGGAGAAGATGACCAAGACATAGAAAAAATAAAAGTAAAATACTATGACTTAGCATTGAGAAAATGGGTAACAGAGTCTATAGTAACATATGATGGAAAAACAACTGTTACAAAAACAGGAAACACAGCAGAAATGGATCCAGAACCACCAGCAAAAGTAGAAATTCGTGGAAGCAGATTGTCAAAAACAACTGTTAAATTTAAATTTAAAATAAGAGTAACAAACGAAGGTGAAGTTGCAGGACATGTTGGAGAAATATCTGACTATATTCCAAAAGGATTAAAATTTATTCAAGCAGATAATCCAAAGTGGAAAGAAGTAAATGGAAAAGTTGTGACAGACCAATTAAAAGATACATTATTACAACCAGGAGATAGCGCAGAAGTAGAAATAATATTAACTTGGGTAAATAGTGAAGAAAATTTAGGACTAATGACAAATATAGCAGAAATAAGTAAAGACGATGGAGACGACATAGATTCAACACCAGATAACAAGAAAGACGGAGAAGATGACCAAGATGATGCACCAGTAATTCTTTCTATTACAACAGGTGCTGCAGATGTATATGGATATATAGGATTAGCTGCAGGAGTACTATTAATAATATCAGGTGGAATTATATTAATTAAGAAATATGTAATTTAATAAAAGTTAAGATAACATATATATAACTTACTTAGATAATAAATTAGGGTACATTATAAGTTGCTAATTTATATAAGCTTATAAAACAAATTTAAATAGATTTTAAGTATAAAACTGCTTAAAATCTATTTTTAAATTTTATTTTAATAAATTATAAGAATAAAATTTAATAAAAAATAGAGTTTATTTATGAAGTGAACTTTGCTATTATAAAATTAATTTTGCAAAGTAAGAGTAAACTATACAATTAAATGTGAGTTTAAATTTTATTTTTTAATTTATCAAATAATTTATATTGTTTTTAAAAAACTCATATGTTATAATTCAATTGTAAGTTTATATTCTTACGGAGGTAACAAATGAATCAAATTTTAATAACAGAGAAAAAGAAAAAGAGCAAAAAAGCGCCGAGAGGGCCTATAGAAGTAAAAGGTATTGTTAGGTTTTTTGCAGTATTTATTATGATTTTTGGTATAATTTTAGCAAGTGAAGGTTCATATGCTTTATATAAAGAAATTGACGAATCAAGGCCAGAAAATATACCAGACCTTACAATTACAAGAGATGGAGATGTATTACTTTTACAAGTAGACCACAATACAGAAATTTCTAAAATTAATTATAGATGGAACGATGGAGAAGTAAATAGTATTCCAGAGGGAACAACCTATGCAGAAGAAGAGATTTTATTACCAGATGGAAATAATGTTTTAAATATAACTGTTATAGATATGAAAAATAGAGAATATCAATTTATTAAAGAATATAATTTAGAAGGTGTTGATATTACAAAACCAAATATAGATGTTACACAAACAGAAGAAGGAACAGCAAATATTAGTATATCTGCAACAGATGAAACAGAAATAATACAAATGACTTATAAAATAAATGATGATCAAGAAGTAGTAATTGAAGCTACGGAAGAAGGTCAAAAAGAGATAAAAAAAGATATTACATTACCAGAAGGACAAAGTACTTTAACTGTAGTTGCAAAAGATGCTACTGGAAATACAACAACATATGAAAAACAAATTATAGCTTCTTCAAAACCAACAATAGAAATAGTTTCTAAAGAAGGAAATGTAATTACATTAAAAATAGCAGATAAATAT
>ERZ779820.1899-NODE-1899-length-12406-cov-2.723909_pt1 | contig 12406 bp, 10 predicted proteins | sample MGYA00511563_ERZ779820 | MGnify/ENA primary metagenome ERZ779820 (study PRJEB29588, sample SAMEA1964852) | human gut metagenome | biome: human gut; feature: human-associated habitat; material: faeces | place: Denmark | collected 2008/2010 ...
TCATCTAAAGATTCGTTTTCTCTTACTACAGTTTTTGCCATCGAACTATTCCCCCCTTTAACTCTAAAGTACGTTCATATTATATATATTTTTTTTCATAATTGCAAGAAAAATATAATCTAATATTCAAAATAATCTCTATTTTTATCAAAATTTACATCTTTTATACTTTCTTTCCAACAACTTCTGCAATTTTATTAACCTGTTTTAACAATTCTTCATATTTTTCCGGTCTTAATGATTGGGGTCCATCACATAATGCTTTTTCAGGATTATTATGTACTTCGATCATTAATCCATCACTTCCGGCTGCAATTGATGCCTTTGCCATTGGTTCTACTAACCACCATTTTCCTCCTGCATGACTAGGATCGATTACAACAGGAAGATGTGTCTTTTTGCGAAGTACAGGAATGCTCTGTAAGTCAAGAGTGTTTCTTGTATATGTTTCAAATGTACGGATACCACGCTCGCACAGGATAACGTTTTCATTTCCTGAAGCCATAATATATTCGGCTGACATGATCCATTCTTCGTAGGTAGCGTTCAAACCGCGTTTTAATAAGATCGGACGGTCTACCTGACCGAGCTGTTTTAATAAATCAAAATTCTGCATATTGCGGGCTCCGATCTGAATAAGATCTACTTTCTCATTGAAAACATCGAGGTATTCAGGAGACATCAGCTCTGTTACGATCGGAAGCCCTGTCTCTTCTCTTGCTGCACATAAGATTTCCAGACCTTCAAGACCCAGTCCCTGGAATGAATATGGGCTTGTTCTCGGCTTGAATGCACCACCACGGAGCATATTTGCACCGGATGCCTTAACAGCCTTTGCGATCTCGATCACCTGCTCTTCTGACTCCACAGAACAAGGTCCGGCGATCAGTGCCAGATGTCCGCCACCAACTTTGACACCAGATACATCTACGATGGTATCGTCCGGATGGAATGCACGGTTTACAAGTTTATAAGGTTCCTGTACATGCATAACTTTCTCAACAGAAGAGTCTACTTCGAAAAGCTTTGGATCCACACGGACCGTATCGCCGATACAGCCGATAATTGTAAGATCCTCACCTTTTACAGTATGTACTTCCAGTCCCTTTGCACGGACCATATTCTCAACTCGTTTTACGTTTTCATCACTTGTTCTTGGTTTTAATACGATAATCATAATAAATATCCTCCAACATGTATGATAATTGTGCCTGTGTGATATTTCTTTTCCCGTGTGAGTCTAGTATAGTCGCACTGTAAAATATTCGCACTGCAAAACTTTAATTACTTAAAGCGTAAAACTAATGATATATTAACGCAATGGGATTTGATTGTCAACACTTTTATTCGATAAATTCTTTCATTTTTAAAAAAGTGTGTTAGACTAAAATTGTATAGTAAAAAAGGAGTGGGAAAATGGTAAGTGTTTGGGCAGCAGATATTACACCATTACTAATAGAAGAGACGTATCAGGCATATTATGATAAAGTGCCTGAGTGGAGAAAAGATAAAGCGGATAAACTTAAAAATGTGGATGACAAAGCAAGGAGTGTCGGTGCCTGGATATTGTGGGAAAAGATGAAGAAGGTTCTGAGACTTCCGGAATCGGCAGTTTTCAATCTGTCACATTCGGGAAAATATGTATTGTGTGCCTGTAGTGACCGTGGAGATGTTCAGACAGGCTGTGATGTGGAGATGAAGGGAAAGCTGCGGATGCCGGTGGCAGAACGGTATTTTTGCCGGGAAGAATGTGAGATCATCCGCAATGGGAAGGATGAAAAAGAACAGGCGGAGTGGTTTTACCGCTTCTGGGTATTAAAAGAAAGCTTTATGAAAGCAACCAGAAGAGGAATGGGCCTGGACATGCGCACATATGAATTTGCCTGGGGACAGGACGGCATACCATATCTGAAAAAGCAGCCTGAGGAATATCCGGAGAAATATCTGTGCAGGGAGTACGAACTGGAGCAGGGGGACGCAAGGGTCGCGGTAATTACGACAGATAATGAGATCGAGGGGAGATTACACGAAGTCAGACTTGCTTAATAAAGGGGTGTATGAACATGAAACAGTTAATGACAAAATGGGCAGACAATATAAATGAAAAGAATGTACTAGGGGAGTACCCAAGACCGCTCATGCGCAGAAAAAGCTATGTAAATCTGAACGGAATATGGAAATATGCAATAAGAGAAACAAAAGGATTTCCAAAGAAAATGGATGGGGATATCCTGGTTCCGTTTTCGCCGGAAGCTGTATTGTCGGGGGTAAACAGACAGTTAAAACCAGAAGAATATCTATGGTATAAGAGAAGGCTTCCGGATGAAGTAAAGCCGGAGAAGGGAAGCAGATGGATCCTTCATTTTGGAGCGGTAGATCAGTGTGCGGTCGTATATATAAATGGAAAGAAACAGGGAAAGCATGTGGGAGGCTATCTTCCATTTTCATATGATATTACGGAAGCATTAAAAGAAGAAAAGAATCTGTTGACCGTAAAAGTAAGAGATTATTCGGAGACTTGTTATTATAGCAGAGGAAAACAGAAACTTAAAAACGGAGGGATGTTCTATACGGCACAGAGTGGAATCTGGCAGACCGTATGGATTGAAAAAGTTCCAGAGTGTTATATCGGACATCTTAAGATCACACCTCTTTATGACCAGTCTTCTATAATGATCCAGATGGAAGAAGAACATGGCATAAAAGATATTGATTACGAAGTTACGATAACGGCAAGAAAGATGTGGCCGGTGAAAGCATCCGGAAAGACGGGAAAGCCGTGTGTGATCATGATACCACATATGAGAAGCTGGAGTCCGGAAGATCCATTTCTGTATGATCTTCATGTGAGGATGGGAGAGGATTCGGTAGAAAGTTACTTTGCCATGCGTAAGGTAGAAGTTAAAAATGACAAAGAGGGAATACCGAGGATATTTTTGAACAATGAGCCGTATTTTGAAAAGGGAGTACTGGATCAGGGATATTGGCCGGATGGTCTATACACACCGCCGTGTGATGAAGCGATGATCTATGATATCCAGAAGATGAAGGACCTGGGGTTCAATATGATCCGCAAGCATATTAAGATAGAACCGCAGAGATGGTATTATCACTGCGACCGTATCGGTATGCTGGTCTGGCAGGATATGGTGAACGGAGGACGGGATTATAAGAGCTGGTATGTAACGTATATGGCGACGGCCATGGAGGGAATGCATATCCGGGCAAAAGATACCAGGATTCATCTGATGGGACGTCAGGATCCGGCCGGGCAGAGACAGTTTGAAAAAGAGATGAAGGAGACGGTTCGATTGCTTTATAATCATCCATCCATTGTTACATGGGTTATTTTTAATGAAGGATGGGGACAGTTTCAGACGAAGAAGATGACAGATATAGTAAGGGCAGAAGATCCTTACAGGCTGACAGATTCTGCGAGTGGCTGGTTTGATCAGGGGTGCGGGGATATACGAAGCATCCATGATTATTTCTTCCCTTTGCATGTAACACCGGAAAAGAGGGTAACGGCACTTACTGAGTTTGGCGGGTATTCGCTGCAGATCCCGAAGCATAGTATGTACGAGAAAAAGGTCTACGGTTATAAAAAGTTCAAGAGAAAAAGAGAACTTACGGCGGGCTATGAGAAATTGATAAAAAAGCTCATTATTCCGAATATCAGCCGTGGATTAAGTGCAACTGTTTACACACAATTATCGGATATAGAAGAAGAGGTAAATGGAATCATTTCTTATGATAGAAAAATAGTCAAAATGGATGAAAAGACCGTTAAAAAACTGAATGAAAAACTTCATTTTTAGCCTTTATTTTCGGGGAAATGTAACGTAAGCAGAGTTGACGTGTTTTCTGTGATTTGTTAGAATATAAAAGGGAAAAATAAAGATTTATCAAGATAGAAAAATGTTTACAAAACCATAAAAAAGCACACGAGGAGAGTATGGGAGAGTAAGAATAATAAGGAGGAAAAGAATGTTGGAATTAACGTTTGGAGAACAGGTCAAGATCATTCTGAGCCGTAAAGGGATGACGATCAAAGAACTTGCAGAGAAGATAGAAAAACAGACAGGAAAGAAGATGTCGCGTCAGAATCTGACCCAGCGTCTTGGCAGAGATAATTTCCAGGAGCAGGATATGCGAATGATCGCAAAGATTCTTGATTGTCCGTTTTATCTGGATATATTAGAAGAACATGAGGAGCATGAAGAGAAGCTTTCAAAGGCCCAGAAAATTGCAGAGCCTGAAAAGAAGAAAACACCTGCCAAAGCAGAAGAAAGAGATATTACGATAGGTGAGCTTGTAGATATTCATAAAGAATTAGATGCAATAGAAAAGAAGAAAAAGAAGAAGTCTAAAAAGGTTGTAGAGCCAGATCCGGAATATGTTCAGGAAACAATATTTGATTTTGTAAGAGAGAAAGAAGCGACAGCAGAACCTGCCACAGAAATAGAAGAGCAGGAAGAAGAGATACAGGAGCCGGTGGAAGAAACCGGAAGTTCGGAAGCTGTGACACCGGAAGCAGAAGAGTCGGTGACTGTAAGTGAAGAAGAACCTGCAGCGGGTGTAGAGGAGCATGCTGAGAAACCTGTATATGAAGACGAGCCGGTGTATGAGTCAGAATCGGAATATGCAGAAGAACCAGTGTATGAGTCAGAATCGGAATATGCAGAAGAACCAGTGTATGAAGCAGAGCCAGAATATGCAGAAGAACCGGTGTATGAAGCAGAGCCAGAATACGCAGAAGAATCGGCGTATGAAGCAGAGCCAGAGTATGCAGAAGAACCAGTGTATGAAGCAGAGCCAGAATATGCAGAAGAACCAGCCTATGAAAGTGAGCTGGAATATGCAGAGGAGCCGGCTTATGAGTCGGAACCGAAATATACAGAGGAGTCAGCTCATGAGTCAGAACCGGAAGTAGAAGAGCCAGAGGAACCGGAAAAACCGGAGCCGAAGAAAGTTGAACCGGAGAAGAAAGCGCATGGATGGAGAGCGCTCTTCGGAATACGTAAAAAGCATGAAGAAGAATCAGCGCATGAAGAACCGGCAAAAGAAGAAAAGCCGGAAATCCAGTATCATGAGTTTGATTATTCGGGAGACGGTGAGTCAGAGAAACTTGCAGAAGAATTTATGCCGGAGGAACCGGAACAGGAGGAAACATATGCAGCAGCTGATGAGACCTCCGGTTATGAGAATAACGGATATCAGAGCCGGTATGCGCAGGAAAATGAAGAAGACTTATTCACATCCGATGAAGAGGATCTCAGTAAAGGTGAACTTAATCCTTACACAGGACATGAATATGAATCAAACAGCGTAAGAATGCATCCGAAGAGAATCGGCTATGTACAGGTATATGACAGAGGAAAACATCAGTGGACAGATATGACGGAGTGGGCATTCCTTGGATATCAGGAACGTAAAAAGGCACTTCTCGGAAAAGATTATGAGCCGCCGATCTATCTGGATTAGTGTTGAATGAACATAGAAAGAAAATGTTATGAATAAGGTGTTCAGCCGGATCTCCGGCTGGACACTTTTTGTACAAGGGGATGCAAGAGAAGCTGCCGCCTACAGGAACTTCCGGTGGCAAATTTTGTAGATTAAAATATGAAGGAGGAGCAGAAAATGGAATGGACAAGGCTTTTATCAACAAAACGTCAAAGACAGAACAGATACAAGAGTCAAAAATATGGTGATGCAGACCTTAGAAGTGAATTCGAAAAAGATTATCACAGAATCATCGGCAGTGCGTCATTTAGGAGACTTCAGGATAAGACACAGGTATTTCCACTGGATAAAAGTGATTTTATCCGTACGAGACTGACCCATTCCATGGAAGTCTCTTCGCTGGCAAAATCTCTGGGTCAGAATATAGGAGAAAGCATATTGGTACACAAGAAAGATTCCAGTTTCACTGTACAGATGAAAGAGGATATCTGCAATATTCTTCAGTGTGCAGGACTGATTCATGATATCGGCAATCCACCGTTTGGTCATTATGGAGAAGCGGCGATCAGGGAATGGTTTGAAAGAAATCTTCCGCTTCTGACATATCATGGAACGTCACTTGAGGAGTTGCTCGAACCTCAGATGAGGGAGGATTTTTATCATTTTGAAGGAAATGCACAGGCACTTAGGCTGGTCAGCAAATTACATTTTCTGGTAGATGAAAATGGAATGAATCTGACGTATGCGCTTTTGAATACAATTATAAAATATCCGGTAGCATCTACAAAGATCCATCCGGAATCAGGAGATATCAGAGAGAAGAAGATGGGCTATTATTATGCAGACCGGGAACTGTTCGAGGATATTGTATCAGAGACGGGTGCGGGAAATCACAGACATCCACTTACCTTTATACTTGAGGCAGCAGATGATATTGCATATAAGACCGCAGATATTGAAGATGCATTTGTAAAAAGATTTCTTACATATCATAGTCTCAGAGATGAACTCAGAAAACTACAGAACAGGGAGAAAAAGTATGCAGACCCAGAAGAGAAAGATCAGAACTGGTTCTGCCCGGCAGATAAACTGGTAGAATTATACGACCGTGCAAAGAAGAACGGGGTAGATGATCCCGGTGATTATGCAGTGAAGAACTGGATCGTAAAAGCACAGGGATTTTTGATTGGCTGCGCAACTTCCGGATTTACTTCTCATTATGAAGAGATTATGGAAGGCACGTATAAAAAAGATCTGTTTGCAGGTACTTTGGCTGAAGGATTGGTAAAACTGCTTGGAGAGATAGCGTGCAAATGTGTATTTAAAACAGAGACGATCTATCGTATGGAAGTGAAAGAGGCGGTGATGCTGGATAATCTGCTGGACAGGTTTGTCGGTGCAGCAATAAAATATGATGATCCAACGCAGAAACTGAACTCAATAGAAGAAAGACTGATTTCATTTATTTCCAATAATTATAAAAAAGCATATCGTTATCATGCAGAAGAAAAATCAGAGGTTTATCGTCTTTATCTGAGACTTCTGCTGGTTACGGATTATATCTGTGGTATGACAGACAGCTATGCGAAGAGGCTGTATCAGGAATTGAATGCGATTATGGCATAAAAGAAAATATTTCAGAATAGATTGTGATAAATAGCCGGAAACAGGAGAGGATATTTTGAGACGGTTTATTCGATATCTGTATGAATACGAACAAGAGAAAAAGATGCGGAATGTAGGCTTCGTAAAAGTAGAACAGGATGTGGATCAGTGCGTGATCCATGTGCACGGAAAAGGATTCCGGATGGAAGAAAATGCGCAGGGACTTAGGGCGTATCTGTTCTGGAATACAGAAGATAAATGTATTGGAATCCCGCAGGGAGTGACAGAGGTTCCCGGCCCGGCGGTGAACTGGCAGCTATGCTATACACCGGAGGATGTCGGTAAGAAAGAAAATTATGATCTTGTCAACGGAATTATATTAAAGGACGTAAATGGACACTGGTATGCGGCAGTCTGGAATGACGATGTAGTAAACGTCTGCAGGATGGAAATGTGGAAGATGGAAGAAGATTCCGTGCAGGGTGAAGAACCGGAATGTAAGAAGGGATTAGCGCAGGGCGAAGAACCGGAATGTAAGAAGGGATTAGCGCAGGACGAAGAACCGGAATGTAAGAAGGAAACCGTGCAGGATGAAGAATCAGAGAGTGGGAAACTTGAAGATGATTTGGAAAAAGAGGCCTGCCTGGGGGGTAAAGTCCGCAAGATCCAGCGTAAAGATATGGTGTGTCTTCCGAGGTGTGAATGGAGACATGCAAATAATAGTTTTTTGATCCACGGGTATTATAATTATCACCATCTGATATTGACAGTCCGTGATGACCGGTTAAAATTAGGAGTACCGGGAGTGTATCATCCGCAGGAAGAAAAAGCCGCAGAAAGCTTTGGATTTCCGGAATTCATTCCTGCAGAAGAGCTGGATCTTAAGCTTACAGATGAAGAGAAGAATGACAGAGAGAAGTTCGGATACTGGTGCAGGGATATAAGAGGATCACATGACTGTGTAGAACCACAGAAGAGATAGAAAACAGGAAAATAGACGGAGAATGAATATGCAAAGCACAGATGAAAAATATATGAAAGAAGCGATCAAACAGGCAAAGAAAGCATATGCGATCGGTGAGGTGCCGATCGGATGTGTGATCGTATATCAGGATAAGATCATTGGGAGAGGATATAACCGCAGAACAATTGATAATAATACCCTGGCGCATGCAGAACTGATCGCGATCAAAAAAGCAAGCAAGAAGATGAATGACTGGAGACTGGAGGATTGTACGATGTATGTAACTCTGGAACCATGCCAGATGTGTTCCGGTGCGATCGTACAGTCCCGGATGACACGGGTAGTAGTCGGATGTATGAATCCGAAAGCCGGCTGTGCAGGCTCTATCTTAAATCTTCTGGATATACCTGAATTTAATCATCAGGTAGAATTGACGACAGGAGTGATGGAAGAAGAATGCAGTCAGATGATGAAATCATTTTTTAAAGAATTGAGAGAAGCAAGGAAGAAGAAAAAGCAGCTGGAAAAAGAACAGACCGGGGAAATATAAAAGACAGGTGATCATATGAATGAAAAGACAGTAGGAATGCTTGCAAAGTTTACAGGTGTGTCTGTACATACAATAAAATATTATGAGAAGATTGGTCTTCTGAGTTCTACGAGAAGAGAACATTCGAATTACAGGTCTTACGATATAAGGGCATGCACGGATATTTACGAATGTATGAAGTATAAGAATCTTGGGTTCGCATTGAAAGAGGTCGGGAATCTGATAAAGGAAGCAGATTCAGAAGCGATAGATAATCTGTTGAAAAAAAGATTAGAGGAAATAGATGCTTCACTGTCAGAATTGCAGGAATTAAAAAAACGTGTGACGGATTATCTTGCAGAGACGGAAGAGATAGAAAAGAAACAGGGAAACTGGTATATAGAAGAAATGCCGGATTTCTGGATCAGATTTCAGACGAATAACCTGGAATATGGCAAAAATGCACAACTTGAATCGGACGGGATTAATTTCATGGATTATGCACCGGAAAGCAAATCGGTACTTAAGATAAGCAGAGAAAGTCTGAATGGAACGGAAAACCAGTTCTCCTGGGGACAGGCAGTACGGGCAGAGTATATAGAAGATATCGAAAAAAATGAAAATGTCTGGAGCAGGCAAAAAGGATATACCAGGATAAAAGGCGGAAGAGCATTGTCCTGTATCTGAAAATTACCGGACCGTATGCATCGGAAGGAGTGCTGCAGAAGAAAATCCGAAAGATATACCGAAAGTTTCAACAAGATGCAAAGATACCGGGAGATGCTTACTGTGTAAGGATTAAGATCACACATGATGAAGAAGGAAATGATTGGAATTATTTGAAAATATATATATTACTGAAACCTGAGAGTTAATCTCAGGTTTTTGCACTTTAGTGAGGTAAAATGCCATTAAAGAGGTGAAATTAGAAAGAAAAGAATAGAAAAAATTAATAGAAAATGATTAAAAAGACTGAAAATTATAAAATGTATTAATATGAGTACACTTGACCTGATACCTGTATCCAGTTATAAAATTAACAATATAGAAAAACGGGTCAGGAGGAAACGGATAATGACAAGTGAAGAAATCAAAAATATGAGTTTTGAAGATTTCCGGACACAGATTGAGGGGATGGAAGAGGTTCAGAAACTCACAGCAGACGGAACGGAGAGATATGGTATATATAAGCATGATGTATGCTATGTAAACAGAGACGGGATTGAGCGTACGCTCCAGATGATCGTACCAGAGACGAATGCCAAAGCACCAAAGATATATCCGGCAATTTTGTATGTTCAGGGATCGGCATGGAGAAAACAGGACAACTATAAACGGCTTGGAGCAATGGCAGATCTTGCAAGACGTGGATTTGTGACAGCGATTCTTCAATACAGAGAAAGCGATCTTGCTACATTTCCTGCTCCTGTAGAAGATGCAAAGACAGGTGTACGCTTCTTAAGAAAACATGCAGAGGAATATCGTATTGATCCGTCCCAGGTCTTTATAATGGGAGATTCAAGCGGCGGCAATACAGCGTTTATTGCGGGGGTTACGGCAGATCAGGAGCTGATGGACACAGATGTATATGGAGAATATTCCTGCAAGGTAAATGCAATCGTAGATTTCTACGGAGTTACATGCGTACAGATAAAAGAAGATTTCCCAACTACATTGAACCAGGGAGAACCGGACAGTCCGGAAGGAATGCTGATCGGTAAGAAGAATGTATATGAATATCCGGAACTTTCCAATGCAGTTACCTGTATGAATTATGTAAAAAAAGAGACAGAGATACCACCGGTCCTGATGATGCACGGACTTGCCGATGATCTGGTAGCACCGGAGCAGAGTATCCGCCTGTATAAGAAATTAAGAGAAGAAGACAAAGAAGTAGAATTCTATCTGGTAGAGAATGCAAAACACGGAGATCCGGCATTCTGGACAGAGAAGAATATGGATATTGTGGAAAAATTCCTGAAAGCACACATGAATTAAGGAGGTGCAGACTATGAATGCTACTGTAATGGCCATTATTCTGGTATTGATCGTTGTGGCAACGGTTGTCACGAAGAAAGTACCATTTAACTTTGTATTATTTATTGTACCGATCATTTGTTCGTTACTTTTGGGCTTTAGCTTACAGGAGACAAGTGACTTTGTACTGGAGCAGTTCAGTTCGATCATGAAATCTGCGGGATTCATGTTATTGTTTGCATTTCTGTATTTTCAGATGCTTACAGAAGCAGGAGTATTTGATACTATCGTATCAGCAGTGACGAACAAGCTTGGCGATAAGATGAATGTCATCGTAATTATGATCCTGACATCCGTAATTGCAGCATTTGCAATTCTGACAGGAAACTTTACACCGGCGTACCTGATCACATTCCCGATCTTGGTACCACTTTATAAGAAATATGATTTTGACCGTGAGGCAGCATTTATCATAGCACAGACTGCAATGTCTGCGATGTGCTTCATTCCGTGGGGGATTGGAATGGCATATACGTCATCTTCTGCAGGATTATCTGCCAATGAACTGTCAAAGGCATCGGTTCCATGGGCATTATGTTTTATCCCGGCCATCGTTCTGCAGTGGGTATACTTTGGGATCAAGCATAAGAAACGTGTGGGAACATTTGGCGTAGTTGTAGAAAATGTAGAAGAGGAGACAAAAGAAGTAGAAGAGAATCCATACAGACGGCCAAAGCTTTTCTGGATTAATTTTATCTTATTCATTGTATTCATGGTCGGTCTTGGTGTATTCAGTCTGCCTCCATATCTGGTATTTATGGCAGCAACGGTCGTAACGGCAATGATCAACTATCCAAAGAATTTTGGTGAGATATTTGGTAAAGTCGGACCGATGTATCTGAACATTATCGTAATGCTGCTTGCAATCTCTGTATATCAGGCAGTATTCAATAATACGGGAATGGTAGGAGCTATCTCAGACGGACTGATTAAGATCTGTCCGAAGTTCATGCTGGAATATATACATATCATCTTACTGCTGTTATGTGTGATTATCATTTACTTTATTCCATTCCAGATCTTCAATGCAATGTATCCGGTGTTCATCTCTATCGGGGCAGGATTTGGAATTCCGGCAGTGACGATCATTGCACCGTTCGTATGTAACCTGTCACTGGCAACGAGTTCAACACCGACAAACTCATCAACTTATCTTGGATGTGCATTGACAGAGACAGATGTACAGCACTTCTGTAAGAAGGCAGTTCCGGTACAGACAGTAACAAATGCAATTGTGATATTGCTGGCGTTAATATTTGGCATAGTATAAAAAATGGAGACAGAGGAATTTTGGAAATTCTTCTGTCTCTATTTTTATAGAAAACCGGCCATGGCAGGTTCTGTATATAAAAAATACCCACATGCGAAAAATCACAGTGGATAAGATGAATACTATATTATTATTTATGTGCATTGCGCTTCGAACGAGCCTTCACAGACGTTACCTTGGTAGTTAACTCAGCCCAGGCACCCTTACGGCACCCGAGAGGTTCCACTTAGTGCTGCTTCATTCCTGACCTGACACGGTTCATGGAGTCCCGTCGCGTAAGACCCAAACATCAACGTCACTTTCCAAGGGCAGCTCTGCAAAAACAAGCCCTCTGCGCAATATCACCCCTGCTATAGCGGATTGCAGGTGCAAGGTACCGCTAACACCCCGGCTGCACAACTCAACATTTTAACGTGTTCCGGGCAAAAAGTCAATGGAAATGTTGTAAAAAAGGCGATACCAATTTATAATACCTAGATATATGAGAATTTATCTGATCGGGTGTATGCCTGAAGGGAAAAATTCTGATCTGGAGGAA
>ERZ779820.1907-NODE-1907-length-12369-cov-8.210898_pt1 | contig 12369 bp, 9 predicted proteins | sample MGYA00511563_ERZ779820 | MGnify/ENA primary metagenome ERZ779820 (study PRJEB29588, sample SAMEA1964852) | human gut metagenome | biome: human gut; feature: human-associated habitat; material: faeces | place: Denmark | collected 2008/2010 ...
TTATAACGGAAAAGTGATGATTTGGGTACTAATTATTTTTTATGCGGTTGCCCTGGGCATTTTCCCCCACAGTATAGAAAATACAGGGGAATTGTGGTAGAATGGTACTATTCCGGACTGCGCCCACAGGGGAGAACGCAGGAAATAAAAAAATGACAGGCAGTGTAAAAGAAAGCAGACGCTTTGAAAGGAGTAGGGACGATGAAATATATGGATTATATATTAGAGACGCTGGAGAGGATTGTGAACACACCCAGTCCTTCCGGATGCACGAAGGAAGTTATGGAGATCATCCGCAGGGAGGCGGAGAACTTTGGTTTTCAGACAAAGTTTAACAGGAAGGGCGGCCTGATTATCACAGTTCCGGGACAGACGGAGCATGTTTTGGGATTTTCCGCCCATGTGGACACGCTGGGCGCTATGGTCCGCTCGGTGAGATCCAATGGAACCCTTGCCCTGACTCAGATAGGCGGCATGATGATGGAGGCCATTGAGGGAAGCTACTGCCAGATTTTGACGAGAGACGGCAGGAGATTTACAGGCACGATTCAGACAAAGGAGCCGTCTGTCCACGTGTGGGACGACTGTAAAGAGTTCAAGCGCACAGAGGAGAACATGGAAGTCCGCCTGGACGAAATTGTGAGAACAAAGGAGGACGTGGAGCAGCTGGGAATCGGAGCAGGAGATTTCATCGGCTTTGATCCGAAGTTTGTGATCACAGAGAGCGGATTCGTTAAATCCAGACACATGGATGACAAGGCGTCTGCAGCGGTGCTGTTAGGCCTGTTAAAATATGTACATGACACAGGAAAGAAGCCGGAACAGACGCTGAAGCTCCTGATCAGCAACTACGAGGAGGTCGGCCACGGATGCAGCTATATTCCACAGGATGTGGAGGAGCTGATTGCAGTGGATATGGGCTGTGTGGGCGATGACCTGAACGGCGACGAGTACCGGGTGTCCATCTGTGCCAAGGATTCCAGAGGACCGTATGACTTCGATATGACGAACCGCCTCATCGGGCTGGCTAAGGAGTACGGAATCGGATATACGGTGGACGTATTCCCCCACTACGGTTCCGACGTGTCCGCAGCTCTGGCAGGGGGCAATAATATCAGGGGCGCTCTCATCGGACAGGGCGTCAGCGCTTCCCACGGCCAGGAGAGAACTCATGTGAAGGGTCTGATGGAGACCTTTAAGCTGGCGGCGGCCTATGCGGGCCTTTTAAATAAGGAAGAGGCTGAGACCGTTTTCGCAGATTTTAAGGGAGTTCAGGCCCTGGACTCTGAAAAGAGCGGGAGGTAGGAAATGCAGGCAGTATTACTGGCAGGCGGACTTGGGACAAGGCTCAGAAGCGTGGTCAGCGACCGGCCTAAGCCTATGGCCCTGATTGAGGGAAGGCCTTTTATGGAGTATGTGATCCGGGGGCTGGCCCGCCGTGGAATTACAGATATCATTTTTGCCGTAGGCTACAAGGGCAGCATGGTGGAGGAACACTTTAAGGATGGAACGGATATGGGAATCCATGTTTCCTACGCCTACGAGGAGGAGCTTCTGGGCACAGCCGGCGCCATTAAAAACGCCGGGAAATTCGTGACGGAGGATCAGTTTTTCGTTCTGAACGCAGACACCTTCTACCAGCTGGACTACAGCCGTCTCACCGCTCTGGCCGGGGAGAAGAACCTGGATATGGCTCTGGTGCTCCGGGAGGTGGAGGACGTTTCCCGGTACGGAGCGGCCACGCTGGAGAACCAGATGCTGACAGGATTTAACGAAAAGCTGAAAGCCGCAGACAGGGAGGAAAAGCGTCCGGGCACAATCAACGGAGGCGTGTACCTGCTGAAGAAAAGTCTCCTGGACGAGATTCCGGAGGGAAAGGTGTCTCTGGAACAGGAGATGATTCCCAGATGGATGAAGGAAGGAAAGCGGTTAGGCGGATTTGTCAACGACGGATATTTCATTGACATAGGAATTCCGGAGGATTATTTCCGCTTCCAGGAGGATGTGAAGAAAGGAGTCGTGCAATGGTAATTCGTGCGAAAGCGCCTCTGCGCGTCAGCTTCGGCGGCGGCGGAACGGACGTGGAGCCATTCTGCGTGGAGCAGGGAGGAGCCGTCATTGGAAGCACTATCAATAAATACGCGTACTGTTCGATTATTCCCAGGGAGGACGACCAGATTATCGTCCACTCTCTGGACTTTGATATGACGGTAAAATACAACGCCAGGGAAAACTACGTCTATGACGGACGCCTGGATCTGGTGACAGCGGCTCTGAAGGCCATGGATATCAACAAAGGCTGCGAGGTGTATTTACAGTGCGACGCGCCGCCAGGATCCGGTCTTGGAACCTCCTCCACCGTGATGGTGGCTCTTCTGTCCGCCATGGCCAAGTGGAAGGGAATCGAGATGGACGGCTACGGGATGGCGGATCTGGCCTACGGCGTGGAACGCCTGGATCTGGGAATCGCCGGAGGCTACCAGGATCAGTACGCATCCACCTTCGGAGGCTTTAACTTTATTGAATTCCATGGCCGGAACAACGTGGTAGTGAATCCCCTTAGAATTAAGAAGGACATTATCCACGAGCTGCAGTACAACCTGCTGCTGTGCTATACGGGCAATATCCACGTTTCTGCCAACATTATCAAGGATCAGGTCAATAACTACAAAAAGCAGGACGCCTTCGACGCCATGTGCGAGGTGAAGGCCCTGGCCTACGCCATGAAAAACGAGCTGTTAAGGGGAAATCTCCACAGCTTTGGAAAGCTTTTAGACTATGGATGGCAGAGCAAGAAGAGGATGAGCAGCAAGATCACCAATCCTCAGATTGACGAGCTCTACGACGAGGCAAAAAAGGCGGGAGCCCTGGGCGGAAAGCTGTTAGGAGCAGGCGGAGGAGGCTTCCTTCTCATGTACTGCCCTTACAATGTGAAGCATAAGGTGGCGGCCCGCATGGAGGCAGTCGGCGGACAGCTGATGGACTGGAATTTCGAGCTGCGGGGCGTACAGAGCTGGTGCTGCGACGAGGAGCGCTGGAAGTACGACGAGGTGAAGGTGCAGATGCCGAACCGGGACTATACCTTTCATATTTAGGAGGACGACTGAAATATGCCGGAAAAAGGAATAAAAACGGTATTTCTGGATCGGGACGGGACCATGAATGTGGAGGTCAATTACCTCCACAGGCCGGAGGATTTACAGCTGATTCCAGGCGTTCCCCAGGCGGTCAGGCAGCTGAACGAGGCGGGATTTTGCGTGGTGGTGGTGACGAACCAGGCCGGGGTGGCCAGAGGCTACTACGGGGAGGAGGACGTAAAGCGCCTTCACCAGTATCTGAATGAGCAGCTGAAGGCAGAGGGCGCCCATGTGGACGCATTTTACTACTGTCCTCATCACCCGGAGCATGGAATCGGTCCGTACAAGCGGGAGTGCAGATGCAGAAAGCCTGGAATCGGAATGTTTGAAGAGGCGGACAGGGACTGCCCTGTGGACAGAGAGCGGTCCTTCATGGTGGGGGACAAGCTGATTGACACGGAGGCGGGACACAGGTTTGGCGTCAGGAGTATCCTGGTGGGAACGGGATACGGAGCTGAGATACGGCGTCAGGAAGCTGCCCGGGGAGATTCTGGAGAAGCCGCAGGCTATGACTGGTATGCAGAGGACTTAAAGGCGGCGGCGGATCTCATCTGCAGGCTGGACAGAGAGCAGAACGGAGAGGCAGACTGATATGGAAAAGAACAGGATTATGGAAGCGTTTCTGTCGCTTGGCCTTCTGGTTCTGGCTGTCCTCTGCGTGGCAGTTCCTTTTTTCGTCCTTTTCACAGGGGACGGAACCTACTCATGGCAGTTTGGTGATCCGGCCACAAAGAAAATGATGGCCGAGATCGCCCTTCTTTTTGTCCTGCTGTCAGGAATTCTCCTGCTGGGAAAAAGGCCTGCTGTCAGGTGGGGCGGAACGGCTCTGGTTTGCCTTATATTCTGCTGGGGCCATGTGATTTTTCTTCCCATGACCGTGTCGGCCCTGTACCTGGGATATGTAATCCTGGCGGGACGCTTTGTGCGGACCGTTCTGCTGGGGCAGAAGGAGATAGAAGACGGATGGATGGCAGACTTTATTCTGGGAGTTTCCGCTGTGCTGTGCGCGTTCTGCCTGCTCAGCGCCTTTAAAACAGGAAGCATTGCCCAGCTGAGGCTGTTTTCCGCCGCTTCGGGAGCCGCCCTTTATCTGTGGGCCGCCCTGTCAGGCGGCTTTGGCCGGGCAGCCGCCTGGCTGAAGGACAGCGCTCGAAGAGACGGCTTCCGGAAAGAAGGACTTCAAAAAGCAGAATTTCAAAAAAAAGAATTTCAAATAGAAGGATTTCAGGGAAAAAACAGAACGCTCTGGGCGCTTCTGACTGCCTTTATCATTGTGATGATTCTGGTACAGGCCGGGCGCATGAACAATTCCCTGGATTTTGATACTCTGTGGTACGGTGTGCGCTCAGAATATGTGCTGAATAATGGAAACGGAATTTACGAAAATCCCGGAATGGTGGGGATGGCCTATGTATATGCCAAGGGCCTGGAAACCCTGGCCCTGCCTTTAAGCGATCTGGCCAGCCACAGCTATCTGCTGGCCCTGAATCTGTGGATAGCAGTTGCCGGCCTGGCTGGAGTTTACCGGCTGGCAGGTCTCTTCATGAACCGGATGTGGGCCTTCACAGCAGCAGCTCTGGTCAGCTGTATTCCAGGGATTATGAATATGGCGATTTCTGCCAAGCCGGATGTGATTACCTGGACGCTCCAGATCTTTATGGTATATTACATGGCCTGTTATATTAAAGAGAGGAAGTTTGCTCTTCTGGCCATGAGCGGAGGCGCGTACCTGCTGTCTCTGACCATGAAATCTACGGCTCTTGTATTTTCTACGGCGATTTTCGGTATGAGCGGCCTGTATCTTTTGGGAAGAAGAATCCTGTCTCTGAAAGCGCCCTGGCGTCAGTGGCTTTTCATGGCGGCGCCGTTAGGAGCCCTTACTGGAATCTGGGCCAGAACCATGATGATCACAGGGATGCCTGTGACCTCTGTGTTTACATCGATTTTTGAAAAGCTGGGATTTCGGATGAAATACCCCTTTGCCACAAGCGGTCTGCCTCAGAATTATGAGGAGGCCAGCAATCTGGCTGTACTGCTTCGGAGACTTTACCATATGCTTCTTATGCCTACAGGAAAGGACATGGGGCATGTGGTATTTGCCTGGGGAAGTCCCCTGATGCTGTTTCTCACAGGGGTGTGCCTGGCGGCTGCACTTCTCATGGCGGCGGCTTGGAAAAGGCGAAGAGCAGGAGAAAGCGGAGGGCAGCCAGGCAGAAAACAGAACAGGGAGTCTGCTAAAAAACGTCTTTCCCTGTACGCGCATGTGGCTTTCTGGCCGTTTCTGGCAGTGAACCTGGTGAGTCTGGTGATGCTGTACCAGATTGACGGCAATTATTTTATGCTCCTCTACACAGGAATTATAATAGGAAGCTTAAGCCTTCTGCATTCCCTGAAGCAAGCGGGACACAGGCGCTTTCTGCGGACGGTTTCCTGGCTTCTTGTGCTGATTATGGCCTTTAACGTGCTGATGACGGCAGAGTCCAACTGGGCGTGGAGCCTGGGATTTTCCGAGATTCAGTGGGCGAATAAGGGAAGGGTGAACCACGAGGCCCTGCAGCATGAAAAGATGGTGCAGGCGGGAAATGAGCAGATCTGGAATATCCTGGCAGAGGACGAGACGACGCGGGTGATTGCCTTCGGAGACCATCCTGGCTGTCTTCAGTTTCCCTGTGTCGTTCAGTCCTACAAGGATATTACCTCCCCCTGGGGAAATGTGGAGTTAGTGAATACGGTGGAGGCCTTTGAGGAGTATATGGCCTATGCCCAGGCAGATTACGCCTATGTGGAGGCCGGATTTATCGGCGAGGGGAACTGGGAGTGGAGCTACGGCCTGGTGCGCCGGATGATTGGGCGGGGAACCCTGACAGATCTGGTGTTTGAACACGGAAATGTGCTGGCGAAAGTAGATTTAGACGGAGCTTCCAGTGAGAAGACGCAGGAAAATCTCCGCCTGTTTGACGAACATTATATTACATATGAAATGAAACAAGGAGGACAATAAGATGCAGGAGAGGAAGGAATACAGATATCTGGACGAGCTGACAGAGCGGTATCCCAGCCTTGCGGCAATCCGGACGGAGCTTGAGAGAGCCTATGAGGTGCTGCGGGAATGCTATGCTTCCAGCGGAAAGCTTCTGGCGGCAGGCAACGGCGGAAGCTGCGCAGATTCGGAACATATCGTAGGAGAGCTGATGAAGGGCTTTGTAAAGAGAAGAGCCCTGTCTGAGGAGATGAAGGAAGCTCTCAGGGCGGCAGATCCAGAGCTTGGAGAAGCTCTTTCCAGCCGTCTGCAGCAGGCTCTTCCGGCCATTGCCCTGACAGGCCATCCAGGTCTCACGACTGCTTTTGCAAATGATGTGAATGCAGATATGGCCTTCGCCCAGCAGGTGATGGGCTATGGAAATGCAGGAGACGTATTCGTAGGCATTACCACCTCTGGAAATTCCCTCAATGTGCTGTATGCTGCAGCGGCAGCGAAGGCCAGAGGCATGAAGGTAATTGGCCTGACAGGCAGAGACGGGGGGAAAATCCGGGAAATGTCGGACGTGTGCCTGATTGTTCCGGAACAGGAGACCTTTAAAATCCAGGAGCTTCACCTGCCGGTGTACCACGCGCTGTGCCTGATGCTGGAGGACCATTTCTTTGATTCATAGGAGGACTATAAGCCAAATGAGTGGAAAACTGGGAAAACGCCTGCTGTACCTGGGCCTTCCGGCTGTGGGCATTGCGTTCTGCCTTTATTATCTGAGCATTGCCACAAAAGATGTGGCCTACACAGACTATATGAGACTGATCGTCTCCTACCTTCCCGATGTAGCGAATCCGGCCAAGTTTTTTGTGCCGGATGTGCTGACGCGGGTTCCCATCACCTACCTGGGAAGAATCATCAATGTGGCTCTGTTCCATTACAGCACAACCTTTGATATGGTGCTGGGAGTAATAAGTCACGGCCTTGCCGCCCTGGCTCTGGCCTCCTACTGCAGAGACAAAAAGGGGTATGGCTCCTGGTTTCTGGTTATCATGCTTTTGATGTTCAGCCTGAATAAATGGGAAATGCTGGGAAATGGAAGCGGCTGGGTGTGTTTTTTATCCATTGCCGGATTTTACTGGAATTTTGTAATCTTAGACAGGATGGTCTTCGGCAGGGAGAGGAAATACGACAGAATTCTGTTAAAGGCTCTTCCAGCTTTCCTGACTCTCTTAGTAGCCGGTCCCTACTGCGGAAGCTATTCTCTGATTATGACAATGGCCTACTGTGCCCTGCTGATATCTGATTACAGAAAAAACCGCAGGATCAACAGCGAGTGGGCAGTGGATCTGGCCTTTGTGCTGGGCGCTCTCGGCCTTTATCTGCTCAGCAATCATTTTGCAGTCTATGAATACCGGGGAGCCACAGAGGCGACGCTTGTTTCTACTTTACTGTCTGAACCGAAGTTTTTTGTGAAATTTATTCTGGAGGCTTTTGCCTCTCCAATCATCGGCATTGAGGTGGTGTCAAAGGTGATAAAAACATCTGCAGGAGTCTGTCTGCTGGGAATGGTTGTGATCTGTTTTTATCTTCTGGCCTTCTGGCTGAATGTAAAGTACAGACTGTGGGAAAAAACGATTCTGCCGCTGATGCTTATTCTGATCGGCGGAGTGAACCACGCCCTTGTGGTTTACTCCCGGTGGATTTTCCTTCAGGAAAACTATGGGATGGCTTCCCGCTATGCCATCCAGTATGAGATGGGGATTTTTGGAATTCTTTTAACCTTTGCCGCTGTATTTGCCATAAAAAAGGATAGGAAACACGTTCTTGCTGTGGCGGCAGGCGGATTTATCTGTCTTCTTCTGGCCGGGAATTTCTACACGACCAGGGAAGAGCTTTTAAAGGCGCCTTTAAGACGGCTGTCACTGGAGCAGACCATAGAGACAGCCCTGGATTACAAAAATAAGACGGATGAGGAGCTGGGAGCACAGCTTCACACCAATGGAGAGAGGGCGAGAAAGGCCTTGGAAATCCTGGATGAAAATAATCTGAACATCTTTTATCAGGAAGGGGCAGAGTGATGAAACGCTATATGAAATACGCATATCTTGCTGTGTTTGCAGCATTTTATGTGTTTCTGCTGATGCAGTTTGGAAATGTATTTATTTATTATGATGATTACGGTTATCTGTCTTTAAGCTATGGAACCCATATTCATGTAGCTGGTTCAGAATATTCCTTTTCAGAGCTTCTGGCCTTTATGAGGGGGCACTACTTTAACTCCAACGGCCGCCTGCTTTATATGTTTCTCTACTGCTTTGTCCATATGCTGGGCGGAATCAGAGGCGTACAGGTTTTCATGGCTACGGCGGTGTTAGCGGTGGTCATGCTGCTCTTTTTCATTGTGAAACAGATGTTAGAGGGAAGACTGGAAGCGGCAGAGGAAGAAAAACGGTCCTGCAGAGAAGAGGATGAGGTTTACGGCACGTTAGGGCCGGTGGCCCTGGCGGCTCTGGCTGCGTTTCTCTGCCTGCTCTATGGAACTCTGGGGATCATGGTTCAGAGAATGGGAACCTACTGGTATGCAGCCAGCTTTATCTATGTAGTGCCGGCCATTACCTTTCTGGTGTTTGCCCTGTACTTTTACAGAACCGTGTTTCTGCCGAAGGGAGAGAAAATGGGAGTTCTGCGGATGTGTCTCTGTGCCGTGCTGGGCTTTCTGGCTGCCTGGTCCCAGGAGCAGTGGTTTGTCACAACCGTGTCCTTTGTCATTATCTGCCTTGGCATTAAACTCTGGAGAGACAGAAAGCTGGAGCTTTATGAAATTTTAACCTTTTTAGTCTGTGGGGCAGGAGGGTTGATTATTATTTTCTCTCCGGCTGTATCCTCCAGAATGAACAGCGCAGGAAATGCGGAATTCGCCGCATTGAGCTTCCTTGGAAAGCTGGAAAAGAACATTCCGCTGTTAATGAATCTTTTCTTTTCAGGAGAAAATATCAGATATCTGATGTTTTTCTTCCCTATGATGATCTTCATGGGCTGCATGACAGCGGCTAAGGACAGGAAGCTTCTTCCGTTCCATCTGGGATTTTCAGCAGTTTCTGCTGCAGTCTTTGCCGGTATTCTGCTGAAGCAGAAGTTCCATGTGTTTGCGCCGGGGGTCTATTCTGCTTTAACGGCCAATCTTTTGCTCCTTTATATTGCTTTTTGTTTTGCAGAAGTGATATTATTTTATAGAGCAGAAAAACAGCCTTTTGGATCGATTGTATTTGCAGCAGCCGTGCTGTCTGTGGGCTCTGCGGTGATTGTGCCGGAGGTTCCCCTTCGGATTTTCTATCCGTTTTTATATCTGTCTTGGCTGCTGTTTGCCTATATGTACGGCAGAATTTTGCTGACAGAGGTGAAGCGGATTCCGGTGTCAGCCGTCTGTACCCTGGCATTTTTAGCCATGGTCAGCATACCGAACCTGAAGAGTATTTATACAGGCTACAGGATTAATTACCAGGTGCTCATGTATGATGATGCGGTGTTCAGGGAGAGCGCCGAGGCCATCCGCCAGGGAGCGGATATCGAGACCATAGAGGTCTATGAGCTGCCGGATCTGCTGTGCAAAAACGAGGTAGTATACGATGAGAATTTCTCCTTTATGATTGCCTGGATGAGGCAGTATTACGATCTCCCGGAATACGTGGAGTTTGAGTACAGGCCTCTTAGCAGCATGGAGGATTTGAGACGGTAATGATTTCCGGCGTCCCGTTTCCGGGATTGGGCCGGGATATTCAGAAAGAATGAGGAGGTACGTTCCAGATGAAAGTTGTAATATTGGCAGGGGGATTCGGAACCCGGATCAGCGAGGAAAGCCATCTGAAGCCCAAGCCCATGATCGAGATTGGCGAGCGGCCTATTTTGTGGCACATTATGAAGCACTATTCCCAGTATGGATTCCATGAATTCGTCATCTGCCTGGGATATAAGCAGTATGTGGTGAAGGAGTTTTTTGCCGATTACTTCCTCCATACCTCCGACGTGACCTTTGACCTGGCCAACAACCAGATGGAGGTCCACAACAACTACGCGGAGCCGTGGAAGGTGACGCTGGTGGATACGGGACTGCACACCATGACAGGAGGCCGCATCAAGCGGATTAAGGATTATGTGGGGGACGAGACCTTCCTGCTCACCTACGGGGACGGAGTGTCCGACGTGAATCTGGACGAGCTTTTGAAGTTCCACAGACAGCACGGAAAGATTGCCACTATTACAGGCGTCAACGTGGGCCAGCGGTTCGGCGTGCTGGAGGTGGACGACCAGGGAGCCATCACGGCCTTCAGGGAGAAGAACGACGACGACGGCAAGATTGTAAACGGCGGCTTTATGGTCATGGAGCCGAAGGTATTTGACTATATTGAGGGAGATTCCACAGTCTTTGAGAAGGCGCCTCTGGAGCATCTGGCGGCGGACAAGGAGCTGATGGTGTACCGCCACAATGGTTTCTGGCACTGCATGGATACCCAGCGGGATAAGAACCATCTGGAAGAGATGTGGCAGAGCGGCAGGGCGCCGTGGAAGACCTGGGAGAACTAGGAGGGACTATGACAAATCCGATTTTTGACTTTTACAGGGGAAAACGCGTCCTGGTAACAGGGCATACTGGCTTTAAGGGATCCTGGCTCTGCGAGATCCTTCTGCTGGCAGGGGCCCAGGTTACGGGATACAGCCTGAATCCGCCTTCCGATCCTTCTCTGTTTGAGCTTCTGGGCCTTTCAGAGCGCATGGACAGCCGGATTGGGGACGTGCGGGATCTGGCGCATATGAAGCAGGTGTTTGAGGAGACACAGCCGGAGATCGTGCTGCATCTGGCGGCCCAGCCGATTGTCAGGGAATCCTACAAAAATCCTGTGTATACCTACGAGACAAACGTGATGGGAACGGTTCATCTTTTGGAGTGCGCAAGATTCTGCCCCTCCGTCCGCTCCCTGGTCAACGTGACGACAGACAAGGTCTATGAGAACAGAGAGTGGGAGTACGGCTACAGGGAGACGGATCGGTTAGACGGCTACGATCCTTACTCTAACAGCAAATCCTGTTCCGAGCTTGTGACTCACAGCTATGTGAAGGCCTTTTTCGGGGAGGAGACTTCCCCGGCTGTCTCCGCGTGCCGGGCAGGAAATGTCATAGGCGGAGGAGACTTTGCGGCGGACCGCATTGTCCCGGACTGCATCAGGGCCATGCAGAAGGGGGAGGAGATCGCGGTGAGAAATCCGTATTCTACCCGCCCCTATCAGCATGTGCTGGAGCCGCTGTACCTGTACCTGACTGTGGCCATGCGCCAGTATGAGGATGGCTCCTTTGCCGGATACTATAATGTAGGACCGGACGACGAAGACTGCATTGCCACAGGAGAGCTGGTGGATCTGTTCTGCGGATTCTGGGGCGGGGAGGCCAGATGGGAAAACCGGTACGACGGAGGCCCCCACGAGGCCAATTTCCTGAAGCTGGACTGCTCCCGTGTGAAGAAAACCTTTGGCTGGAGGCCCAGATACCATGTGTCCCAGGCAGTGGAGAAGACGGTGGAGTGGACGAAGGAGTGGCTTTCAGGAGGAGACGTGAGAGCCTGCACAGACCGGCAGGTAGAAGAATTTTTTATGAAATAGCAATCATCAGACAGAGAGACGAGGAAATCATATGAACGAAAAAGAAGCACGCAGCCAGATCCTTTCCCTGGTTGCCGATTACTGCAGAGAATTTCACAATAAAAAAGAGGCGTTCAAGGAGGGAGACCGCATCCCTTACGCGTCCCGCGTCTACAATGAAGACGAAATGGTAAACCTGGTGGACAGCGCCCTGGAGTTCTGGCTCACCTCAGGCCGCTACACAGACGAATTTGAGGCAGAGTTAGCCAGATACCTGGGCGTGCGCTACTGCTCCCTGGTAAACTCCGGCTCCTCAGCCAACCTGCTGGCCTTTATGGCCCTGACTTCTCCTCTTTTAGGAGAGCGCAGAATCTGCCGGGGAGACGAGATTATCACAGTGGCCGCAGGATTTCCTACCACAGTAACTCCGGCCATCCAGTACGGAGCCGTGCCTGTGTTTGTGGATGTGGCCATCCCCCAGTACAATATTGACGTGACAAAGCTGGAGGCGGCGCTGTCTGAGAAGACGAAGGCCGTTATGCTGGCCCACACGCTGGGCAACGCCTTTGACCTGAAGGCAGTGAAGGCGTTCTGCGACGCCCACGGTCTGTGGCTGGTGGAGGACAACTGC
>ERZ779820.1937-NODE-1937-length-12225-cov-3.476746_pt1 | contig 12225 bp, 7 predicted proteins | sample MGYA00511563_ERZ779820 | MGnify/ENA primary metagenome ERZ779820 (study PRJEB29588, sample SAMEA1964852) | human gut metagenome | biome: human gut; feature: human-associated habitat; material: faeces | place: Denmark | collected 2008/2010 ...
CGATCACTCGCTCAGGCTGGCACCTTCCTCAATAGAGGGGTTGCCGTGGCTTCACAGATCCTTTGTATCTCCACCACTCTGAATAAAAGGCTATCTTTTATGAAATTTACTGCAACACATACAATATACTTATCATACCAAAATGTCAAGAGCAATTTTCGATAAAAAATATCACCCGCTGCTTTTTCATCCCCAATACGTAAATATTCCAAAAAAAGAACCGGGCATCCACATCGCCCGGTTCTTCCATCGATCATCCTTCAGAATGATCCGTTATTTATTTTTTCTTCTTTCTCCTAACTCCATAAGCTGCACCACCGCCAACAATGATCGCTGCTGCAAGGATTCCAACCCATACGCCGATCGGTGTATCATCGCCGGTCTTTACAGAACGTCTTGCTGTACCGCTGGTATCGTTCGGAGCAGTTCCGCCCGCTGTACCGTTATTCGGGATCGGAGTGATCCTATCATTTCCACCATGATTTCCACCAGGTGTAACAGTCGGAATCGGTGTCGGCTCGGAAGAAAGACTGTTGGTGATCTCTTTTGTTACAGTATATCGGTTATCATTATTCAGTGTAACCTCACCCTGACCGGTAACTGTATACTTAAAGGTATCATCATCAACCGGATTTCCATCCTTATCCGTCTCCAGAACAGTATAAGTAACACTGTTGATCTCCTGATCCTTTGGAAGATCCAACATTACCTGAACACTATCATTCTGTTTCAGAGTCACTACCTTCTTAAGCGTCAGCTCACCGTTACTCTCAGAGGAGAACACACCTGCATAGAACGTATCATCCACAGTAGAAACAACACCATCGATCATCACATTCTTCTTAATGTTGATATATCCGTTACGGCTGAATATATCGGGAAGCTTTGTATAATAGTTATTTACATAAGCCGCTGCCTCAGCAGCACCACTATCTCCACCGATCACAACCTGATTGGACTTCTCTTCACTCTCACCATTCGGCTTCGTTACATTGTAGTAGTAAAGATTCTCATCATCCACCTTGATCTCCGTATTCTGCTGAAGAAGCTTTCCATCCTCATCCAGCTCAAATACATAATAGGTGCCATCCGGAACATCCGTCCATGTAGCTGTACCACTGGAAGCACCATTGATATGGATATCCTGTAAATAATCATCACGGAACGGGATCGTACCTTCCTGATCCGAAAAAACGCCAACCTTATAAGTTACATCCTCCTTCGTTTCCAGAGGAATCACATTGTCGTTCTCATCAACATTATAGATTCTCTTCGTAACCTGGATCTGTGTATGCTTCGTCGGATTACTTACAGACTTCGGATAAGCCTGTACATCGTATATCCATCCCTGCTCCTGATCCGCAAAAGGAACGGAGATCAGCATCGGTGAAACCGTAACACCACTAACATCACTGTTTCCATCTGTCTGCACCACCAGATACATGCCCTCAGCCAGATCGGTAACAGTAATATTACCCTCTGCATCAGAGGTTCTGGACAGACCCCACACATCCACGCTTCCGCTGCTGATCATATCTGCCAGCTGCCCTGCTGCTTCATACCAGCCGTCAGCCGTCGTGATGGAATCAAAATCGATCGCAGCGGCAGCCAGTGCCTCATCCAGCACGAAATGCACATTACCATCAAAATTCACACTGCCAACCTTGTAGATCGTCAGCCCTACATCCGGCAGCGGAGTCTGGTTTCCCTCCTCATCCGCCTGCTGAACCGTCAACGTCAGATTACCCATTGTTCCAGCTACATAATCCCCGGCGAAAACCGGCTGCAAAACACTCGTGACCAGCATAGCCGTCAGCATCAGAACAGCCAGAAGGCTCCGGAATATTTTCCCTTGCTTTCTTCTATTTTTCATCGCTCTCTGCCTCCTCTTTCCTTTCTGAAAGCTGTTTCATTCTGCGTTTTTTATCCTTGCGGCGGACAATCAGGTAAATCAGCAGAATCAGAATAACAAGCGCTGCCGCACCGCCGGCAAGAACCCTCTTCGGATCCACAACCGCAAGCTTCTGCGGAATCGTTTCGTCATTCTTAGTAACTTCTTCCTCCACATACTTCGTCCGAATACCACGAACAAGAAGTCTGTGGGTATTCACCGCATAAGGCGTACACGTAACCAGCGTCACATGATCCTCGCCCTCAACAATATCCAGCTCACTGGTCTCATCCGGAAGCACCGTCTTGATCTGATCCACCCTGTAGGCCAGATGCTTGCCAAGAATGTGCAGGATAAAAATATCTCCCTTTTCCATCTGATCCAGATCTGTAAAAAGCTTCGCATTCGGAAGACCTCGATGCGCCGCCAGAACCGCATGGGTGCTCTTGCCTCCGATCGGAAGGCTGGTACCCTCCACGTGGCCCACACCCTTTTCCAGCACGGTCTTGCTCAGTCCGTGATAGATAGCCAGCTTTGCTTTGATCTTCGGGATCTCGATACTGCCCATCAGTCCGTCACCATTAGGATCCAGGACTCTGTCATAAGGATGACTCAACTCATAAGTATCCTCTTCCTCAAAAGCATCTACAATGGCATTCACCGGATGCTCGGCATTATACTCCTTCGCCTCTTTCCACAGCCTGTCATAGTCGTTGTCCGAAAGCTCCGTCACCGCTTCCTCGTACTTACTGACCAGTTGGGCGTTACGGTACTGGTTCCACATATCACTGATCGTAGGATAAAGGAACACCCCCGCCCCCGCCAGAAACACCAGGGCAATAATGATGTTCAGGACAACATTACTCTTTTTCTTTTTTTTCTTTTTAGCCATAAATCATTTCCTGCGTCGTTTTTTGTTCTGAACAGAATTGATACCGGCAACCAGGATCACCGCGATCACAATTCCGATCACAACACAGAGAGCAAGCATCGGAAGTGTCGGATTGGTGATTCTCTGTTTTCTGAACCGCCTTCGCAGCCTTCATCGGAACTCTGTGTCCCCTCACCAGAAGCCTGTGCGTATTCACCGCATAAGGCGTACACGTAACCAACGTTACATAATCATCCCCATCCGTGATACCCAGAGACTCTGTCTGCTCCGGAAGAACGGTAAGAATCTGATCCACCTCGTAGGCAAGCGTCTTACCCAGCACATGCAGGTAAAAAACATCTCCCTCTTCCACAAGATTCAGATCTGTAAAAAGTTTCGCACTTGGAAGTCCTCTGTGTGCCGACAAAATACAATGGGTACTCTTGCCGCCAACCGGAAGACTGCTGCCAAACAAATGACCGGCACCCTTCTCCAGAGACTCATCTGTCGTGTAATGATAGATTGGAATGCTCACATCGATCACAGGAATCTCCACATACCCCATCATTCCATCACCATTCAGGTTCAGAAGAGACTCATATGTACTGTCCGTCTGTCCATCCCTCACGGAAAAAGCATCCGGCACACTTTCCTGCTTGATCTGTTCGTTATACTCCTGCGCTGCCTTCCACATGCTGTCAATCTTCTCCGAATTATCATCCGAAGAAACACTGCTGCTATAATTACTGATCAGCAGGCTGTCCCTGTACCGGTTCCAGGCATCACTGACCATTGGATACAGCAGTATGGACAACCCTATCAGAAACAGCAAACCAAGTCCAATATAATTTTTCTTCTTATTCTTTCTCATAGGTTTCTCCATACTGTTGTATTACCATTCCGGCCCCCGAAGGGGCCGGGCGGTAATGATTTCTTCAACAGAATAATCAGAAACTATTCTGTTTTAATACTTGCTTTGTCGTTGCTTATAAATAATTTTTGAATTGAATCAATCCGGCAATCAAACGATTACTCCTCAGATCCTTTTCTGCGGCTGATGAAGAAAGCACCAGCAGCGCCAGCCATAACTACAACACCGATGATAGTGAAGAGGTATGTTCCCATGCCACCTGTGGATGGAAGGGAGGAGAGTTTGCTATCTTTCATGTCTGTTGTACTTGTAAGGACTGCGCCTGCAGAAGTTTCGTTCTTACCAAGTGTCAGAGTTGCAGTAGACACTCTTGTATTTACAGAATAACCCTCAGGTGCTTCAATCTCTTTGAAATAATACGTTCCAACATCAAGGCCCTGTACTTTAACAGTACCATTTGTTCCTGTTACAACTTTTGTTGTAGCATCCTCTGTACCAACAGGAACATATTTGTATACGCCATCAGCAATTCTTACGAATGTTAACGCATCTGTAGTTTCATCACCTTTTCTTACTTCGAAACCTGCTCCTGCAAGTGTTACCATATCTGACTTATCTTCTTTTTTATAGTCATTTGTTTTTGTTAATGTGATATTACCTTCGTAAGTCTCAGTTGTTACACCACCAAACTGTTCGCCATTTGTATGACCAGCTTTTGCGATGTTAGTAATTGTATCACTTTCTGATGTAACTTCTACCTTATAAGTAATAACAACTTCCTGTCCTGCTTTAGAATTAGAAGTATCCTTGACTAATGATGATAAATCCAAAGAAAATTTTCCTTCTTTATCATTGTATTGAATTGCAGTTGTAGTATATGCCTGATTATCAACAGTAATTGTTGCTTCGTTTTTATTTACATATTTTGCTCCTGTTAACTGATCATATACAAAAAATGTTCTGTCTTTATCTTTAGCAGCATCAATAAACGGTACGAATGCTTTTACCTGATAAGTAAGAACATCACCTGTCTTTACCACATTATTCTTATCATTATCACCATTTATTATCTCTTTAGTTACAGTTGTTGGAATCTTTTTAGCATTAATTGTTGTGTCTTTTAAAGAAGGATAATCATAATTCTCAACTTTGGTAAATGACACATACGCAGACATTGTATTATAAGTAAAGCCAGACTGAACAGCCTTTACTAAATATACACCTGCATCGTATACTTTCCAACCATTAGTTACTTCTTTAAAAATAACATGCTGTGCTGCGGCAACCTGTGCTGCTTTTAATGCAGCCGCATCATTCTGAGTGGTCGTTAAAGTATCAATTGCACTCTGTGCATCAGTTGCTCCAAGAGCATCAATATATGCCTGTGCTACATTATCATTTACAAAATTCCAACCTGTTCTTGTTGTACGATCAGTTTTGATAACCTGCGCATATTCTAATGTTGCTCCCGCTGCGTCATTAACCGTAATTGTCGCCTCATTTTTTGTTGTTGCGAATGCCGTAGATGCCATTGCCAGTACCATAACTGCTGCCACTAACAACGCACCAATCTTCTTAAATAAATTTTTCATAAGGTTTGCTCCTTTCTTTCTCTGCATTTTTCTTTTTCGCCCTTCATCGGCCATTTACAATTAATGTGTTACGATCTCTTTGCTTCTTCCTCCCTTCGTTTATTATTTATAAACAACAGGAGTGCAGTTGCAAGAATCGCTACACCACTGATTGTAAATCCATAAGTTCCCGGACCACCGGATTCTGGTAAGGAATATACCTTTGCATTTTCAATCTTATATCTCTCATCAGAATTCTTTACTATTACTGTTTTTCCGTCATTCTTTGTAACTGTAACTTCTCCGTTATTGTTAATGACGATTTTCCAAGGCTCAGTTACTAACGAATAGCCTGTAGCTGCTTTTGTTTCCTTTAACAGATAATTACCTGGAAGCAATTTTTCAAATCCAAATGTTCCACCATTTTTAGATGTCACACTTTCGACTTCTTTACCTTTAGTCCAGCTTTCATCCGCTTTATAAAGTGTAAACATTGCTCCATTAATCGTTATATTATTATCTGCCGCATCAACTTTTACAAAATCTACATTAGCCACAGTTTCTTTGTTAGTATAATCAACTTTACCAACACATCCTGGACCTGCATAATTTGCATAACCAGCACTTCCACCGTTCAGTGCTTCAGCCTCTAATGCATTTTTGTTACCGTTGTCTGTACCAATTGTAAATTTGATATCTTTACTCTTTTCAGATTTACAATTAGTTACCTTTGAATCATTACTTGCATCTAACAACTGATAACCACTCTGGCTTACTTCCTGCACAATATACTCACCACGAGCCAACCCGGCAACAATGGCTTTTTCGGATTCATTATTCCCCATAGTGAACTTAGCGTCGGTATTCCCAGCTTTTACAGTCGCAGTTACTGTTGTTACAAGATTTGATTCATCTGCACTACCTTTATAAATATTAAAGGTAAATGTTCCATCTTTCTTTGCAACATCTTTAAGCTTCTTAGTAATCTGAATCTGACCTTTGATAATATGGATTGTATAAACTCCATATTCTTTATTTGAATAATTCGTAGTGTCGCTATTTATAGCGGTTACTATGTGGGTCTCTCCACCAGCAATATGCCCATCTGTATTTGCTGTACTACCTGGCTTTTTGCCAACTGTCTCTGTCGGTTCACCAGCATTATACGTTACTTTCAGATAATATCTAGTAGGATCTTCTGTTGGATGATCCTCTGCCATACTCTCCAAATCAGTAAGTTCACCATTTCCAAATGTTTCATCTTTCGCCCAACTACAAGTAAGATCATCTCTAGTTACCCGTACTGGCTCCAGTTCTTTAGTCGTTTCATTATAGACATAGTTTTTGCTTTTCTGCAAAATAGAACTCAACATAGAATCTGGTAAATCAGCTGTCGGTGTTGGATCTCCTAAGAAAATAACCTTCTCAAGATTATCCACTGTCAAATCTGCTTTTACATTAACTGTTGGCTGAGGTAAAATTGCATCTCCATACCCTGTAGAAATCATGGAATCCGGCGCTACGTTGGTTGGAACATTGTTGCCACCGATGTAATCCTCTTTGGCTTTTACTTTAATAGATTTACTCCAACAAGCATTGCCGGCTTCATTTTCCTTTTTATTAGGAATTGTCTGTCCTTCCCATTTAATACACTGATTTCCCTTAGCATCAAGATAAACTGTTCCGCCATTAACTTGTACTGTTCCATCCTTTAACCGATCCGCTGTGATAGCCTTTCCATCTTTATCAAGAATTACAAATCTCGGATCAATTACATCTGTAATAGTAGCATTCTGAATAGCGGAAGGCTCAGTAACTGAGTTTTGGATTTTCTCAAAAATTTTAGCAAGCTCCTCCGCATTAGTCGCATTAAATGCACAACCTTCAGATGCAATTCCTGGATAATTTATCGAATCCTTTTTATCACCTGCCAGGAATTTTTGTCCTTTCTTACTTAATGCAAAACCTACCGTAAATACTTTGATACCTTTATCCTTTAATGCCTTAGCTGCCTTTTCTGCATAATCCTGATAGTTATCATCCCACACACTATCATTACCTGTCGGTTCTCCATCGGTAAACAAGATTACATATTTAGGATTTTTAGCATTATTCAAGAGTTTCAATGCTTCATTTAATGCTGTATGTGGTGATGTTCCGCCTGTTGCAGACAACCGACTAACATTTTTTATCAAAGCATCCTTATTTTTATCAACATTTAACAATGTCTCTGTAGCATTTGTAACAGCTGTATTAAATGGCGCTAGTCCTATATTACTCGCAGATGAACTTGTAGCCGTATTTCTTATAAATTGATTTACTACTTCTTTTAACGCAGTTATTCTTGATGGCCACTCATATATAGAAGTCGTATCAGAATCCCTAATCTCCTTCCAATAACTATTCGTCCAATCAGTATAATAATACATCCACTTATTACCTACATTAATCATTGGATACTTATAATAATAACCATAGTAATAAATCTTATTTGGCTTCAATGAATTTCTAATATTATTATATTGTCCGACGCTAACGTAGCTTGCCTTCGTATCTCCCGCTGTCTGTGTAAATTTCATGGAGCCAGAAACATCTAATGCCATTACTACATCCGCAATTCCACCTGTTGTTACTACGCTAGAACTTGTTGTTTTGGACGATGCTGTAATATTGATATTATACGTTCTTTTATCCCAGCCATCTACGCCATCTACCGTAACGGTTTTATTATATTCCATATTGGAATCAATAAATTCTTGTTTAGTCTGGTTAACAATCTTGTTATTCTCAACTGAATTTCCGGAACTGTCCTTCAAAGTAACTGAAACTCCTGTCTCACTTACTTTCTTTACCTCTACAGTCCATCTTTCCGTAGATCTTACATAACCATCTGGAGCCTGTGTTTCTTTTAAATAGTAAGTTCCTTCTCTTAATTTACTTCTGAAAATTACTTTACCATCCACATTACCAACTGTTGTAGATACTGCATCTTCAATTTTATTTGTACAATCAGAATCTCCGTAAAGTGTAAAATGGGCTCCGTTCAATCCTTGATCTTTATTAGAATTTACTTTCTGTAATTCTAATGTTCCAAGTGGATCTGTTGTAACCTGTGAAATAGTTGCATTTGGAAGCGTAAACTCCATCTCACAATTGGAAGCTTCAGCTCCTCTTTCCATATAAAGAACTGTTAATATATGCTCAGTTTTTTTCTCTTTATCTGTTAAATTTTCTTTTTTCTGACCTCCCTCTAATAAGCACTCCCACAAATTTACTTCATCAGTAGCTGCATTATGAATTCCACCCAGGTCAATAACTACTGTTTTTCCGTCCAAAACAACCCATAAGTCGTCATCACCGGTAAATTTATACTTAAGATCTCCAATATAATCTCCAAGCCTAAACTTAATATCATAACGCAATCCAAAGAAATAGTTATGTAATTTACCATCTTTTGTCGAAATCTCATTGATATCCTCTACATTACTATTGGCTTGATTACTATTGGATTGATATCCAACAGGATCCAATGGGAAGAAATTAGCACCAGCGTTTGCAACCACTTTTTTGCTTCCATTCTGAACAGTTGATAACTTATACGTATCTCCAGTTCTATCAAAATTAAGTTTATAATCCTTATATACTTTTCTAAGATATACTGTATTGTTATTTCTATCTTTTACAGATAAATCGTTCTGTTCAAAAAATCCTGGGTCTGCATAATTAAATGTAACGTTCGGTCCGTCAACATTATTTAATAATCCCTTTACTGTTACATTTCCATCTTTCTTTCCCCAGTATCCAGTCCAGCTATTTGGATATTGATTCTGACCATCCTGCCATACATAGGTATACTTATCATAATTATTTGAATATTCTTTATAAATGCCAGATCCACCTACTGTTAACTTCTGCTCACTGTTCGGATTATCATAATTTTTCGGATTATTTATAGAATCCTCGCCAGCATTAGTTTGTACCTTAACCGTATAATCAAAGAATATCGGGTCTCCAGTTGTTGTTCCCCTTGTAGCTTCATAATAAGCTGTAACTGTAGCATCCTCAGCCAGTTCTATAGACTTCTCAACATCTGTATCATCTGGAGTATACTCTTCTTTGTTACTACCATCGGACGTTGGGACAACCTCTACTCTTTTAACCTTCCAGTTAGCAAGCTCTTTTAATTTAAGTTTGTTTCCAACTTCAAGCTTTTTGACATCTGCTGCATAAATCTCATTTCCACTTTCGTCACAATATTTAACCTTAACATTGATGGCATTATTTCCCTTCTGGACAATTACATAAGTAGAAAAATGCGTAGTCTCGAACTCAACATCACCATTCTTGGCAACGCCGCCATCCATATTTTCAACGTTATCATTCTCGTCTACGTGATATACATCCGCATCCTTGATCTTCTTCTCATCATTCAGAGATACAGATACCTTCACTGAAGCACCTGGCTGAACCTCTTCGCCGTCTACCAGGAATTTGATATCGTAGGAATGGATCTTCTCGATAGCTTTCTTTTCTTTGATTGCTTCTTCTGTGATCTGGTCTTTGGCTTCCTGACTGAGCTCTACCGGTGTTACGGAAAGCTCTGCATTGTCCGGAAGGTCTGCCGGATCGGTAAGAGTAACCTTTACATTGACTTCGTCACTCTTGTAATCATATCTGGTGATCTCCGGCTGAATTTCTTCTTCCTGAACATCCTCAGGCTCTTCTGCCTCATCACTGCTGTCAACAACCTGTGCCATATCACTTCTTATGTAAGCTTCGGTTCCTTCCCAGGAAACCTTGTACCAGGTTGCTCCGTCCTCTGCTGTTACGGTATCCAGAAGTGTGAGCTGTGTTCCTGCGTTTACAGTTGCCAGAACCTCTGCCTCGGTAGATGGGCTGACACGAAGATTCGTATCGTCTCCCAGAACCTCGATCAGGCTTGTCTCACCATTCTCATCTGCTGCCGGAACCTCCTCCGGGCTCGCAATATCCTCTGCCGGTTCTTCCACCACATCCGGATCCTCTGCCGGCGCTTCGGTAGGTTCAGCATCCGGATTCTCCGCCGGAGCCTCAGAAGGCTCTGCCTCAGGAGTTACCTCCGGATTCTCTGCTGCCGGTGTCTCAGCTGCATCCTGCTCAGGCTCGTCCGAAATATCCATTCCGTCCGTAAGCTCCTCTGATGCGATAGACACCTCATCCTCATTACCGGAAACAGCTTCCGCCTCGACATCTGCTGTCTCAGGAGAATCCCACATAACGGCAAAAACAGCTGCGTTGCCAGTCTCAACCTGAAGTGTCTGGATCTGTTTGCCCTCGTTGACATTCAGAACCTTCAGATCCTCGTTGGCCTGTAAGGTGTTAACATCAGTATCACCGGTACTGCTGTTATAATGAAGCTTCTCAACGGTTACACTCGTGCTGGCTGCATCGGTAAGCTCCGGTGCTGCCGGTGTCTTGTACTCAAAAGTTACTCTGACTCTGCCGTTCGGCTCGACTCTGTTTCCGTCGCCATCAGCAAAATACACATCATACGCAAAAAAACCTCTCAGGCTGCTGCCCTTGTCTGTAGCTGCTGCTGAAAGCTTCTGAGAAACTGTATCATAAGATACGGATGAATTCTCGTTTACGCTGTCAGCCTTCAATGCTGTATTCTGCGGAAGAGCTCCGTCCTCCAGTGCCTCTGCTGTTACTTTAACAGAATCATTTTCATATGTAAGCGTCGATTGCTGCGCCTGTTCCGTTTCCTCCTGGTCAGCGCTGCTTACATCCGGTGTCGATTCTTCGGCCGCTGGTTCAGATGTAATTTCGCCATCTGTAAATATATCCTCCGTTCCATCTCCGAACGCCTCACTCGCGGAGATCGTATATGCACTCGGCATACAGGATACCATCAACGCCAAAGCCACCATAAATGCCAGGAGTTTTCTGATCTTATTATTCCTTAATTTTTTCATACCTTTCCCGCTTTCCTATGTGTGCATTAACGTGTACTGTATTTCTTATTACTTTACTTCTGTTTATATTCCTTTCTCTTAAAAAAGCTTCATGTTTTTAGCCGGTGAGTAAACAGGTTACACCTTTTCAATATTTTACCCTTATGTGATTGTAGTGTCAATATACCAGGCATTTTTGGTAAGGATATTGACATTATCAGATGCTATCGAGAATCAGTCTTCAACTCCTCCTTCTTAACTTACTCGTTCACTGGTTCTTTTCGTCTGATTTCTCCGATAAAATCTGACTATTCGTGATATTTATTATACAACACTACCAGTTGTTTTGTAAGGCCCGTTTTTTCAAAAAAAGTGCCTCTGTCACTATTTTAACATAAATTTTTTCAGCTCATCCCGCTTCTTGACATTCAGCTTGCAAAAGATATCCGTAAGGTAATGCTTGACAGTATTAATGGAAATCCCCAGATGCTCTCCGATCTCCTTATTGGTCCATCCCCCACTTGCCAGCATGGCAATAGAAAACTCCATCGTCGACAGCTCCCCCGTAACCTTTCTCCGGTTTTCCGGATTATGAAGCGCCATCCAGCCCCTGCTGACAGAAATCACACCCTCCGCGATCCGCTGATACGCCTCCGGATCCCGGTTCCGGATACAAGCCTCGATCAGCCCCCGCAAAAGCCCATGATGCTCAATAAAAGGCTCCAGAAAACCATCCATCTTCGCCAGCTCCCAGCTCCGGAGCATCTCCTCCTGCGCCTCCTGCTTATGCTTCCGGTTGATCGCACACACCGCCATCATACAGTGGATATACGTCATACTGATCGGATACGACCGCCCCGCCATAAACAAAGCAGCCTTCCCCATCCCATAAGCACTCCATATATCCCCGTTAAGATACGCATGGTGAGCCATCACATACGTGGCAAAAAGCCTCAGCCCCTCAGGAAGCATCCTGCTGTACTCCCCAAAAGCAGGCATCCCATCCGTAGGCAGATGAAGCAAAACCGCCCCCACATTGATATGATACCCTCAAGTAGGACACAAAAATATAAAAACCTACTTGGGGG
>ERZ779820.1951-NODE-1951-length-12150-cov-3.744192_pt1 | contig 12150 bp, 10 predicted proteins | sample MGYA00511563_ERZ779820 | MGnify/ENA primary metagenome ERZ779820 (study PRJEB29588, sample SAMEA1964852) | human gut metagenome | biome: human gut; feature: human-associated habitat; material: faeces | place: Denmark | collected 2008/2010 ...
CAGGCGGTGTAGGACAGATTTCCGTAAAAGTAACAGGAAGTGCCTATACGGCAAAAATCCCGGGATTGTCTAAGATTCCGGTTATCGGAGGTATTTTATTTAATTATGGTTTCCTTACATATCTCTGCATTATTATAGCAGTCCTGTTATCGTTTTTTCTGTTCAAGACAAGAGCGGGATTGAATCTCAGGGCAATCGGTGAAAATCCGGGAACTGCAGATGCAGCAGGTATCAATGTTATCAAATATAAATATCTGTCAACCTGTATCGGTGCAGGTCTGGCAGGTCTGGGCGGACTCTATTTCGTAATGGAATATTCAGGAGGAACCTGGACAGACAATGGTTTTGGAGATCGTGGCTGGCTTGCTGTTGCACTGGTAATCTTTGCATTATGGAAACCACTGAATGCAATCTGGGGAGCATTCCTGTTCGGAGCTCTTTATATTCTGTATCTTTATATCCCGGGACTTGGACGAAGCATGCAGGAAGTATTTAAAGCACTGCCTTATGTGGTAACGATTATCGTACTGGTATTCACAAGCTTCCGAAAGAAAAAGGAACACCAGCCGCCTGCTGCGCTGGGACTTCCGTATTTCAGGGAGGAACGATAAAATTAAAAGTTTGCAGTTGATTCCAGAGTAAAATAGTATTATAATATCAGAAGCTATAAAAGCTGAGTAGTATGAAGAAAAATTAAGGAGGAAATATACAATGGCTAAAGTATCAAAAGACATGCTGATCGGTCAGCTTCTTCAGATTGATGCAAATATCGCACCGATTCTTATGAGAGCAGGAATGCATTGCCTTGGATGCCCATCTTCCCAGATGGAATCTCTCGAAGAAGCAGCTATGGTTCATGGACTGGATGTTGATGTACTGGTTAACCAGATCAATGATTTTCTTGGAGAATAATCTTCCTGAAAGGTAATCATATGACGGACTATGACAATTGTTGAATTGTCATAGTCTGACATGTAAAAAGGATGTTCTGAATAAGTTCAGGACATCCTTTTTTTGAGAAATCTGTAATTTACTATGGTATAAGAAAAGAGCTTTCAGATGAAAACTGAATGCTCTTTTAATTATGAAAATTATTACAGTTGAATCAGCTGCTGAAGGGCAGAATCGGAAATCAGTTCTCCATGTTCTGTCAGATAAGCTTCTCCTGAAAGAGAGAAAGCCTTTCCCTGTCCATATTCCGTAAGAATATTACATACCCTGTTAAAATCCTCCGGAGAAAGTGATGACTGGTGAAGTACCAGTTTGTAAAGCTCATCGGCCGGATCTTTGTACAGGGTGTTTGCACCGGTAAAATAGCCGTTCAGTCCATGGGCGGCCGCAATCACATCGTCCAGTGTGTCGAACTCATAGAGACGGATAAGATTTACATCAGGAACCTGAGTATCGTCATTTTCCTTTGCTCCGGTATTCTGAGCAGATTTGCCATCTTTTGTCTGAGTACTCTTCATCTTTGCTTCGTAAAGCTTCTGGAAGATATCAATAATATTGTCTGCACCGTCAAGCTGAAGAGTATCTGTCTTATCATTCCCTCTGAATGGAGCAAATTTGGAGAAACGGGTATCCAGTTCTTCAGGATCCTCTACTTTGGTAATGATCAGGATGATGCTCTCGGTACTCACCGGGATGGCCTCGATCATTAATGGAATATTATCTGCCTCAAAACCAAACTGTATCTGTGCCTGCTGCATCATATCGCGGAAAAGTTTCTTGGCTTTCTCAGTGCCGTAAGCCAGTTCACTGATACGGATCTGATGGTTCTCCAGGTCTTCTCTTGTCAGTGTGCAGCGTATCTGGTTGTCGTTGATCTTTTCTATCTTCATGTTGTCACATCCTATTCTGAATAACATTGAATTATCTGGCAGCTTCATAATTGCCTGTGAAAATCCATTAAAAGTGTTTCTGATAATGAAAATTTAACTTTTGAAAGCTGCGGACAATTACGGATAAATTAAAAGTTACTATTGTTTTTTTGAACAGCAATTTTAAAGGATTGCCATAGATGCGCTGTCTTTGGAAAATCGCTGCAAGTAACTTCAAAAATTCTATTGTCTGACTGTGAATTTATAAAATTTTATACACTATATTATATAACACAGAACTGCAAAATGTAAAGATAAGTAATCAACCAAAATATTAAATTTTTAGAAACAAAACAGAAAAAAATACATAAATGAAGAAAAACACTTGCATCTGTTTACCAGATGGATATAATGAAAACAGAAGAAGCAGTAAACCTGCGGTTCACATAAGCGAAGATCTGAAACATTAACCAAAGTGATCTTTTATTTCTAAACTTCATTGCCGTTTTTCATGCAGCGTTCCTGCTGTGGCAATGTACAGGTAAAATTTCCATGATGATAAGAAGTTGAAACGTTACTGTTCACTCCGTTCACAGTAACGATAAAACAGGTGCAGGGATATTGTTTTTTCAACAGCCGATAAGGTGCTTTCTAAAAAATCTTATGAAAGAAGGGAGGTAAGCTTACGGAAAATATATCACGGGCAACCAAAAAGAGCATGCGTAAACCACTGGAAAAAGAATTGAAGAGTTATCGTGAACAGGGAATTTCTCTGTATCTGAATGGTATACTCAGTAATCCGAAAACAATTGCAAAAGCCTGTCAGATTGCAGAAGGTGGTGGATACATGCGTGATTACGTTGAAGATGAAAAAGGACGGATCGCTCGTGTGGATTTTGATTTCGTCAAAGAAAAATAACAAAAGAGAAAGCTGCCCGAACAGATTCTGAATCAGTCCCCCCGATGTTCATAATGCCTTCGGGCAGCATAAGAATATAATTACGCATATCTTAAAAATTTGTGAAAAATACGATTTTGCAATACAATTGTAATATTTTATGGTATACTTAAGCCAGTATCATCAAGTTGCCGATACAGTTGATAATACTGGTACATCATACTCAAAATAACTATATGAAATACCTTTCTGTGAGCTGATGTATCAATAGCGATCGTGTTACTGTCTGCTTTGTTTCCGGTAACACAATATTTACTGAAAGGAAAAATACTATGAATAAAAAGTATAAACCAGTTATCGCAGTTGCCGTTTTGGTCATTCTTGTTGCGATTCTTGGAATTGTCACTCATGTAGTAATGAAGTACATACCATCTTCTGAGAAAATGGATCTGAATGAATATTATGGAGAAATGGCAGATGGGGAGATTGCCCTGGTCATTGGAACTGAGAAACTGGAAGAACGTGGTCTGGTGGACGGAGACAGAGTCTATTTACCACTGGATGTGGTGAATACTTATCTGAACCAGAGATATTACTGGGATTCTGCCAATCAGCAGATACTTTATGCAACACCTTCGGAGCTGACTTCTGTGAGTGCATCATCTGAGGCAGGAGATAAGGTATGGGTGAAAGATGACAAAGTGTATCTGAATCTTACTTATGTGCAGGAATTTACAGATCTTGATGCATACATCACAAAAGATCCATACAGGATTGCCATACAGTATAAATTCAAAAATGTAAAAACAGTCACAGTTAAGAAGAATACAAGCATACGTTACCGCGGTGGAATTAAATCGGCTATTCTTACTTCTGTAAAGAAAGGTACAAAGCTTCGTCTTATTGAAGAAATGGAGAACTGGGATCAGGTAGCTACGGATGACGGATATATCGGTTATATAGATAAGAAGAAAGTGGGAGAAGCAGAGAAGACAAAATTTGAACGAAGCTTTAAGAAGGAAGAGTACTCCTATCTTACTATGGACAGCAAGGTCAATATGGTATGGCATCAGGTGACTTCCACAGATGCCAATGCTTATTTTGCGGATGCGACAGCAAATATGACAGGAGTGAATGTGATCTCGCCTACCTGGTTCTATCTGACAGATACTTCAGGAAACATTGCAAGCATCGCAAGTGCAGATTATGTATCACAGGCTCATGAAAAGGGGCTTCAGGTATGGGGTCTGATCGATAACTTTACACAGGAAGTAAGTACAACTGAAACACTTTCCAGCACTGCGGCGAGACAGAATATTATCAGTCAGCTGATCCAGGCAGCCAAAGATGTGGGAATGGATGGCATTAATGTGGATTTTGAATCTCTCAGCGAGGATGTGGGAATCCATTTTCTGGAATTTCTGAGAGAACTTTCCATAGAGTGCCATAAGAATAATCTGGTTCTTTCAGTGGATAACCCGGTTCCTGAGGATTTTACAAGCCATTATGACCGGGCTGAGCAGGGAAGGGTTGTAGATTATGTGATCATCATGGGATATGACGAGCATTATGTAGGATCTGAAGCCGGTTCTGTGGCATCTCTTCCATGGGTGGAACAGGGAATCCAGGATACACTGGATGAGGTTCCGGCTGAACGTGTGATCAATGCCATTCCGTTTTATACCAGACTGTGGAAGACCACAGGGGGAAATGTAACCAGTGAAGCAATCGGTATGGATCAGGCGCAGCAGACAATTGCAGATAATAATGTGGAAACCTACTGGGATAAGACCACTTCCCAGAATTATGGAAAATATGATATAGATAATTCTACCTATCAGATCTGGCTTGAGGATGCTCAGTCAGTTGCAGAGAAAGTGAAGCTGGTATCCAAATATGACCTTGCAGGAGTTTCTGCATGGAAGCTTGGATTTGAAAACAACGGAATCTGGCAGGTAATCTCGGACAATCTGAATAATTAAAAGTTCTGCATCAGCAGGCTATAAAAACATCTTCTGAAACATATATTAATATAGAATTTTATGAAATACTGATTGCATTATTTTATGGAATTGCTATAGCCAGTCTACAGGAACAGTGAATTTTCCCGTAGACTGTAAAAGATGTCTCAGGAGGTGTTTTTAGTTTGAAAAAATATGGACTGGAATTAATGTTAGGGTGTCTGCTTCTTGTCAGTTTTCTCATTCTGTCAAAACAGGCAGCTGAAGTTTCAGAGACTATGAGTTCAACAGAAAATTCAAAAACCATTCTGGTAGATGCAGGACATGGTGGAGCGGATCCGGGAATGATCGGAGTGAACGGACTGGAAGAAAAGGGGATAAATCTTCAGATTGCCGTAAAATTAAAGGATTCTCTGGAAAAACAAGGATTTTCTGTAATCATGACAAGGGAAGAAGATAAGGGCCTTTATGAGGAGGACAGCAGAAATCAGAAAGCACAGGATATGCAGTGCAGGATTGCTATGATAAAGAAATACAGACCTGTGCTGTGCATAAGTGTTCATCAGAACAGCTATCAGGATTCGTCTGTATGCGGTCCCCAGGTGTTTTATTATGAAGATTCTGTCCGGGGAAAGAATCTGGCAGAGTTTATCCAGGAAGAACTGAATCTGGGACTGAAAGTAAAACGCCCTCGTGTAGCAAAAGGTAATAAAACCTATTATCTGTTAAAAAGAAGTGAAAGTGTTTTGAATATTGTAGAGTGTGGTTTTCTTACAAATCCGGAAGAGGCCGGACTTCTCTGCAAAGAAGAATATCAGAATAAAATAGTGGAAGCTATAGTGAAAGGGATTGAACAATATCTGAAGCAACAAAAAATTTAAAATGTTTAATTTATGTGAACTTGCTTTTAATAAGTAGGGATTTTTGCTATACTGATACTTGTTTGATAAAATCCCCCGGGAGGATAGAAGTATCTGCATGGCGGGGAAATGTACAGGGAGAAATTATGCTTGGAATTATTTATCTGCTTCTGGCAGGAATGCTGGGCTGTGAAGCATCGAAAATGCTGACAGGAGAGGGAAAGAGTGTGTCAGGTATTAATCGTATCTGGCTCATGCTTCCGGCTTCTTTTGGAGTCGGAACACTTTTACTGACCTGGATGGTATATATTATTTCCTGGTTTTTCAGTGTTGTGGGAAAAGCTGAAAATCCACTTTTGTATGGAAATATTATCGGGATGACAGGTGCAGCAGTTATTATGATGCTGCTCAGCGTACAGAAATACAGAAAACAGGGAAGTTACAGGATATGGAATATTGATAAAACACAGGATAAGCGCAGATTAAAAAAGGAAATATTACTCTTTGGTCTGCTGACTGTATTTATTACATATATGATGTTTTATGTATTCTATATAAAAGACGGAATCCTGTATTCCGGCCTGACTGTGTATGGAGACTATGCACCACATACGGCGATGATGCGTTCTTTTTCTGCAGGAAATAATTTTCCCACACAGTATCCTCATTATGGAGGTGCAGATGTAAAGTATCATTTTATGTTTCAGTTTCTCACAGGAAATCTGGAATATCTTGGAATGCGTATGGACTTTGCCTATAATATCGTAAGTACCTTGTCGCTTGTGGGATTTCTTATGCTGTTATATCAGCTTGCACTTAGGATCACAGGCAAAATGTGCTGTGGTGTACTGGCATTGTTTCTGTTCTTTTTCAGAAGTGGAATGGCTTTTTTTAGATTTGCATGGGAGCATATCCAGGCAGGGAATCTTGTGGAAACCCTGGAAGAAAATACTTCCTTTATCGGATATACTGTCAATGAGAACTGGGGATTGTGGAACTTTAATGTTTATCTTAATCAGAGGCATCTGGCATTTGGACTTCTGATGGTGACTTTGGCACTATATCTGTTTATGGACTGGCTGGAAGCCGGGACGGCACATGAAGAGAAGGGAATACTCTGGATAAAAAACAGAATCTTTTCGAAGGAAGGATGGAAAAGCAGAAATCTGGATCAGGCACTGCTTATGGGAATGTTTCTGGGTCTGTGTGCGTTCTGGAATGGGGCAGCAGTGATCGGTGGTCTGCTGATTTTGTGCGGCTTTGCTATTTTCTCGGATGGAAAAGTGGATTACGCTGTCATGGCGGGGGTATCCATCTTCTTTTCCTGGCTTCAGTCAAAGATTTTTATTGTTGGAAGTGCTATGAGTCCTCAGATTTATCTGGGATTTCTGGCAGAGGATAAGACTGTCCCGGGAGTTGTGAAATATCTGTTCTGGATGAGTGGAGCTTTTTTCCTTGGGCTGGTACTAATGGTATGGTTTATGAGAAGACGGGAGAGAGCAATCCTTGTGAGTTTCCTGTTTCCGGTGATTTTTGCTTTTGTGCTTCTGATGACACCGGATATTAATGTAAACCATAAATATATCATGATATCATATGCGTTTCTGACGATTTTCTGGGCATGGGCAGTATGCAGTCTTTGGAAAGGGAGAAATGGGCAGTCTGGGATACAGAAAACTATGGGAAAGATACTGGCAATAGTATTGGTGATATCTCTGAGTGTGACCGGGATTTATGACTTTGTGGTGATCATAAAGGGAAATGGTCCGGGCAGACGTGTGACTGTAAATATGAACAGCGAGCTGACCCAATGGCTGGAGGAGAATCTGGAGAAAAACGATCTTTTACTTACTCCTGAGTACAGCATGAATGAAGTGACGATGTCCGGAGCTATGCTTTACTGTGGATGGCCATATTACGCATGGTCTGCAGGCTATGATACGAATTACAGGGCTGCACAGGCTGTAACGATATACACCACATCTGACAGTGAAACATTGAAAAAAACAGTACAACAGGAAAAAATAACATATATCCTGTTTGAAGAAGGTTCGGAATTTGAACAGCAGGAATGTCGTGAGGAGACAATTGCTGCAGCATATGAAAAGGTTTATGAGACTCAGGATGGACGGATACGGATCTATAAAACAACAGAATAATCCTCAAATGCATTATTACGGGGATTACTCCGGATTTATGATTATGAGCCGGGTGATCACAGATTTACAGAGATAAGAGAGAATGTGTAAGATTATAGTAACCACAATAATTTTATAAATGATTAAGGAGGACGTACGAATGAAGAAATGGGCACCGAGAGTGCTTCTTGCAGCAGCTCTTGCAGGGCTGTCTGCATTTCTGTTAAAGGGAGATGTATGGACATTCTGGACCTGGTGGTTGTTGGCATTTCTGATGGGAATGGTTGCCATGCCTGTGACAGGGAGACTGTTTGCCGGATTTGAGGACAAAGGCTGGATGTTTTCAAAAGTGCTGGCGATTACTGTGACAGGTTTTCTTACGTGGTTTCTGGTAACTGCGAAGATACTGCCATTTACTGCAGCGACATGTATCGGTGTGTCTGTTGTATGTGCTGTTGGCTGTGGGGTTTTATATCATTTTCAGGGAAAAAATGGAATTGACTGCTTTCCGTCCGGAAAGGTAAATCTGATTTACGGAGAGGAAATTCTGTTCTTTATATTTTTCCTGATGTGGACTTATTTTGCAGGATTCCGTCCGCAGGCATACGGAACTGAGAAATTTATGGATTATGGTTTCATGGAAGCAATGATGAGAAGTACGACACTTCCTGCAAGAGATCTGTGGTATTCAGAAGGTACGATCAACTATTATTATGGCGGACAGTATTTTGCAGTATTTCTGACGAAGCTGACTGGCAGTAAAGTAGAACTCACTTACAATCTGATGCGTACTTTTGTGGCTGCATTTGCGTTTGTGCTTCCGTTTTCACTGGTTCGTCAGATGTCTGTGGACAGGCTTAAAGGAAGCCTGACAGGAAAGAAACGTTGTGTGCCGGCAGTGGCCGGGATCATAGCAGGACTTTCTGTATCAATTGCGGGAAATATGCATTATGTGGTTTACAGTAAGATCATTCCATGGCTCCAGAAGCTGCAGGGAAAAGAAGCGGACAGCTACTGGTTCCCGGATGCGACCCGTTATATTGGATACAATCCGGATGTGCCGGACAAGACAATCCATGAATTTCCATGTTATTCCTTTGTGCTGGGAGATCTCCATGCCCATGTGGTAAATGTAATGTTTGTGCTGTTTCTGGTGGGACTTCTTTATGCGTGGATGCGAAGTGTGCGGATGAGAGAAGCAGTGATCATGAAGCCGGGCCGGAAACAGTTCTGGAAAAAACAGCTGTTGATTCCGCATATCCTGCTGGCTGCAGTGATGATCGGTATGTTCCGGTTTACGAATTTCTGGGATTTTATTATTTATTTCGTGGTGACCGGTGGAGTGGTGCTGTTTACCAATATCGTTCAGTTTGATGGTAAAGTGAAGAGGATTCTGGCAGTGACTGCGGTTCAGGCAGTGGAGATCATTGTGATCTCATACGTTGTTTCTCTGCCGTTTACTTTGCAGTTTGACAGCATGTTTAAAGGTGTGGGAATTGCGCAGAATCATTCTATGATCCATCAGCTGCTGATTTTGTGGGGACTGCCTGTGGTTCTGACAGTTCTGCTGATCATCTGTATCATTTGGGAGAAGCTTCGTGGTGGTGCGAACAGAAGTCTGTATAAACTGATGAAAGCAATCTCTGTGCCGGATCTGTTTGCGATTGTCATGGGACTCTGTGCAATCGGGCTGATCGTGATTCCGGAGTTGGTTTATGTAAGAGATATTTACGAAAATGGAAACGCCAGGGCGAATACTATGTTTAAGCTGACTTATCAGGCGTATATGCTGTTTGGGATGACCATGGGATATGGTATTTTCCGTATGCTGGTGGCTGCACGTAAGAAAGTGTTTAAGGTTGTGTCAGTGATCGGCCTGGTACTGCTTTGCTGGACCTTTGGTTATTTTGGAAACAGTGTGTATGCGTGGTTTGGAAAGGTATGGGAGCCTTCTGAATATAAAGGATTGAATGCGACATCTTTCCTGTCAAATGATTTCACAGAGGATGTGGCTGGTATTAAATGGCTGAAGAAGAATGTGAAAGGGTCACCGGTTGTGCTTGAGGCGAACGGGGACAGCTATAGTGGTTATGAGCGTGTTTCTGCTATGACCGGGCTGCCGACTGTGCTGGGATGGTATGTGCATGAGTGGCTGTGGAGAGATGATACTGCGGACTTGAATGAGAAGAGCGCGGATATTGAGAGTATTTATACTTCTTTGGATGAGGAGTATGTGAAGGAGCTGCTGGAAGAGTATGATGTTTCTTATATTTTTGTCGGATCGAAGGAGAGGGAGAAATATGGGGAGGCATTGAATGAGGATGTGCTGAAGTCACTTGGAGAAGTGGTGTTCCAGGATGAGGTGTATAGTACTTATATTCTTAAGGTTAATAAGTAAGGGAGTGAAAAATGGCGGCAGTTTTGCCGTCATTTTTTGCGTTTTTGTAAAGAATATTGCGGGTAATCTTTGATGATCAAAAGGGACGCGTAAAAAAATATTTCATTTCCTGTGCGGTTTCGGGCTCTAAGATATTCTAAGCCACCAAAAATCTGCTAAAGGCATGAGCCGCCCTCTCAAACTCGCTCCGTTGCAAACTTCGCTCAGACACGTGAGACGGTCGGCTCATAACACAGATTTTTGCCGGCTAAGAATATCTAAGAACCCTGCAAATGCACAGGAAATGAAATATTTTTTTACGCTGGTTATTGATTGGAATGGTTTTGGGGAAATAATTATCAGGTGGAAAAGAGGGAAAAAGTGAAATTTACAGATATAGATTACGATTGTATTATGATAATGTATGTGCAATGTATATAAGAAAAATATGTTGCTACAGTGGAAAAATGAAAAGATGACACTATATAAGTAGTAGGAGAAAATGAGGATTGTGAATATTCACATGATAGGAAAGGAGAGTTTTAAAATGAGGAATCGAATAATTCAGGTTAGACATTATAGCAGGAAAATGATGATTATGATGTTGACAGGAGCAATTTGTTTCAGTTCGTGTTTTTGTGAAACTGCTTTTGCGAAAACCAGCAAAGTAAGGGTTTACGATGTGGAAAAAGGAACCACAAGCTTCACATCTTTTACATATTCGGATAGTAAGAAGGATGAATCACTGGCTCCGTCGGAGGGAACAGGAGCGATTTCATCTGTTTCTCAGAATGCGGTTATTTTCCATCAGGCAGATGGGTCTACGATAATAAGAAAAGCAGACAGTAATGGAAAAGTGACACTTCCTGCAATAAAGAACGAGACCGGATATACTTTTCTTGGATGGAGCACGAAGCCGGATCAGACTCAGAATCCGCAGTATCAGGCGGGACAGGTGATACAGGTAAGGAAGAAAACCCATTTATATGCAGTTATGTATAACTGGCAACAGGAGCCGGATATTCAGGTCAATACTCTGGCAGATCAGCTGTCGGAGTATTCCGGAATTATTTTTGTGGGAGATTCCAGAACGTATTTTATGCAGAAAACTCTTCTTCAGGAATATGGAAAGGATGCAGTTGCAAAAGTATCATTTGTGTGTAAGACAGGGGAGGGACTGAGCTGGTTTGAAACAGCAGGAGAGAGAGTAATGAGAAGTGAAATTGCCCGTCTGCAGTCAGATTCAGATAAGCCCGTAGCAGTTATTTTTAATCTTGGTGTGAATGATCTTTCGAGTCATAATTCCGGGAATGGGGTTGATTATAAAGGCGAGGCAAATGCATATCTTGCGCGTATGAACACTCTTGCAGAGGAACTTGAAAGTGACTGCAGATTGTTTTATATGTCTGTGAATCCGGTAAATACAGCAATGAAACCAACTCGAAAAGAAGCACAGTTACGTTACTTTAATGACAGATTGCAGAGCAGGTTAAATAAGAGATTTCAATGGATAGATACCTATAAATATCTGATGAAGAATGGTTACAGTACATACAATGAGTTTAAGGGAAATATAGATGACGGCGTTCACTATTCTACACGTACCTATAAAAGAATCTATAAATATTGTATGAATGCGATCAGATAATGCTTTTTGATTTATACACAAATTATAATCTTGTTTCAGGTAAGCAGTATAAGCAGAAGTTAAGGCCACAGAACTCACAAGAGAAAGGGTATATGTACTGCTTGATAAATTAAGAGATTGATGTACGAGCTGACAGAAGAAATATTTTCTGTCAGCTTGTTATTTGTTTGGTTGGATAATGGAGTTTTATATGAGAAAATGGAGAATATCTGTTTGCCAAAGAAGAAACATTTGACGAATTTTTATCTCTGTTGTATCATGAACATACAAAACGAAAATAAAGTAAGAGGAATATTGTTATATAAAATACAGAACAGATAAGAAGGTTATTAACAGTTAAATATAAATTATAAAATTATATAAGCATATGTTCAGTTTTATAAGACATTAGAGTAGAATATTATTGAAAGGAGTTGATACTTTGAGTAAATATTATTCTATACATGAA
>ERZ779820.1956-NODE-1956-length-12134-cov-3.517924_pt1 | contig 12134 bp, 7 predicted proteins | sample MGYA00511563_ERZ779820 | MGnify/ENA primary metagenome ERZ779820 (study PRJEB29588, sample SAMEA1964852) | human gut metagenome | biome: human gut; feature: human-associated habitat; material: faeces | place: Denmark | collected 2008/2010 ...
ATGGATGTAGCGCACAGTGCGGCTGCTAATATAAAAGCTGTAATTTTTTTCGCTCTCATAGTTCCTCCTAAAAATATGCTCTATTCTGAGCATTTGCTCATATATTATAGTGCTTTTTCCCTTAACTAGCAAGAACTTTCTGCATTTTCTGTGCATAAGACCGTTTTCATCTGTTCCAAAAGTCGGCGCAGTGTATCCAGCACATCATTTGCAGCCTGTCTGGAATTTACTTTCAGCAGATAGGTAAAATAAGGGCCTTTGGCGTCTGCCACAAATTTCAGTGCCGGTGCATTTGCCTGCACAAGCTCCGGAATCCTTGCAGCATCTACCTTTGCATGCTCATACATCACAAGTTTTAAGGAATCCTCTTTCTGTATCACTTCTTTAATGTATGCGCTATGTGCAAGACTCTTCAGCCGGGCAATCGTAAGAAGGTTCTGTACCGACTTCGGTGGCTCCCCAAAACGGTCGATCAGTTCTTCTAACATTTCCTCTGCCTCATTATCTGTCTCCACACCTGCAATCCTCTTGTAGATATCCAGCTTCTGGGATTCATTTGCAATATAAGTTGCCGGAATGTAAGCATCTGTCCGGATATCCACAGATGTATCAAAGCTTTCCTCCATCACATTGCCCTTTGCCTCCCGTACAGCTTCATGGAGCATCTTGCAGTACAGGTCATATCCCACAGCTTCCATATGTCCACTCTGCTCTGCGCCGAGAAGATTTCCCGCGCCACGGATTTCCAGATCACGCATCGCAATCTTAAAACCACTTCCGAGATCCGAATATTCTTTGATGGCGGCAAGTCTTTTTTCTGCCACCTCTTTGAGCATTTTATTTCTGCGATACATAAGAAATGCGTACGCCGTACGATTGGATCTCCCCACACGTCCACGCAACTGATACAACTGGGAAAGGCCCATGTTATCCGCGTCATGAATAATCATCGTGTTGGCATTGGGGATATCCAGTCCAGTTTCAATAATTGTTGTGGATACCAGTACATCAATATCCCCATTAATAAAATCAAACATAATCTTTTCCAGCTTATGCTCTGACATCTGCCCATGAGCAAAAACCACAGACGCATCCGGAACCAGCTCCTGAATATGGGCTGCGATCTCATCAATGTTTTTCACTCGGTTGTATACATAATACACCTGTCCATTTCTCGCCAGCTCCCGATTGATGGCTTCCCGCACCATTTCATCGTTATATTCCATAACATAAGTCTGTATCGGCGTTCTGTCCACCGGAGGCTCTTCCAGCACACTCATATCCCGGATTCCCACCAGGCTCATGTGAAGCGTTCTGGGAATCGGCGTTGCAGTCAGAGTCAGAACATCCACATTTTCCTTCAGCTGTTTGATTTTTTCCTTGTGAGCCACTCCAAACCGCTGTTCCTCATCAATAATCAAAAGCCCCAGATCCTTAAACTTCACATCCTTTGACAGAACTCGATGAGTGCCGATAACAATATCGACCAGCCCCTTTTTTAGATCCTCAATGGTCTTTTTCATCTCTGCCGGCGTGCGGAAACGAGACATCAGATCAACTCTCACTGGAAAATCCTTCATCCTCTGTACGAAGGTATTGTAATGCTGCTGAGCCAGGATCGTTGTAGGAACCAGATATACTACCTGTTTCCCGTCCTGAATGGCCTTAAAGGCTGCCCGCAGGGCAATCTCCGTTTTTCCGTACCCTACATCGCCGCAAATCAGCCGATCCATAATCTTTCTGCTTTCCATGTCTCGCTTTGTGGCCTCAATCGCCTCCAGCTGATCATCGGTCTCCTCATAGGGAAACAGCTCCTCAAATTCCTTCTGCCAGACGGTATCCTTTTCATACGGAAAACCGCCCATCTCCTGTCTGGCTGCATACAGCTTCACCAGATCTCTCGCAATCTCCCGGACAGCAGTTTTCACCCTTGTCTTCGTCCGGTTCCACTGTTCTCCGCCCAGCTTATTTAATTTCGGCGCCTTGGCATCTGCTCCCGCATATTTCTGAATTCCGTCCAGACGGGTTGCCGGAAGATATAAGTTGCCTCCATCTGCATATTCAATTTTCAGATAGTCCTTTACAACCTTATCCCTCTCGATTTTTTCAATTCCCCGGTAAACTCCCAGTCCGTGATCCTCGTGAACCACATAATCGCCCACAGACAGCTCGGAAAAGCTCTGAATCTTTTTCCCTTCATAAGAAGTCTTTTTTCTCTTCCGTTTCTTTTTCTCGGTCCCGAACATGTCTCCTTCGGTAATCACCAGAAACTTAATCTGAGGATATTCAAAGCCCCTGTGCAGCTTGCCATAGGTTACGAGAATTTCTCCCGGCTGAACCTGTCGCGTTTCCTGATCCGGACAGAAGGCCCGAAGATCATATTCCCGAAGATCGCCTGCCAGACGGCTGGCTCTGGTTCGGGAGCCGGACAAAAGAATTACTCTGTATTTTTCCTTTTTCCACCGCTTCAAATCCTGAATCAGCATTTCAAAGCTGCTCTGATAAGAATTCACATTTTTTACATTAATGCTGTATTTCTTTTCCACAGTCATTCCCGGAAGCTTCTGTTCCAGTCCAGTCAGATACACCGTGTTAGGTCTCTGTGCCCGGGCCAGAATTTCCTTCACCGGATACAAAAGCTCGGTCTGTCCCGGAAGCAAATATCCCTTTTCCAGACGATGGGACATACTCTCCCGAAACTCTGTCTCCACAGCCTCTCCCTTTTCCCGCAGTCTTGGCGGCTCGTCCAGAAAAATCATACTGGAATCCGGCTCAAAATAATTCAGAAAAGATACGGTTTCCCTTCCAAAATACGTGACACAGCTATCCAGTCCTGTGATTTTCCAGCCTTCCTCCATTCCCTCAGTCAGTTCCTTCACAATCGACTGGATCCGATGGGCCTCTTCTGTTTTCATGGCTTTTCTCAGTTTTTCCGAAAAAGCCTTTTCTTCTTTTCTAAGACGTTCCGCTCCCAAAAGAAGCTCTTTCTTCGTCAGTACCAACTCTGTAGCCGGATAAATCAGAATCTCATCCAGCTGTTCAATGGAACGCTGACTTTCCAAATCAAAGGTACGGATAGAATCAATCTCCGTGTCCCACAGTTCAATCCGCACCGGAACCTCCTCTGTCAGAGGGAAAATATCCAGAATGCCGCCGCGAATGGAAAACTGCCCCATACCGTCTACCTGAGGCATTCGTTCATATCCCAGCTGCGTCAGCTTTTCCTTCCATTGTTCCAGATCCAGCTCCTGCCCCGGTTCTGCTCTGAGAACCTGATTTCTCAGCTGCTCCAGAGGAAACAAATGATCCATAAGTCCGTCCAGAGTCGTTACCACAACACCAGAGGGATCCTCCATCAAATGGCGCAAGGTTAAAAGCCTCTGCCGGGTCAGCAGATTTCCATGAATATCCGCACTGTAAAACAGAAGATCCTTGGCCGGATAAAGCCATACATCATCCCGGAAGCAGCAAAAATCATCGTAAATCTCCCGCGCACGCGCCTCATCATAAGTGACAACCAGCTTCCAGGGCATATCCGGCTCTGCCTCTGCCATCAGGTGAACCTTTTGCGAATCCATACAGCCGCTGACCTGTACCGGTCCCTTTTTCCGGGCAATATCCCGGCTCAGCTCTTCAAATTCTGCCAGCTCTATTAATGGGTTTGAAAATATCCTGCTCATTTTTGTACTCCCTGCTTTCCCCAGTCAAAATCTTCTACTCTGCCTTCTTCTTCGCATTAAAATGATTCATTGCCCGCTCTGCTCCATCAGTCATCATCATAACCGCAGCCTCTGCTGCCTCTCCAAAAGCCTCCTCCATCAGCTTCTGTTCCCCAGCTCCAAACCGGCTCAGCACATAATCTGCCAGATCCATGCGAGGAGGCTTAGCTCCTACCCCAACCTTAATCCGCGGAAAATCCTGGGTTCCCAGATTTGCAATAATATTCTTGATTCCATTGTGTCCGCCGGCGCTTCCCTTCAGACGAATCCGAAGCTGTCCCGGATCCAGGCTGATGTCATCGTAAATCACAATCATCTCCTCCGGCTCAATTTTATAATAATCCGCCGCTGCACGGATACTTTCTCCGCTTAAATTCATAAAGGTCTGAGGCTTTAAAAGAAGAACCTTCTGTCCCTCTATGACACCTCTGCCGCACAAAGCCTTGTGCTTTTTCTCACTGATATCAATCCGGTATCGATCTGCCAGCACATCTATCACCGAAAAGCCTACATTGTGTCTTGTTTTATCATATTCCTTTGTTGGATTTCCAAGTCCTGCTATTAAATACATCTTCTTTCCTTTCCATTTCATCCTGTACCACGCACCAAAAGCGCTAATTTTCTCTCCCCAGGGGGTATAGACACCGGGAAAGAAAACTAGCGCCAAACTGCTACGGATTTTATTGTAACAGGTAGAAAATCTCTTGTAAAGGTCTGCTCTTCAGAAAGAATTTTAAATAGATTTCCTATAAAACAGGAAGATGCAGCCGCCCCGAAAGAGCTGCTGCATCTTCTGATCTCACTTTTCCGAAAGTCCCTGCCTATTCGGCTGCTGCCTCCAGAGCAGTTGTCTCATATTTGTTCAGAATCATATCCTGAATCTTTTCACGGGTTTCAGAATTGATTGGATGTGCAATATCTCTATACTCCCCGTCTGCTGCCTTACGGCTTGGCATGGCGATGAAAAGTCCTTTTTCCCCTTCAATTACCTTGATATCATGAATGACAAATTCATTATCCAAGGTAATGGAAACAATCGCTTTCATCTTACCCTCTTTTTCAATCTTTCTTACTCTGACATCTGTTATCTGCATTTTTCCAAGCCCCTTCCCTCTCGTAAACTGTACAACTGTCCAGTCCTCCTGTTCCGGGTCTTTCTGACTTCCCCGAACAATGCTTATGCAGGCTTGTCTGCCTTATTGTTTGCAGACCTCCCCTCCTGGAATAAGACTGAAACAGCTGCTATATCCCCCGCACCAGCGTTTCAGCCTGTGCCTATAATGTATAGCGTTCGTTTTTCTCAACTACAATCTTTATCTCATCCGGAGTGCCGATATATGTAGTGTTGGCGCGGATGGTATCACGGCTCTCTACGATACAGTTTTCGATCACCGTATTGTCCCCGATGTAAACATCGTTGAGAATAATGGAATTTTTAATAACACAGTTATTGCCTACATAGGCCTTCTTAAACAAAATTGAATTTTCCACGGTTCCGTTGATAATGGATCCGCTGGAAATCAGGCTGTTTTTCACTGACGCGCCAGGATTGTACTTGGCCGGCGGCAGATCGTCTACCTTGGAATAAATGTCCGGATACTGCTTAAAGAAATAGTTGCGCACATCTGGTTTCAGGAAATCCATATTGGTTTTGTAATAGGAATCCACAGATGCAATATTGCTCCAGTAAGAGTCTATCTTGTATCCGTAAATACGCTTCAGGTTTTTATAACGAACCAGAACATCCCGTACAAAGTCAACCCGATCCTCTGCAGCACAGCGCTCAATCAGCTCAATCAGCTGACGGCGGCGAATAATATAGATACCGCAGGAAACTGTATTGGAGGTTGCCACCATGGGCTTCTCCTCAAATTCTATAATACGGCCGTCATCATTCAGCTTCAGCAGACCGAAGCGGGTCACATCCTCTTCCTCGCTCATATCCTTGCATACTACAGTAATATCTGCTTTCTTCTCGATATGATATTCCAGAACCTTGTTGTAATCCATCTTATAGATACCATCGCCGGATGCAATCACAACATACGGCTCATGGCTGTTCTTTAAAAAGGTCAGGTTCTGGTACAGCGCATCAGCTGTGCCCCGGTACCAGTCGCTGTTCTGCGCTGTAATGGTCGGGGTAAATACATACAGACCGCCCTGTTTTCTTCCGAAATCCCACCATTTGGAGGAGCTTAAATGCTCGTTTAAGGAACGGGAATTGTACTGGGTAAATACAGCCACGTTCTGGATATGGGAATTGGTCATGTTGCTTAATACAAAATCAATGCTGCGGTAGCTTCCTGCAACCGGCATGGCGGATATTGCCCTTTTGTTCGATAACTCCCGCATTCTTTTACTGTTTCCGCCTGCTAATACTATACCAATCGCTCTCATCTCATGCCACCTGCCTTTATAATGGAATCGCCGCTTGCCAGTAATCCGTCAGGATAATCCTCCAAAACGGTAACGCCGGAAATCGCTGTATTCTTTCCAATCTTGACATTTTCCGGAATTACGCTGTGCTCTCCGATCGTTACCAGATCAAACTGATAAACCTTGGGATCATAGGTGCTGGGCGCATATTCACCTACGCCAAGCTCTGCGCCGGCTCCGATGGCAGTGTCCTCAGCTACGATGGCCTTGTCCACCTTCGCTCCTGCGCCTATTACGCTGTTGCGCATGACAATCGAATCCCTCACCACTGCGCCGGCCTCAATAGTAACGCCTGCGCCGATGACAGAGTTGTGGACCTCTCCGTAGATCTCTGTACCTTCTCCGATAATACTGCGTTCAATCACAGCCTCCGGTGCAATGTACTGAGGCGGAATAATATCGCTTCTTGTATAGATCTTCCAGTATTCCTCATATAAATTGAATTCCGGAATAATATCAATCAGCTCCATGTTAGCTTCCCAGTAGGAACCCAGTGTTCCTACATCCTTCCAGTAGCCGTTGTACTCGTAAGCGAAAATACGCTCTCCCTTGCCATGGCAGTAGGGAATCACATGTTTTCCGAAGTCGCAGCCCGGTTCCTCAGACAGAGCAAGCAGAGCCTCCTTCAGAGCCGGCCAGCTGAATATGTAAATACCCATGGATGCCAGGTTGCTTCGCGGATTCGCCGGCTTCTCTTCAAACTCCGTAATCCGGTTGTGCTCATCAGTGATTACGATGCCGAATCTGCTGGCTTCCTCAATGGGCACCGGCATAGCCGCGATGGTTACATCTGCATTGTTTGCCTTATGGTACTCCAGCATAACCTCGTAATCCATCTTGTAAATATGATCTCCTGACAAAATCAGCACATAGTCAGGATTGTAGGTTTCCATATATTCCAGATTCTGGAAAATGGCGTTGGCTGTTCCTGTATACCAGTCACTGCCTTTGCTCTTCTCATATGGCGGAAGAATCGTCACTCCGCCTACGTTGCGGTCCAGATCCCACGGAATACCAATTCCGATATGGGTATTCAGACGCAACGGTTGATACTGTGTTAAAACTCCAACTGTATCTACTCCCGAATTGATACAGTTGCTCAGCGGGAAATCGATAATTCTGTACTTCCCCCCAAATGATCCTGCCGGTTTGGCTACCTTCTGTGTTAATACTCCCAGACGGCTTCCCTGTCCCCCAGCCAAAAGCATGGCAATCATTTCCTTCTTTATCACGTTATCACCTCGCTGTAAGATTTTCTTGTGCTTTATATTATAGCATAGATTTGTAGAAAGGTGAATAAATTTTGAATTTATTATGAAGTTTTTTTGTACATTTTCCGACATTTCTCGCAACTCTTTATTTTTTTCTATATTTAGTATCAACCTGCCAGCTTGACACAATACTTCGCCAGAAAACGCAGAATTGGCACTAATGAATGGGTTTCCTTCCAAGATCTTCGTTTCCCCTACTTGAATCAAATGCAAAAATACAGTATACTTCTGTATAGGTATGCCTGCAGATTAGGTTATTTTCAGGCAAAACAGGGCGCCCTTTGCTGGACGCTAGGAAAGATAAAGGAGAAGCATTATGGATTTAGTAACCGTAAGAGAACTGTATAAAAACAGAGAAGCTTACCTGGACAAGGAAATTTCCGTAGGCGGATGGGTCCGCAGCGTCCGGGATTCCAAAGCATTTGGATTTATTGTTGTCAGCGATGGTTCTTATTTTGACACCCTTCAGATTGTATACCACGACACCCTGGCAAACTTTGATGAGATCTGCCGTCTGAATGTAGGCGCAGCCATTATTGTAAAGGGTACTCTGGTTGCCACACCTCAGGCCAAGCAGCCATTTGAGATTCAGGCCTCTGAGGTTGTTGTAGAGGGCGCATCTGCTCCGGACTATCCCCTGCAGAAAAAGCGTCACACCCTGGAGTATCTGCGCACGATTACTCATCTGCGCCCCCGTACCAACACCTTCCAGGCTGTATTCCGTGTCCGCTCCCTGATTGCTTATGCAATCCACCAGTATTTCCAGGAGAAGGATTTTGTCTATGTTCATACTCCCCTGATTACAGGAAGCGACTGTGAAGGCGCCGGAGAGATGTTCCAGGTTACTACCATGGATTTAAAGAACATTCCCACAACCCAGGACGGAGCTGTTGATTTCTCTGAGGATTTCTTCGGCAAGCCTACCAACCTGACTGTAAGCGGCCAGTTAAACGGTGAGACCTATGCAATGGCCTTCCGCAATATTTATACCTTTGGCCCCACTTTCCGGGCAGAGAACTCCAACACCACCCGCCATGCAGCTGAGTTCTGGATGATCGAGCCGGAGATGGCTTTTGCTGATCTGGACGACAACATGGAGCTGGCTGAGGGTATGTTAAAGTATATCATCCGCTATGTTTTAGAACATGCTCCGGAGGAAATGGCCTTCTTCAACAGCTTTATCGACAAAGGACTTCTGGATCGGTTAAATAACGTGCTGAATTCTGAATTCGGCCGCATCACCTACACAGAAGCGATTGAAATTCTGGAAAAGAACAACGACAAATTTGATTATAAGGTTTCCTGGGGCTGTGATCTGCAGACAGAGCATGAGCGCTATCTGACAGAGCAGGTATTCAAAAAACCGGTATTCGTAACCGATTATCCCAAGGAAATCAAAGCCTTCTACATGAAGCTGAATCCGGACGGAAAGACCGTTGCAGCTGTTGACTGTCTCGTTCCGGGCATCGGTGAAATCATCGGCGGCAGCCAGCGTGAGGATGATTATGAAAAGCTGCTGGCCCGCATGAACGAGCTGGGACTGAAGGAAGAGGATTACAAGTTCTATCTGGAGCTGCGCAAATACGGCTCTACCCGTCACGCAGGCTTCGGACTGGGCTTTGAGCGCTGCGTTATGTACCTGACCGGTATGGGCAATATCCGCGATGTCATTCCCTTCCCGCGTACTGTAGGCAACTGCGAACTGTAAGTATTATAACTGGAACTGTTTTTAAAAACGGCATCTGTTTTCCGGATGCTTCTGCCCTGATCTCTCTGATTTTCTGGAGTATTCCGAAAGCAGTATTGCTGCAGAGGGCTGGAGATGCTTCGGAAACGGTGCCGTTTTTCTTCTATTTACAGATAACTATTCAGGACGGCGGGAGAAACTCCGATGCTTCTTGTTCGGATTTTCCGGACAAGAAGATAAGCCGTCCTGAACAGTTACATTTACAAAGCAAAGGAGATTTCTCTATGAAATTCATCCACACAGCTGATATTCACTGGGGAATGCATCCCGACAGCGATAAGCCCTGGAGCCGGGAACGGGCCCACGCCATCCATGATACTTTTGGTGAAATCATTCGCCAGGCAAAAATCCGGGATGTTGATTTTCTGTTTATTGCCGGCGATCTCTTCCACCGCCAGCCGCTGGCCAGGGATCTGAAGGAGGTCAATTATCTGTTTTCCACCATTCCCGGAGTCCAGGTGGTTATCATTGCCGGAAACCATGACCGAATTCGGAAAAATTCTGCTCTCATGAGCTTTCAGTGGTGTCCCAATGTGACCTTTCTTATGGATGAGGAGCTGAGCTCTGTGTATTTTGAAGAGCTCAATACCGAGGTGACCGGTTTTAGCTACCACACTGCCGAAATTACCGAATCCCGGCTGAACGGCATTCATGCGCCGGAAAATGGGCGAATTCAAATTCTTCTGGCCCACGGAGGCGATGCTGCCCATTTGCCTCTGGACAAGGCCCAGCTTGCCAAATCCGGGTTTTCCTACACTGCCCTGGGACATATTCACAAGCCGGAAATCGCGCCGGATCGGTCTTATGCCTGGTGCGGTTCCCCAGAACCTCTGGACAAGACAGAAACTGGCCCCCATGGTATGATTGCAGGAGAAATCAGCCCTTCCACGCTTCAGGTAACCTCCCTGGAATTTGTTCCCCTGTGCCAGGCTCAGTATATTCCCCTTGTGGTTCATGTAACTCCGGCTACTACCAGCCGGGAGCTGAATGACCGTATGGCTCAGGAGATTCAGAAACGGGGCGCCGGACATATTTACCGGTTCCGAATTCGCGGAATGCGGGATCCTGATATTGTTTTCGATTTTGAATCGCTGATACGACGGCTGCAGATCATTGAGGTCATCGACGAATCAGAGCCTCAGTATGATTTCAGCCGGCTTTTTGCAGAGCATCCCAGCGACATGATCGGCTTTTATATCCGGGCGCTTCAGCGGGAGGATTCCAGCCCTGTGGAAAAAAAGGCCCTGTATTACGGAATTGATGCATTGCTTAGAACAACGGATGAGAGGAGCTAGCCATGCGGTTATTGGATTTACATATTGACGGCTTTGGAAAATTTCACGACCGCACCGTCCGGTTTGAGGACGGCATGAATCTTGTATACGGAAAAAATGAGGCCGGAAAATCGACCCTCCATACCTTTATCCGCTGTATGCTCTTTGGAATGGAGCGGGGACGGGGACGAGCAGCCAGAAATGATCTGTTTACCCGTTTTGAGCCCTGGCAGAATAAGGGCGCTTACGGCGGCTGGATTCGTCTGGAAAAAAACGGGATTATTTATCGAATTGAACGAAATTTTCAAAAAGATTTAAAGGTTCCGACAATTATAGATGAAACTGCCGGAAAGGAAGTGGAGCCTACCAAAAGCTTTCTGGATTTTCTTCTGTGCGGACTGACGGAAACCACCTACAACAATACCATCAGCATCGGGCAGCTCAAAAGCGCTACCGACAGCGGTATGGTAACGGAGCTGCGCAATTATATTGCAAATATGAATACAACCGGCAGCATGGCCTTGAATATTACGAAAGCCACTGCCTACTTAAAAAACCGGCGGCGGGAATTTGAACGGCAGCTGACTCCGGATGCCGGAAAAAATTACACCTCGCTTCTGGGGGAGATTCGTTCCATCGAAAAAGAAATTGCTGCTCCAGAGTATGAAAATCAGCTCCAGTCCTATCAGGAGCTGCGTTCCCGCGTAAAAAGCCAGCTGGCACAGAAGCAGGAGGAGCGGGAAACCCTTCTTCAAAAAATTGCCAAGGGCCGCCAGGTATTAAGCGCAGCACAGTTTACGGATGAATCCTCTATTATCAGTTACCGGGACAGCGCCAGAGCTTCCTACCAGGAATACGAAAATGCCAAGGCCGCCAGCGAGAAAAAAGGGGCTCTCGTTCTTTCTGTCCTCTTCCTGCTTTTTGCTGTCCTTGCCGGACTGGGAATCGGCTTTCCCGGTACACTGGCCCGATTTGCTGCAGAGCTTCTTCCTGGAGCGGCCCATGCGGTGGATCACTCTGCCTATCTGACTCTGTGCGCTATGATGGCTGTAATGTTTGCATCAGCCGGACTGTTTCTCATGTTTCGTTACAAAACCCGGAAAAAGGAAACAGCTATGGTAGGAAAGCTGCTTCAGGAGACCTTTTCCCGCCATCTGGGGGATTCTGCCATTTCTGCAGATGCCATGGCTGCCTTTGAGGCCCGTATGGAGGAATTTATCCGGTTAAGCCAGGTACTGGAGCGTTCCGAAAATTCTATAAAAGAACAGGCTGAACAGATCACATCCCTTCAACAGCAGGAGGTTTCCTGTGAAGAAAACATCAGCAAACAGCAGCGAACCCAGTGGGAGCTGGAAAAGAAGCTGGATCACCTGACGCACTGCAAGGATCAGGTAGAAGCACTGAAACAGGTTCTGGAGGAAAACGAACGGATCCGAGAAGAAATTACTGCAATCGATCTGGCTCTGGAGACCATGACAGAGCTTTCCGGCACCATTCGGGACTCCTTTGGCCTGTACTTAAACAAAAGCGCCTCTCAGCTGGTAAACAGCATTACCGGAGGGATTTACAGCAGTATGAGCGTAGATGAAAATCTGAATATTTTCATGAATACTCCCACTCGCCTGGTTCCTGTAGAACAGGTTTCCAGCGGCACAATGGATCAGATTTACCTGGCCCTGCGGCTGGC
>ERZ779820.1958-NODE-1958-length-12127-cov-2.332505_pt1 | contig 12127 bp, 7 predicted proteins | sample MGYA00511563_ERZ779820 | MGnify/ENA primary metagenome ERZ779820 (study PRJEB29588, sample SAMEA1964852) | human gut metagenome | biome: human gut; feature: human-associated habitat; material: faeces | place: Denmark | collected 2008/2010 ...
GTGTGGTTGTAGCGGTCAGCCATGTCGGAAATGCTGACAGGCTCGCCTGCCTGCATTTTGCGCACAAGAAAAAGATACACCTTTAACTGTGCATCATTTGCGTCCTTTACATATTCATCGATAAAAACGTTAGAAAGGACGGTAGCGTCCGCCGCCCCGCCGCATAAAAGAATATTGCCCATCTGTTTTCCCTGCTTTTCTTGATTGTGGCATCATTCTACCACAGGGGCATGAAAAAGGAAACAGGTAATTTTTCCGCAGAGCCGCGCAAATGCAGAGGTTCTGTGGATTGTGGAAAATGTGGAAACTGTGTAAAACCGGCTTGAACCCGCATAAAATCCGCCAAATTTCGACAAAAAATATCCACATCCAATCGGGGAAAGTTTTCCACGGTCGGAATGTGGATAATGTGGATAAGTTAGTGGACAAGTAGGTTTTCCCCGATATTTACGACATCTCCGGCGCCCATAGTTATCAACAGATCCCCGTTGATACAATTTTTTAAGATAAATTGCTCAATTTCCTCAAAAGTGTGGAAATAGTAGCACTCTTTGCCTTCTTTTTCCACAAGTGTCTGAATATCTGCAGAGCTGATGCCCAAAGTATCCGTCTCTCTTGCGGCGTAAATATCGGCGAGGATCACCTTGTCGGCGAGGGCGAGCGCATGGCCGAACTCCTCAAGGAACGCCTTGGTGCGGGTGTAGGTGTGGGGCTGGAACACGCACCAGAGCGTTTTGTGGGGATAATTGCGCGCGGCGGTCAGGGTGGCGGAAATCTCCGTGGGATGGTGGGCATAATCGTCGATAATTGTAATGCCGTTGACCGTCCCCTTATATTCAAAGCGGCGGTTTGTCCCGTGGAAATCATGGAGCGCCCGTCTGGTGTCGTCAAAGCTGATGTGGAGCAGATCGGCGAGGGCAACAGCGGCAAGGGCGTTTAAGACGTTGTGCTCTCCGGGGACGCCGAGGGAGAGGCTGCGGTCTGCAAAGCCGGCGCTTTTTAAGACAAAGGAAGCGTTTGCCCGTTCGTCATAGGAAATCTGCTCCGCAGAATAATCCGAAGAAGGATCCAGCCCGAAGGTGATGACGCGGCAGGAAAGCCCGTCGGTGATCTCTTCCCAGCGCTCGATCCCGGAGTTGATGATGAGCGCGCCGTCCTCTGGCAGAAGGCTGGCAAAGCGGTGGAAGGAGGAGCGGATGTCGTCCAGATCCTTGAAGAAATCCATATGGTCCTCTTCAATATTTAAGATGATGCCGATTTTTGGAAAGAAGCTTAAAAAGCTGTTGGTATATTCGCACGCCTCGGTCACAAACAGCCCGGAATGCCCGACGCGGATATTGCCGTTGATGGCTTTCAGGATGCCGCCCACAGAAAGGGTAGGATCCGTGTCTGCCTGAAGCAGGATTTCGGAGATCATCGAGGTCGTTGTGGTCTTGCCGTGGGTGCCGCTGACTGCGACGGGGGTATCGTAGTTGCGCATAAGCTGGCCTAAAAATTCCGCCCGCGTCAGCATCGGGATATTCAGTTGTTTTGCCCGGGCAAATTCCGGATTGTCGTTATGAACCGCCGCGGTATAGACGATCAGATCGATGTCCGGCGTGATATTTTCCGCTTTCTGGGGCTTTCCGTAATGGATGCAGGCGCCCCTGCTTTCCAGAAGGTCTGTAAGGGCAGAGCGGTTCCAGTCGGAGCCGGATACCCGGAAGCCTTCCGAAAGAAGGATTTCGGCAAGGCCGGACATGCTGATGCCGCCGATGCCGATAAAGTAAACGTGGATGGGATGGTTAAAATCTACATGATACATGAAAATGCACTTCCTGTCTGTTATTTCCGGCAGCAGGGAAGGCGCGGGACGCGCTTTTGCCGACGGATAAAAAAGCTACTGTTTCATTATACGCAACTGACGCAAAAAAACCAATAGGAAGTTAAAAAATCGTACGGCAGGGGATTTGGTCAGATTTCCGGTTTTTTATCCGGAAAAGGAAGGTTTTTGTGCCGGAAAATGTCGAAGGATCGGGTTTTTGGTAAAAATAGAAAAATTTAATCTTGTAAATCATGAAAGTTTATTGATGAAAATGAATAAAAAGAAAATGCTTAGGATGGGCTTTTTATCAAATTCACACAAGAAAATGCACAAACACATAAGTTTTTATTTCAAAAAATTATTCACGTTTACCGTAAGGTGTGTTATACTTTTCTTGCGTGCAAAGCACACTGCTATGCAGTCTAATAAAATGAGGTGATGACATGATTAAGAAGGAAATGATTGCCATGTTGCTGGCGGGCGGACAGGGAAGCCGGCTGGGCGTGCTGACGTCCAAGGTTGCGAAGCCTGCGGTTTCTTTTGGAGGGAAGTACCGGATTATCGATTTTCCGCTAAGCAACTGTATCAATTCTAGTGTTGATACAGTCGGTGTATTGACACAGTATCAGCCTCTGCGGCTGAATACGCATATTGGGATCGGTATTCCGTGGGATCTGGACAGGAATATCGGCGGCGTGACCGTGCTGCCTCCGTATGAGAAGAGCGAGAACAGCGAATGGTATACAGGAACCGCGAATGCGATCTATCAGAACATTGATTATATGGAAAGCTTTAATCCGGAATATGTCCTGATCCTTTCGGGCGACCATATCTATAAGATGGATTACGAGGTGATGCTGGATTTCCACAAGCAGAACGGCTCGGAATGCACCATCGCCGTCATGCCTGTTCCGATGGAGGAGGCGAAGCGCTTCGGGATCATGATCACGGACGAGAATAAGAAGATCACGGATTTTGAGGAAAAGCCTGCCAATCCGCGCAGCAATTTAGCGTCGATGGGCATTTACATATTTAATTGGAGCACGTTAAAGCAGGCGCTGATCGAGAATGCGGATCAGCCGAACTTAGACTTCGGCAAGCATGTCATTCCGCACTGCCATGCAAAGGGCGCGCCGATGTACGCCTATGAATTCAACGGCTACTGGAAGGACGTCGGCACATTAAGCTCCTACTGGGAAGCCAATATGGAGCTGATCGACATCGTTCCGGAATTCAATCTTTATGAGGAATACTGGAAGATCTACACAAAGAGCGAGATCCTGCCTCCGCAGTATGTGGCAAAGGGCGGCGTGATCGAGAGAAGCATCGTGGGCGAGGGTTCCGAGATCTACGGAAAGGTTTATAATTCTGTGATCGGCTGCGGCGTGACGATCGGGAAGGATACGGTTGTTAGGGATTCGATCATCATGAACCATACGGAGATCGGGGAAGGCTGCGAGCTGGACAAGGCGATCATCGCGGAAAATGTCGTCGTAAAGGACAGGGTAAAGCTGGGCGGCGGCGAAGCGGCAGAGAACGACACGGCGCCCCATATTTATAACAGCGGTCTTGTTACCGTCGGAGAAAAGAGCGTGATCCCGCCGGATGTTTCCGTGGGGCAAAACTCGGTAGTATCCGGCATCACGGCGGCAGAGGATTATCCGGACGGCAGTCTTGGAAGCGGCAAAACATTGATTAAGGCAGGTGACGAACAGTGAGAGCGATCGGTATTATTTTAGCAGGCGGCAATAACCGCCGGATGAAGGAGCTGTCTGAAAAACGGGCGATCAGCGCGATGCCGGTGGCGGGAAGCTACAGAAGCATTGACTTTGCCCTGAGCAATATGAGCAATTCCCATATTCAGAAGGTGGGCGTGCTGACCCAGTACAATGCGAGAAGCTTAAACGAGCATTTAAGCTCTTCCAAATGGTGGGATTTCGGACGTAAGCAGGGCGGGCTGTTCGTATTTACGCCGACCGTGACGGCTGAGAACAGCTTCTGGTACAGAGGGACGGCGGACGCGATCTATCAGAATCTGGCTTTTTTGAAAAACAGTCACGAGCCCTATGTGGTAATTACCTCCGGCGACTGTATTTATAAGATGGATTACAATAAGGTGCTGGAATATCATATTTCAAAGAAGGCGGACATCACGGTAGTATGCAAGGATATGCCCGCAGGCTCCAATGTGGAGCGCTTTGGAACGATCAAGATGAACGAGGAAAGCCGCATCGAGGAATTTGAGGAAAAGCCGGTCGTGGCGCGTTCCAGCACGATTTCCTGCGGCGTTTATGTGATCCGCAGAAGACTTCTGATCGATATGATCGAGCGGTGCGCGATGGAGGACCGGTATGATCTGGTAAAGGACATCCTGATCCGCTACAAAAACCAGAAGCGCATTTACGGCTATAAGATCAGGGACTACTGGAAAAACATCGCCACAGTGGAAGATTATTTCGATGCGAACATGGACTTTTTAAAGCCTGAGATCCGGGATTATTTCTTCAAGCAGTATCCGGATATTTATTCCAAGGTGGACGACCTTCCTCCCGCAAAATACAATGTGGGCGCAAAGGTGGAGAACAGCCTGATTTCCAGCGGCTGTATCATAAACGGCACGGTGGAGGATTCCGTGATCTTTAAGAAATCCTTCATCGGAAACAACTGTTATATCAAGAATTCGATCATTTTAAACGACGTATATATCGGCGACAACACCCATATCGAGAACTGTATCGTGGAAAGCCGGGATACGATCCGCGCAAACTCCTTCTACCGGGGTGAAGATGAAGTCAAGATCGTAATAGAGAAAAATGAAAGATATATCATCTGAAATACGCTGGACAGGGGGAAGGACTTATGAATATCACCGATGTAAGAGTTCGGAAAATTGCAAAAGAAGGCAAAATGAAGGCGATCGTATCCATCACGCTGGACGATGAATTTGTCGTACACGATATAAAGGTAATCGAGGGCGACAAGGGTTTGTTCATCGCGATGCCGAGCAAGAGAAGCGCGGACGGAGAGTACCGCGACATCGCGCATCCGATCAGCCAGAATACGCGGGAGAAAATACAGGAGATCATTCTGGATGCTTACAACGCGGCTCTTGAAGAGCCGGTCTGATAGACAGCATAGCAAACGGGAAAACAGTCGCAGAACGGGAACCCGGGACGCGGCTGTTTTTCATAGGGCAGGAAAGTCCCTTTCCTGCCCTATGAAAAAATACGATTATGCACACTTGCGCGCACCTTTTTAACGGGCAGAAAAAAGGAACCGCAAAAAGCAGAAGGCTTTTGACGGTTCCCTTTGGGAACAGGGACAGGTTCCGGTTGAAACGAACGTTTCAGAGAGCGTTCTTTGAATGATACAGAAAAATGTCTCTACCTGTATATTCCGCCGGATGAATATTCAGTTACAAAATTCTGAATATTTTTTAAATTCTGGAAATTTTACATCAGTTTTCTGAACAGTGCGGTCAGGTCTTCCACGCTTGCATCCTTCGGGTTGCCGGGCGCGCATGCGTCGGCATGGGCGGATTCTGCAAGGAAAGGAAGATCCTCTTCCTTAAGGGCTGCCAGCTTGGACGGGATGCCCACATCTTCGGAAAGCTTGCGGACAGCATCCACAGCGGCCTTGCGGTAGGTTTCCTGATCCATGGAGTCAACGCCCTTCACGCCCATTGCGCGGGCGATTTCGCGGTATTTGTCGCCGGTGCAGTCTGCGTTGTATTCCATAACGATCGGAAGCATCATCGCGCAGGCAACGCCGTGAGGAGTGTCATAAACTGCGCCGAGCGTATGCGCCATGGAGTGCGCGATGCCAAGCCCTACGTTGGAAAAGCCCATTCCGGCGATGTACTGGCCCAAAGCCATGCCTTCGCGGCCCTCTTTTGTGTTTTCAACCGCGCCGCGCAGGGATCTGGAGATGATCTCAATCGCCTTTAAGTGGAACATATCGGTCATTTCCCATGCGCCCTTTGTGGTGTATCCCTCGATGGCGTGGGTCAGGGCGTCCATGCCGGTGGAAGCGGTCAGGCCCTTGGGCATGGAGGACATCATATCGGGATCGACAACTGCGATGATCGGCATATCATGGGGATCGACGCAGACAAATTTACGCTTGCGCTCTACGTCTGTGATCACGTAATTGATCGTAACCTCTGCGGCTGTCCCGGCAGTGGTAGGTACTGCGATGATCGGGACGCAGGGCTTTTTGGTGGGGGCAACGCCCTCTAAGCTTCTCACATCCTCAAATTCCGGGTTGGCGATGATGATGCCGATGGCCTTGGAGGTATCCATGGAGGAGCCGCCGCCGATGGCGATGATATAATCTGCGCCGGAAGCCTTGAAGGCAGCGACGCCGTTCTGTACGTTTTCAATGGTGGGATTTGCCTTGATGTCGGAATAAATCTCGTAGGTCAGTCCCTCTTTGTCAAGAATATCCGTTACTTTGGAGGTAACGCCGAATTTGATCAGGTCGGGATCGGAGCATACGAAGGCTTTCTGGAAGCCGTGCGCCTTCGCCTCGTTTGCGATCTCAGAGATCGCGCCCGCGCCGTGATAAGAAGTCTGGTTTAACATGATTCTGTTTGCCATAAGAAAATTCTCCCTCTTTTGCTTAAAATCAGGTTTTTTACAGCCTGTACCCTTATTATAATTCATCGCAGCGCAGAAGAAAAGACAAAAATAACAGGCTTGAATCAGGATTTTTACGGGCGTAAAATAGGGATTAAGAGGGATGCTGACACAGCCGGAAAAACAGGAGGGAAACGGGATATGAAGATGAATATGCTCGCGATCGAAACAAAATTTTTGCAGCCGCTGGATACGGTGAGCGGCTTTGGGGTGCGGCCGGGATTTTATGAAATGAACGGCGCGACGAAGCTTTCCTGCGGGGTCAATTTTACGATCCATTCCCAGAATGCGACGTCCTGCGAGCTGCTTTTGTTCCACCGGGGGGAAAAGGAGCCATATGCGGTACTGCCGTTTCCGGCGCACTATCGGATCGGGCGGGTGTATTCGATGATCGTGTTTGGGCTGGATATTTATGATTTTGAGTACGCCTACCGGATGGACGGGCCGAACGATCCGGCAAGGGGGCTTATTTTTGATAAGGAAAAGGTGCTTCTGGATCCTTACGCAAAGGCGGTTACGCAGCAAAGCGTCTGGGGCTCGGAGCCGGACAGGCAGGGCGGCTATCATGCCCGCGTGGTGGCAAACGATTTTGACTGGGGAAATATGAGACAGCCCCTAAAGCCGATGCAGGAGCTGATCATTTATGAGATGCACGTGAGGGGCTTTACAAACCATCCTTCGTCGGGAGTAAAAAATCCGGGAACCTTCGCGGGCATCCGGGAGAAGATCCCTTATTTGAAACAGCTCGGGATCACGGCGGTGGAGCTGATGCCGATTTTTGAATTTGACGAAATGATGGCGCAGCGCGAGGTGGGAGGCAAAAAACTTCTGGATTACTGGGGGTATAATACGGTCGGATTTTTTGCGCCCAACACCGGATATACGGCGGACGTGGAGTATAACCGGGAGGGAAATGAGCTAAAGGAGCTGATCCGTGAGCTGGGGGAGAACGGGATCGAGGTCATTTTGGACGTGGTGTTCAACCATACGGCGGAGGGCAATGAAAATGGGCCGTTTTTTTCGTTTAAGGGGATCGACAACAACATTTACTACATGCTGACGCCGGACGGCGAATATTACAATTTCAGCGGCTGCGGCAATACGATCAACTGCAATCATCCGGTGGTGCAGCAGATGATCCTGGACTGCCTGCGCTACTGGGTGATCCATTACAGGGTCAGCGGCTTCCGGTTCGATCTGGCAAGCATCCTTGGGCGCAACGAGGACGGTTCGCCCATGAACCAGCCGCCGCTTCTGCGGAATCTGGCGGAGGATCCCATTTTAAAGGACGTAAAGCTGATCGCGGAGGCGTGGGATGCCGGCGGACTTTATCAGGTCGGAAGTTTTCCGGCATTCCGCAGATGGTCAGAATGGAACGGAAGATACCGGGATGACGTGCGGGAATATTTAAAAGGGGGACTTTGGGCAGCAGGAGCAGCGCTTCAGAGAATTGCCGGTTCTCCGGACATCTATGATACCAGAATCCGCGGAAAACATGCTTCTGTGAATTTTCTGACCTGCCATGATGGATTTACCCTGTATGATCTTTATTCGTATAACCAGAAGCATAATGAGGCTAATGGATGGGGAAATCTTGATGGAAGTGACGATAACCGGAGCTGGAACTGTGGGGCAGAGGGGGACACTGATCAGGTGATGGTTGTTGAACTGCGCCATCGGATGATGAAAAATGCTTTTGCGGTCCTGCTTTGCAGCAGAGGGACACCGATGTTCCTTGCAGGTGATGAGTTTGGCAATACTCAGTTCGGGAATAATAATGCCTACTGTCAGGATAACGAGATTTCCTGGCTGGACTGGACAAGAAAAGAAAAGTTTCAGGATGTATTTGATTTTTGTGCTTATATGACGGCATTTCGGAAACGGCATCCGTCGATCACAGGAGATGCAGGGGCGAGCAGTCTTGGATTTCCGGAGATCAGCTTTCACGGTGAAGTGCCGTGGAAACTGGATTTTTCCAGACCGGAGATCCGGACGGCGGCAGTCATGTTTGCCGGATATGATAACAAAATGGCAAAAGAAGACTGTGTGTATCTTCTGATGAATCCATACTGGGAAGATGTCTGGGTAGAACTTCCACAACTTCCTGGCGGATATAGTTGGCATGTGGCGGCAAATACTGGAGATAAAAAGCAGGAAATTTATCAGAATCCGGTACGGATTTCGGAGAAAAGAATTCTTGTGGGACCGAGAAGTGTGATCGTTCTGGAGGCAGATCAACAATAAAATACTATTGACAAGCGGGTACTCTTCCTTTATAGTAAGGGTACTCGTCTTTTATATTCTCTTTTCTGACCTGAAAAGGCAGAAGGAGAAACTTTTATGAAATATATGAAGAATCATTTTGCCGGAATACTAAGTGTGATTCTGGCGGTAGTATCATTGTCGGGCAGCAGTATGCCTGTCGTATCTGCAAACTCAGCAGAGAGAATCGCAAAGAAAGAAACGATTGTAAAACTTGATGAAAAATTAGGAGCAGAGCCGGGAAAAGTGCTTGAGGAGTTAAAAAAACACGAAAAGGACGGTTATTATCTGGGAACGCCTTACAGCGGATATCCCCTGACAGCAGAGAACTGCATGCGTCCGAACGGAGCCTACGGTGGAAATGGGGCAATGAACTGTACCGGGTTTGTCGCTTATGTTCTGGAAAAATGTGGAGCGGATCTGTCAGGAATTGACAAAGGAAGTCTTCGTGGCGGCAAGGTCAATGCGAGCAACTGGTTTCATTGGATGACAGACAATGCCGTGGAATCCTATCATTACAACACCATTGAGGAACTGCTTGCGGGCGGAAAAGCGCAAAAAGGAGATGTGATCTATTTTGAGCCGGTTTCCTGGGAGGAAGAAGATGCAGACTGCCATATCGGATTTTTCTGGGGAGATAATAGCAACGATAACCGGTTCTGGCATTCGGCATCTATCCCGTCGAGTGGTAATCAGATTTCACAGCTTGTGGCAAAATCCAGATCAACGATATATCTTTTTAAGACAACCCATAATGGAAGCCTGGAGATCATGAAGAGCTCTGCAAGGTCAGAGATTACGGCTGATAATCAGCTCTACTCACTGGAAGGGGCAGAGTATACCGTCTGTAAAAGTGGGACATCCGAGGCAGTCTGCGTAATCCGGACAGACAAGAAAGGATATGGGAAGGCAGAAAATCTGCCGGAGGGTTCCTATGACATCAAAGAGACTAAAGCACCGAAAGGCTATGTACTGGACACAAAGATACGGCAGATCACGGTGAATGCCGGACAGACCGTGACCTATGAGTGTCAGGATGAACCGGAAAAGACAAAGGTGGAAATTCTGATCCGGAAGCAGGATGCGGAAACAGGGAAAGGGCAGGCGCAGGCAGGACTTTCTCTTGCGGGAGCTGAATTTCATGTGGCATTTTTTGATAGCATTTTTGACAATCAAAATGAGATCGGTGTGAAGGTGCCGCTCAGGAGTTGGAAGCTGAAGTCGGATGCGGATGGTGTGGTCCGTATGGATGAGGCGCACCTGATCAGCGGAGATCCGTTTTTTGAAAATAACGAGCTTCCGCTTGGAACGATTACGGTATGGGAGATGCATGCGCCGGAAGGGTATCTGGTGGACACCGTTACACATTGTATCAGGACTGGAACGGAGCAAAATGGAAGCTATAAAGCCCTGAAAATATGGAATCCAGTGGAAATAAAGGAAAAGCTCATCCGTGGGGATTTAAAGCTGGTGAAAGTGGCAGATAAAACTTTGAAAAGACTGGCAGATATCCCATTTCGGATCACATCGCAGGCAACTGGGGAGAGCCATGTGATTCTGACGGACAAAAACGGGGAGGCTTCGACCGGTGCGTACTGGAATCCACATACCGTCAACACGAATGAGGGGAAGACAAGTGAAGATGGGATCTGGTTTGGGGAAGGAACTCCGGATAATACAAGAGGAGCGCTTCCTTACGGAACGTATCTGGTGGAAGAACTGTCTTGTAAAAATAATGAAGACCGAATGCTGATTCCTGCGTTTGAGGTGGAAGTAACAAAGGAAATGCGAATAATTGATCTGGGGACACTGACAAATGATGAACATCCCGTACCGGAGATCGGGACAAGAGCATCTGACCGGGAAACGGGAACGCATAATGGGAAACGGACAGAACAGGTAACGGTCATAGATCGGGTAAAATGGAAAAATCTGGAGATTGGAAAAGAATATGTAGTTAAAGGCACATTAATGGATAAGGAGACAAAAAAGCCGGTTCTTCAGGATGGAAAAGAAGTGACCGCAGAGAAAAAGCTGATCCCGGATACAGATTCCGGAGAACTTCAGATGGAATTTACGTTTGATGCAACGAAGCTTAATGGAGAACAGGTTGTTGTATTTGAGGAAGTGTATCTGGAAGAGAAGCTGGTTGCAGTACACGCAGATCTGGAGGACGAAGGACAGAGTGTAACCTATAAAAAGGAAAAGCAGGTAGAAGAGAAAAAACCGGAAAGTCCGGAAAAGCCAAAGGAAACTGAGAAAGCAAAGACGGTTGCAACAGGAGATGGATCTTATGTAAAGATTCTGGTATTTCTGATCGGCGTTATTCTGACCGGGGCACTGCTCCTGTGTTTTCTTCTGAGCCGGATGTGGGGACGAATGTGGAAACGCAGATAAGGATGGCATTGCACTTGAAAGATTCTTATGCTATAATCGCTAAATAGGAAAATACTTTAGCAGATTGCTGAAGTGAATCAGAAAGAATAAGAAGGGTGGAGAACCATGAATTTACTTTATAAGAGTACAAGAGATGCAGAAAAGACAGTAACAGCTTCCCAGGCAATCTTAAAAGGGCTGGCAGATGACGGCGGATTATTTGTACCGGTTTCGATTCCGAAGCTTCAGGTGTCGCTTGGTGAGCTCAAAGAGATGACCTATCAGGAGATCGCATATACAGTTATGAAGGAATTCCTGACAGACTTTACAGAAGAAGAGCTGAAGAGCTGTATCGCAAAGGCTTACGACAGTAAGTTTGATACCGAAGAGATTGCACCGCTTGCGAAGGTGGAGGATGCTTATTATCTGGAACTGTTCCACGGAGCAACGATCGCATTCAAAGATATGGCACTTTCCATTCTTCCGCACCTTCTGACTACTTCTGCAAAGAAGAATCAGGTGAAGAATGAGATCGTCATTCTGACTGCAACATCCGGGGATACAGGAAAAGCTGCACTTGCAGGATTTGCAGATGTAGAAGGAACTAAGATCATCGTATTCTATCCGAAGAACGGAGTCAGCCGCGTACAGGAGCTGCAGATGGTAACACAGAAAGGAGACAATACTTCTGTTGTTGCGATCCACGGTAACTTTGACAACGCACAGAGCGGTGTGAAGGCAATGTTCGAGAACAAAGAGCTGGAAAAAGAGTTAAATGAAGCAGGCTACCAGTTATCATCTGCCAACTCCATCAATATCGGACGTCTGGTTCCGCAGGTTGTATATTATGTATATGCTTATGCGAAGCTTCTTCAGAATGAAGAGATTGCGGAAGATGAAGAGATCAATGTAGTTGTACCGACCGGTAACTTTGGAAATATTCTGGCTGCATACTACGCAAAGAATATGGGAATCCCGATTGCAAAGCTGATCTGTGCATCCAATGAGAACAAAGTTCTCTATGACTTCTTCCAGACAGGAACTTATG
>ERZ779820.1960-NODE-1960-length-12124-cov-5.525561_pt1 | contig 12124 bp, 9 predicted proteins | sample MGYA00511563_ERZ779820 | MGnify/ENA primary metagenome ERZ779820 (study PRJEB29588, sample SAMEA1964852) | human gut metagenome | biome: human gut; feature: human-associated habitat; material: faeces | place: Denmark | collected 2008/2010 ...
CGAGACAATGGGTGGTATCGCAACCAGACTGATCGAGAGAAATACAACCATCCCGACCAAGAAGAGCCAGATCTTCTCCACAGCAGCAGATAACCAGACAGCCGTAGACATCAACGTCGTACAGGGTGAGAGACAGTTTGCGAAAGACAACAAATCTCTTGGACAGTTCCGTCTGGATGGTATCCCGCCAGCAAGAAGAGGTGTTCCGCAGATCGAAGTAACTTTTGATATTGATGCCAACGGTATCGTAAATGTATCTGCAAAAGACCTGGGAACAGGAAAAGAACAGCACATTACTATCACAGCTGGTTCCAATATGTCTGATTCCGATATCGACAAAGCAGTAAAAGAAGCTGCTGAGTACGAAGCACAGGATAAGAAGAGAAAAGAAGCTATTGATACAAGAAACGATGCAGACGCTATGGTATTCCAGACAGAGAAAGCCATCGAAGAAGTAGGTGACAAACTGGATGCCAACGATAAGACAGCAGTAGAAGCTGATCTGGCAGCTCTGAAAGATCTGATCGCAAAAGCTCCTGTAGATAACATGACAGATGAGCAGGTTGCAGAGATCAAAGCTGCAAAAGAAAAACTGATGGAAAGCGCACAGAAACTGTTCGCAAAAGTATACGAGCAGGCACAGGGGGCAGCAGGTGCTCAGGGTGCAGGTCCGGACATGAGTGGAGCAGCAGGCGGTGCTTCTCAGGGATCCAGTGAAGCAGGATACGGCGACGACGTAGTAGACGCTGACTACAAAGAAGTTTAATACGAATAAAGAATAAATCATACTTACCAGATGGTTATACAAGTCGCGTAAGTAAATGCAGGGGACGGGGATACCGGAAGGGTCACCGTCCCCATAATGTGATGATGCCAGGGCTTTAGGATCGGAAATCTGATATAAGCCTGCTTGCAGGAAGATTTCTGAACTTTTGATCCTGACATCATATGAGTAGATAATTCCGCAGTTGTATCCCCCAGGGGTACGAGGCGTTTCGATAAGGTGAAAGAAAATGGCAGAGAAAAGAGATTATTATGAGGTTCTGGGTGTAGAGCGCGGAGCTGATGATGCGACCTTGAAAAAAGCATACCGGAAACTGGCGAAAAAGTATCATCCGGATATGAACCCAGGGGATAAAGAAGCAGAAGCAAAATTCAAAGAGGCGACAGAGGCGTACAGCGTACTGAGCGATCCGGAAAAGAGAAGAACATACGACCAGTACGGTCATGCAGCATTTGAAAATGGTGGAGCCGGTCAGGGTGGCGGTTTCGGTGGATTCGACTTTAACAGCGCAGATATGGGCGATATCTTCGGCGATATTTTCGGGGATCTGTTCGGTGGCGGAAGAAGCCGCAGAGCGAACAACGGTCCGATGCGTGGAGCAAACCTGCGTGCGGTTGTTCATATTACTTTCCAGGAAGCAGTTTTCGGCTGCGAAAAAGAACTGGAACTGACACTGAAAGATACCTGTACCAAATGTAACGGAACCGGTGCAAAACAGGGTACTTCTCCGGAAACCTGTAGCAAATGTCATGGAACCGGTCAGGTAACATATACCCAGCAGTCCATGTTCGGTATGGTACGAAACGTACAAACCTGTCCGGACTGTGGAGGAACCGGTAAGATCATCAAAGACAAATGCCCGGATTGCCGTGGAACCGGATTTACCGCAAGCAGAAAGAAGATCCAGGTATCTATTCCGGCAGGTATCGACGATGGACAGAGCATCCGTATTCGTGAAAAAGGAGAACCGGGAACCAATGGCGGACCGAGAGGCGATCTGCTGGTAGAAGTACAGGTAGCCCGTCATCCGATCTTCCAGAGACAGGATATGAACATCTTCTCCACCGCACCGATTACATTTGCACAGGCAGCACTCGGCGGTGATGTGAAGATCAGCACCGTTGACGGAGATGTTCTCTATACCGTAAAACCGGGAACTCAGACCGATACCAAGATCCGTCTGAAAGGAAAAGGCGTTCCATCCCTCCGGAACAGCAATGTACGCGGCGATCACTATGTAACACTTGTCGTGCAGACCCCGACCAAGCTGAACGAAAAAGCAAAAGAAGCCCTTCGTGCCTTTGATGAAGCTTGCGGAAACCGTCAGGTGCCAGAAGCAAAAGCAGCCGATGGTGAGAATACCGCAGAACAGCCGAAGAAGAAAAAAGGGTTTATGGATAAGGTGAAGGAAGCGTTTGAGGATATTGATAAATAAAAAATCTATCTGTTTTTGTTCTCATTCGGACAAAATTTCTCACAGACTTGAGCATGTAGAATATGAAAAGTCTTTTCCAACACGCTCTAATATGAAAGAAATAGAAAATATGAGATAAATGAAAAGAAGAACCTGCAGGAGAAACAGGTTCTTCTTTTTTGACAAAATTTAAAAATACAGAATATTCAGAAAATTGCAAATATTGATCTAAATCAAGAGAATGATGAGATGTGAAAAACTGTTCATGATATAATTAACAAAATTGCATAGGAATAAAAAAGATTGATGTTATGTAATGTAAAATAAAAAGGCAGAAAGGAAATAGAGCGGTTGGAAAATGAAAATACAGAAAAACAGGAGTTCTTCAAAACTTATTTAGGTATCAAAAATAAAAATGTGCTGAGCAGTCTGGAACAAATGGCGTATGTCTGGAAGGTGAAAGATAAGGAAGTTATCATTCGAGAAGGGGAACCGCTGCCATGCGTTCCTTTTCTGGTATCGGGCATTGTAAAAGGGTATTGTGAAAGCAAGGGAGATGGAAAAGAGCATGTTTCCTGCTTTGGTTATTTAAAAGGAGACATTGTTGTAGGAATTTCCAATTTATCCGTAAATGTGAAATCACTTTTGACGATAGAATCAATCAGTTCGTGTACCATGCTGTGCGTCCCGATACCAGAATTGTTGAAGTTGATTGAGCAATCGCCGGAAATGATGCGTTTATATAACCGTGCACTCAGCCTTGCATATAAAAAGCTAATTGAACATGAGGATATTGTTGCAAACCACAGGGCAAAGGAACGATATCAATATTTTGTTGATACCTATCGGGATCTGGTAGACGTTGTGAGTAAGAAAGATATCGCTTCCTATCTGCATTTATCGCCGGAGAGTCTGAGCCGTGTCCTGAAAAGCTATAAGGAAGAAAAATAGAAAAACGAATCGAAAAGTGATGCGCGCTGAGCGGAAAAATTTAATCAAATCAAGGAAATCCCTGTTTTCATTGAGGAAAGCAATAAGCAGTGAGGCGGGGAATTGCGTGAATCAGGAGGGGAAAGCCCCTTATAAGAGAGAAGACGGCAGATCTAAAAAAAGCAGATCATAAAGTACAAAAAAGAAATGGAAGGGGAAGAAAAATGGCATTTTTAGATGGAGTAAAAGGAAAAATTTCAAAAGCAGGATATTCAACTATGCAAAAAGCAAAGGATTTGTCGGAGATTACGAAACTGAATATGGCGGTTTCTGAATCAGAGACGAAAATCAATGAAATCTACAGTGAAATAGGATATAAAGTTTACTGTGCATATCGGGAAAATCCGCTGGAAGAAGTCAAAGAGGAAATTGGCCAGATCCGGGAGCTGGAAGAGGCTATGGAAGCATGCAAACTGCAGATCCAGGCAATCAATGCAATGAACAGCTGCCCGCGCTGCGGTGCAAAAATCAAACCGGAAATGATGTTCTGCAGCAGCTGTGGAATGAAACTGCAGAGTGAAGAACAGGAAACGGTGGAAGAAGAACAGGAACGGCCGGCTTTTTGCAGTGAATGCGGAGCACCGCTGGAACCGGATATGAAATTCTGTACGGTTTGTGGACATAAAGTTGACGAGTAAAATCGAGAGCGTGTTTGAAAAAGCAAAGCACAGAAGAGAAGATCAAATCAGACAGCAAAAAGATAAATGATCCAAAATAGGGAGGTGGATTTTGGATCATTTATTGCAAAGAAAAAAGATTTGTGGATAAAAAGGGACAGGAGAGGAAAACAAGTATGAAAAAATGCCCGGTATGTGGAAAAGAGTGGTCAGATGCGACAAGATTTTGCGGAAGCTGTGGAGCAAAACTGGAGGATGGAAATATTGTAGTGCCAGATATAGTGCCGGATGATGGGAAAGAGGAGCAGAGAAAAAAAACAGAGCCGGTCAAACCGAGTGTGAAAAAAACGATAGAACCTGTCAGAACGAAAACGAGGGAAACAGCAGAAAATAAAAAGATAGCAGAAGAAAAAGAAGAAGAAAAAAACACAGCTGAACGTAAAAGAGCAGAATACAATAAATCGGACGCCGTGCTGCCGGTAAAACGCAGAAAAAAAGGATGGAAAATTGCGACAGCACTTGGCCTGACTGCAATAGTGGCAGTCGGAGCAGTAGTTTTCTGTGTGAAGTCCGGGGAAAACATGGAACACCCATTTGTAGAATTATATGGGGACAGTTATGAAATTCTCACGAAAGAAAAACTGGGACATACCATAACCATTACAGACAATGGGCTGGACTGGTGAGAAGAGATCCCTATTACCTATTGTGGAAAGCAGAGTAGCAGTGTCCTTACAGAGTAAGAGAGTGCAAAAAATCTGGAAAATTATATTAGGACTCTATTCAGAAGTAAAGATACGATGAGAGAAAAAGGAGTAGAGAATATATGAAAAAAGCAGGAAGCCGAATTTTGATCATTACTTTTGGAATTATGGCGGCTATAGCAATTTTATATCCATGGAAGTTTGTTCCGGAATATGGAATACTCCAGATGACGGAATCAGGGGAAAAAGCTGGAAAAACAGCGGAAAGCCAGGAGTCCGATGAGGAATATATGCAGGTGGCAGATCGTGCAGTCGAAGTATTATTTACAGGAGATACCGATACGCTTCTGAGCCTGTTGCCGGAGCGGTATTTTGGCCAATATGGGGAAACGTTACAGTGGATCATAGAAAATGCAGTGGAAGAGGAACTTCAGAAACTGCAAGATGAAGTTGGGGATATACAAATTACCCATTGGCCAGTCAGATCAGAAAAACAGTCCGAAGGCAACATGGAAAAAATAAAAAGTCATTATGGAGAAGAAGGAGATACGGTCACCGATGCAAGAAATGTGTTTGTGGAAGTGAGTGCATCCGGCATAGAACCGGAAGAAATGGAGATAGCGGTTGTTGAAATTGACGGAAAATGGTATCTCGACTCTGAGGGTTGGGACGATGGATCGAAAGAAAACTATGACGACGAAGACGACGAAGAAGAAGATGATGATGATACATGGTCGGATGATGAAGACGATATAAGTTCAAATGCGGAGACGTCTCATACATTGGAAAATATGAAATTTTCTGATGCAAGAGAATTTCAGGATGGACTTGCCTTTGTAAGAATTCACGGAAAGGGGGAATCTTACAAAGGCTTTCTGGATAAAAAGGGAAAGTTAAAGTTTTATATACCTTTTGATGAAGATGCAATTGATGCAGATATTTATCGGTACGATGTGAATTTTAATAATGGTTATAACTGGTTCGTCTATGACAATATTTTTTATGTGATTGACACGGATGGAATGATAAAAAGCCAGTATGATGCAGACAAAGTGGCAGATTACGGCGGTGGTTATACCTGGCTGGAGGAGGAAGAAAATGTATCCTGGGATGATGCCGGGTTTTGGAAATATACACTGTATAGTCCGGAAGGGGGTGAAGTGTGTGATTATACAGTCAGCAATCAGGACCTGGAAAATCTGAGTTTTAAAAGATCCTACATGGGTGATGGAAAATTTCTGTATAAAAAAATGGACGGTACGAAAGAAGTCTGTGTTCTGGTTGAGCCGGAACTGGGAAAAGAAACAGAGTTAAACGTTTCGTTTGACAAAGCAGAAGAACATGGAATGCGGGACGGACTTATCATAGAAACGGGCGCAATGGACGATGGATATTGGGCAGGGGATGAAAATCCGTTTCATATTACAGTGATCGGGAATGGAGAAGAAAAAGAAATTGAAATCCCGAGTCAGTATCTTGGCCCGTTTGGCGGATATCCGACTCTGCTCGACTGGACAAAAAAATATGCACTTTTTACGGTAAGACAGGACGACCAGGACATTTATTTTTTGTGTGATCTGGAGACAGGCGATATCAAAAAATATACAGGAAAGTATGCGCCGTATTTTAAATATTATTCCACTACAACAAGCTGCATCGAGGATAATGTTCTTGCACTTTCCATGTATGGGGAAGATAATCAGTTTTATGTCTGCCTGATCAATGCGGATACCATGAAAGAAATTGCCGATCCGATTGCCGGAGAATCTTTTTCCATGGAAGATAAGACATTACTGATCGATCAGAAAGAATTGTATGATTTAAGCGGGAATCTGTTATATACCGTTGAGGATGGAAAAAAAGGAGAACTGGTCAGTGATGGAATCCTGCAGGTAACATACAGCGAGGAAGAAAAAGAGACTGTGGATGGTGAGTCGGAATATGTCGAGGTAGATAAGACAGATTATTACGATCTGAAAGGCAAAAAGTTATTTTCGGAAATGGATACAGCAGATAGCAAAATGGTGCTGGAACCATCCGAAGAAGTATAAAAATAGAGCAGAACAGGAGAATTTTCAGATGAAAACAAAAGCAAAATACGTCATTGTAATTCTGTTTTTATGTACGATACCACTATATTTCTGCAGAATGATCGGCTGGAAAGATGATGCCATCCGGCTTTACGATGTGATTCTCTATGGAATGGAAAGCCAGGAAGGAGACTCTTTTGTCGGAGGGATGATCTGGAAACTGATGCAGGAAAGTGTCTTTGAAAATATCAACGCATGGCTGATTGGAACAGCGGCAGTAACGCTTGTGGGATCAGTTCTGGTTACGCTGTTAAATGGAAAAAAGACATATGTTCTGGCAATTGTATTATCCATCGTGACAAACGGAGGTCTTGCGTGGTCAATGCAACGACTCAGCTGGGGATGGAAAAACAAGGTTGATTATAACGGCCAGATGACAGGAATGCCGCTTCGCATGGAATTTGTGTGGGTGTGGATAGCACTTCATGTTCTGATTCTTATATTTGCACTGTGGGGAATGGTTTCTAAAGAGAAAAGTGCTTCAAAGAAAAGTATTTCAAGAAAAATCAAGCCGGAAGAAACCGTATCAAAGAACCCGGCAGCTTCGAAGATGCGGTCAGCGTGTCCCTCCTGCGGAAGAATTCCGAAAGAAGGAGAAAAGTTTTGTACGCGCTGCGGATCAAAACTGCAATAAGAGGAGCAGAAAATGAAAAAGGAAATCAAATGTCCCAGGTGCAGACGCAGGATTCAGAAAGAAGATGCCTATTGCCAGTACTGTGGCTGCCATGTGGCGGAAGAAAAAAAGAAGAAGAGAAAAAAGAAAATTCGAAGATTTCTGGTACTTGTCATTGTGATTGTGCTGTTTTTAGGTATCCTGCTTGCCATTGCAGTTGGATCACAGAAGAAGCAAATACAGGGATGGAAAGAAAGACAACTGGAAGAATGGAAACAAAAACAGGAAAAAGTGCAGGCAGATGAAGGTGACCAAAGCCAAAAACAGAACAAGAATCAGAATGGAGAACAGTCGCAGGATAGTCAGGATGTGAAAGAGCCAGGCACAATGAAAAAATGTGCCAATGGGGATACGGTTTATCAGCCGTCGGTAAGTACCGTTTCTTATGATGAAGATACCGGCCTGTTGTACTACGAAAATCTGCTGATTGTTTATCTGATAGAAAACAGCAGCCAGGAAGAGCGGGAAGCACTTGCAGCAAAGGTAGATGGAACGCTGGTTGGAAATATGAGCGGAAGCATGAACGTGATTGAAATCCTGGTGGAGGACACCGCGTATGCGGATCTGGAACAGAAGGCTGAAATTCTGATGGAAGAAGAAAATGTGCTCTACAGTTCGACGGAAATTCCGATGATGATGGAAAATACTGCAGATGAGAATCCATGGGAGGCAGGAGAACAGGATAAAAAGAATAATGACCATAATGAAAGCAAACCAGATGGAAATGACTGGTGGGCAGAGGCAATTGGAGCATTTTCTGCATGGGACTATGTTGATTCCCACGAGCAGGATCTTGCCAATGTGGCGGTCGGCATTATGGATGATGGAGTTGATGCGGAACACGAAGAATTTCAGAAAAACGGCGAAAGTAAAATTCACTGGCTGGAAGATTACAAAGAAAATCTGGCATTTGACCATGGCACACATGTGACGGGATTGATCGGTGCGGAAAATAATCAGGCCGGAATCCGTGGTGTGGCAGATCGGACGGATTTGTATTTTGTGAGCTGGTGGAAAGAAGATCTCTTCAGTACAGGAGAATATGTAAATGTAACAAAACAGATGATTGAAACGATGCTAAGTGAACATACGGCCTGCGTGGTGAATAATTCATGGGCAACTGTGATACAATCCAGAGAGCAGTATTTAAAAGATACGCTAATCGGGGAAAGACCGGTATGGGAAGAAAAAATAGCGGAGTTTCTCATAGAAAAAGGGAAGATTGATCAGAAATATGAGTTGTACGAAAGTTATCAAAAGGAATTAGAAACGAGCGCAAAATGCACTTCCAGTCAGATGACAGTGATGCTTTTTGAATTGCTTTTAAATCAACAGGAAAGATTTTTAATTGTCCAGAGTGCAGGCAATGGGTATGATAACGGTGGTGTGGGATTTGATGCTCAAAAGACAGGAGATTATTGCGGAATTAATGAGGAGGTTTATAACAGACTGGATGGAGAAACGCATAGATTAAGCAGAAGCGGATACTCCTATGAGAAAATTCGAAATCATATCCTGATTGTAGGTGCAGTGCAGGAAACAGAAAAGGGATATCAAATGACAGAATTTTCAAATTATGGTTCCAATATAGATATTGTTGCACCTGGATATGATGTTTACAGCACGATTACAGAAAAAGATGATTCCTATACCGAAGAAAATCCAGGCCATAAAAATCTTAGAACAGTGAAAAACGGGATTAAATATGGAAATCTGTCTGGAACATCCATGGCGGCCCCACTGGTTTCCGGTTCTGCGGCTGTTCTGTGGTCTGTGGCTCCGGAACTTTCGGCGGAGGAGGTAAAAGAGACACTGATCTCCACAGCCGGAACCGCAAGATCAACCTGTCAGGAGGACAAGCGGGAAGAGTATCCGATGCTGAATCTGAAAGCTGCTCTGGAAAAGGTGGCAAAAAAAGATGCAACACATGTAATACTGGAAACCTTTTATAATAACGGAGAAAAAACGCATGACCTGTTTGCTTCAGAAGAAAATCGGGATCAGGAGTATGCTGTGATTACCGGATTGGATCAGGATGAAAATGTAGTATGGACCATTGAGACAGAAAAATCTCCGGCAGCGGAGATAACAGCCAATACAGAAATTGGAATTTATGAAGACAGGTATTATTATGCGCATTGTGGAGTTATTTATGCCGTACGCCTCCGGGACGGAAAAGAAATCTGGCACAGTGCATCATCACATGGTTCCATGACAGGAACGGATTTCGGACCGGACGGAACACTTTATTACTGCTCTTTCTATGGACCGGATTTTGGCGCAATTGATAAAGACGGAAATGAATTGTATGAAGTAGAAAGTTTCTATCCGGGATACTATTGGGCATATGAAGTACATTACGAAGGTGATCATGTTGATGTGAAAATGGACGGTACACCGTCCGGAGAAGAAACGGTGATCCGTGTCAATCTTTCTGACTATTCTTATTCTGTGGTACAGGAGTAGAAAACATGATTCCAGGCATAAACCCAAGGATAGACTGAAACATGAGTCTAGGCATAAGCACGGGATAGGACAAAACATAAGATAAAGTATAATGGGATGCCGCAGTTCGGGAAAAAATCCGGATTGCGGCATTTTTTTGCTGTCATGCACACGAACAAAAGATCCAAGGGGAGCTTTTTAGTGAAAAAAGAGTGAATTTGCACACAGGAAGTCCGAAATTTGATATAATATGAGAAATTTGAGGGAGATAAAAATTTTTTAACCGAATCATCGCTAACTACAGATATCCATTCGATGAACAGGAAAGGGACAGGGGACTTTATTTATGAAATTTCGACCATGTATTGATATCCACAATGGAAAAGTAAAACAGATTGTTGGGGGATCCTTAAAAGATCAGGGAAACCAGGCAAATGAAAATTTTGTTTCGGAGCAGGATGCGTCTTACTATGCGCAGTTATATAAAGAAAAAGGGATCACCGGAGGTCATGTGATTCTTCTGAACAAAAAAGATTCCGAATATTATCCGGAAACAAAGCGGCAGGCGCTGCTGGCACTTTCTACGTATCCGGGCGGACTGCAGGTTGGCGGCGGTATCGACGCGGAAAATGCCTGCGAATTTCTGACGGCCGGTGCAAGCCATGTGATCGTGACATCGTATGTGTTCCGGGATGGCCATGTATTCTATGAAAATCTCGAAAAACTGGTAACGACTGTTGGAAAACAGCGGCTGACCATGGACTTAAGCTGCCGGAAACGAAACGGGAAATATTATATTGTAACGGACCGCTGGCAAAAGTTTACAGAGGAAGAAGTAACGGAACCGCTCCTGCATCATCTGACGGAATACTGTGATGAATTTCTGATCCACGCGGTAGATGTCGAAGGAAAAGCATCCGGTATCGAGACAGAACTGGTGGAATTACTTGCGAAAATGAAAGATTTCCCTGTTACATATGCCGGCGGCGTCGGAAACTTTGCGGATCTGGAACTGCTGAAAAAGGTTGGGAACGATCATGTGGATGTGACGATCGGAAGCGCACTGGATCTGTTTGGCGGAAACATGAAATTTGAAGACGTACTGGAAATGTGCAGAAGGTAAGGAAAAAGATAACAAGCAAAGAAAATAACATGACAGGATAAAGTGTGTTTGATTTCCTCATATAGATGCGAGAAAAAATGGACGGAAAGAAAGAATCACAAAAATTGAAGGAAAAAACTCTAAAATATTCATGAATTTTCTAAATACTATTGCAAATAGAGACAACTATTGCTATAATTAGAGTTACTTACAGGGGAAGTGAAGAACCTGTAAAATTTGAAAGCAAAGGGGTTGGGCATAATGAAAATTACCATCAGCGGAAAAAATATTGACGTGACAGAGGGATTAAAAGCCGCGGTCAACGAAAAACTTGGCAAACTGGAGAAATATTTTACGCCTGACACAAATGTCATTGTAACCTTAAGCGTAGAGAAAGAAAGACAGAAAATTGAGGTTACCATTCCGGTAAAAGGAAACATCATCCGTTCCGAGCAGGTAAGCAACGATATGTACGTATCCATCGATCTGGTAGAGGAAGTGATCGAACGCCAGCTTCGCAAATACAAAAACAAAATTGCCGACAAACAGCAGGAAGCAGGAAACTTCCAGAAAGAATATCTGGAGCATGACTATCTGGAGGACGAAGACATCCAGATCATCCGTACGAAAAAATTCGGCATGAAACCAATGTATCCGGAAGATGCCTGCGTACAGATGGAACTTCTTGGACACACCTTCTTCGTATTCCGCAATGCAGAGACCGACGAAGTAAACGTCGTTTACAAGAGAAAGAACAACACCTACGGTCTGATCGAGCCGGAGTGCTGAAAAGTAAATAAAGAATGAACAGTCACCCTGTTTCCAGCTTAGAAAAGCTGTGAAACAGGGTGACTTTTTCGCGGAAAGGGCCGGAAAGTCCGGGAAAAGCCGTAAAAACAGCGGAAAACCGGGGAACGGCACCAAATGTTTACGAAAAATTCATTGTTATCTTGTGCCAGAAGTGGTAGAATAGTACCATATGTTAATATGGCAATTAATAGAGAAAGCAGGAGCAAACATTCTATGAAATTCACAGAAAAACTTTTTGGTACGCACAGTGAGCGCGAGCTGAAACGAATCTATCCAATTGTAGACAAAATCGAAGCTCTCCGCCCGACCATGCAGGCGCTGACCGATGAAGAGCTGCGTGCCAAGACAAAGGAATATAAAGACCGCTACAACGGAGGCGAATCCCTGGATTCCATTCTCCCGGAAGCATTCGCAACCGTCCGCGAGGCAGCAAAACGTTCCCTCGGTATGGAACACCACCGCGTACAGCTGATCGGTGGTATTATTCTGCATCAG
>ERZ779820.1964-NODE-1964-length-12107-cov-4.369565_pt1 | contig 12107 bp, 10 predicted proteins | sample MGYA00511563_ERZ779820 | MGnify/ENA primary metagenome ERZ779820 (study PRJEB29588, sample SAMEA1964852) | human gut metagenome | biome: human gut; feature: human-associated habitat; material: faeces | place: Denmark | collected 2008/2010 ...
TTATAGAAAGAAAAGTTTTCCAACATCTTGTATGGAAAACTTTTTTAGTTTATAATAGTATCCAAAGGTGCAAATGGGTGTACTATGCCCAAAAATATTACAGTAAAGGAGAAAACATGTCTTACACAGCATTGTATAGAAAATTCAGACCAACATCTTTTGATGAAGTAAAGGGTCAGGATCATATTGTGACAACTTTGACCAATCAGATCAGGCATAACCGCATCGGCCATGCCTATCTGTTCTGCGGGACCAGGGGAACAGGAAAGACCTCTGTGGCCAAGATCTTTGCTAAGGCAGTCAACTGTGAGCATCCCGTAAATGGCAGCCCCTGTAATGAATGTGCCATGTGCAAGGCAATCCAGGCAGGAACTGCAATGAATGTGATCGAGATCGATGCTGCATCCAACAATGGTGTGGATAATATACGTGAGATCAGAGAAGAGGTTTCTTACCGCCCTACAGAAGGTAAATATAAAGTATATATTATTGATGAGGTTCATATGCTTTCCACAGGTGCCTTCAATGCCCTGCTGAAAACACTGGAGGAACCACCGTCTTATGTTATGTTTATCCTGGCAACTACAGAGGCGCACAAGATTCCGATTACGATTTTATCCAGATGCCAGAGATATGATTTCCACAGAATCACCATAGACACTATCGCGGCCAGACTGGATGAACTGCTCAAAGTTGAAGGTGTAGAAGCTGAGGAAAAAGCAGTCCGATATGTAGCGAAAGCGGGAGATGGTTCCATGCGAGATGCGCTCAGCCTTCTCGACCAGTGTATTGCTTTTTATCTTGGACAGGAACTTACCTATGATAAAGTTCTGGAGGTTCTGGGAGCCGTTGACACCGAAGTGTTTAGCAAGCTTTTGCGAAAAGTGATCCGGGGAGATGTGACAGGTTCCATTCATATCCTGGAGGAACTGATCGTAGGAGGCAGGGAACTGAGCCAGTTTGTGGGAGATTTTACCTGGTATATGAGAAATCTTCTTCTCGTTAAGACTTCTGAGAATCCGGAGGAAGCGATCGATGTCTCATCCGACAACATGAAGCTTCTGAAAGAAGAGAGCACCATGCTGGATGTGGAGACGCTGATGCGGTATATCCGTATTTTTTCGGATTTGTCCAACCAGATCCGATATGCAACCCAGAAAAGGGTTCTCGTGGAGATTGCACTGATCAAGTTGTGCCGTCCTGCAATGGAGACTAATCTGGATTCTGTTCTGGACAGACTGCGTGTGCTGGAACAGCGGATGGATGAACGTCCGGTACAGCAGGTGATCGTGCAGCAGGGTTCAGGGAAAATGCCGGCAGAAACCGGAGCAGTTCAGGAACCGGCGGGAAACAAAGCACCGGCGAAAGCTGCACCGGAAGATTTGCAGAAGATCGTGGCAGGCTGGAGAGTGATCACAGGACAGACGACAGGGATGTTCAAGCAGATGCTTCAGAAATCTGTTCCGAAGTATAACAGTGAGACAGGAGAACCTGTTCTTTATGTGGAATTTCAGGATTTTCTGGGGCAGTCCTATGTGGACAATCCGGAAGCGAAGAAAGAGCTTCAGGACATTATCACTGCTCAGACAGGAAAAACAGTAGAGATCCAGATGCTGGTGGCAGATAAGCATCAGCATACAAATCTGGCAAATATCACAGTGGACCAGGCGATAAAGAATAATATCCACATGGATGTTGTGATAGAGGAAGATCCTGATGAGGAAAAAGGAGAATAAATATTGTTACTGTTCACACACCACTATCCCGCGAGGTGTTTTGGCATGAATATGCCAAAATCCCGAGACATAACTAAATATTCTCCGGACAGGAAAAGGCAGTAAATAATAAGGCAATAAATAGCAAGGAGGACATCACAAATGGCAAAACGTGGAGGATTCCCGGGAATGGGTATGCCGGGAAATATGAATAATCTTATGAAACAGGCGCAGAAAATGCAGCGCCAGATGGAAGAGAATCAGAAAGCTCTGGAAGAGAAAGAATTTACGGCTACTGCAGGAGGCGGAGCTGTAGAGGTAACTATCTCAGGTAAGAGAGAGGTGACAAAAGTAAAGCTTCAGGAGGAAGTTGTAGATCCGGATGACATCGAAATGCTGGAAGATCTCATCGTTGCAGCTACAAACGAAGCACTTCGCAAAGTGGAAGAAGAATCTACAGCTGTTATGTCTAAACTGACAGGTGGTCTGGGCGGACTTGGCGGAGGTCTTCCATTCTGATGGAATACTACAGCAGTCATATCAATAAGCTGATCGAGCAGCTTTCCCATCTTCCGGGAATCGGTGCGAAATCAGCACAGAGACTGGCATTTCACATCATGAATATGCCAAAGGATCAGGTAGAGCAGCTTACCTCTTCCATTACCGGTGCCAGAGAGAATGTACAGTATTGCAAGTGCTGCTGTACTCTGACAGACAGAGAGATCTGTCCCATCTGCAGCAATGATAAGCGTGATCATTCAGTGATCATGGTGGTAGAGAATACAAGAGATCTTGCAGCTTATGAAAAAACAGGCAAGTTTGATGGCGTTTATCATGTTCTTCATGGCGCAATCTCTCCAATGCTTGGAATCGGGCCGGATGATATCAAACTGAAAGAACTCATGCAGCGTCTGGCAAAGGATGAGATAAAGGAAGTGATCATTGCTACCAACTCCAGTCTGGAGGGGGAAACAACGGCAATGTATATCAGTAAGCTGATCAAACCTACCGGGATCAAAGTCAGCAGGATTGCAAGCGGAGTTCCGGTAGGAGGAGATCTGGAATATATTGACGAAGTGACTCTTTTACGTGCTCTTGAGGGGCGTGTGGAGCTTTAAGGTTACTGTTCTGACAAAAGATCATCGGAAAAGGAGGCATCACTTTGTCTAAAAAGAAAGCAACTTCTTCTGACGTGGCAAAGAGGGCAGGAGTCTCCCAGGCAACTGTTTCCATGGTCCTGAATAAGAAATATAATGTTTCTTTTTCCAGAGAAACAGTGGAGAAGGTAGAGCAGGCAGCCAGAGAATTAGGCTATCATCTTCCCGGACGAAAGAACAGAAAAGAAAGCCGGAAAGAGAAGCTGATCGTTGTTTTTTGCCCTACGCTTACAAGCCCGTATTATGTATTGCTTCTGCAGGGGATTGAAGCAGTGGCGAACAAGCAGGGATATGGTGTCTTTATCTGTAATACACAGAGAGATCCCCGTCTGGAGGAGAAGTATCTGCGCATGATGGGTACAATAGAGCCGCTTGGCATTATCTACTGCTGTAATCCAAATCCGGATTTTCAGCAGCAGGTAGAGGAACTGGCGCAGACAATCCCACTGGTTATCATCAGTAATAAAGAGAAAACTACAACTATAGATGCCATTAATCAGGATAATACAGTTGTGGGAAGGATGATGGCAAGACATCTGCTTGATCTGGGGCACAGAGATGTAGCGTTTATCACTCCGCCCCTGACAAGGAGACAATGGCAGAGAACAAAACGTGTAAATGGTTTTGTGAAAGAGTTTGAGAAAGAAGGCCTGAAGGATCATGTGATCATTAAGGCTGCGGATGAAGCTATCGATATGCAGATCCCACGGATGGATTCGGAATATTCGATGGGTTATGAGCTTACTATGGAGCTTCTGGATGAAGGCAGGGAATTTACAGCTATTGCAGGCCAGAATGATATGATGGCTATTGGTGCGCTGGATGCTCTCCATGAAGCAAGGATTCATGTACCCAAGGATGTATCGGTGATTGGGTGCGATAATATCTTTTATTCGGGAATACGGAAGATCTCTCTTACTACGATCGATCATTTCGTAGCCCTTAAAGGCAGAGATGCCTGTGATATTATACTGCGCAAAATCGATGAGCAGGACCGTTTTCTCACAGATTCTGCTCCTGCCAGTCTCTATAATATTGAATATACCCCCAAGCTGATAGCGAGACGCACTACAGGGTATGTCAGAACCAAAAAAAATAATTAAATACGTCGAATGAAAATTATTAATAATAATTTATCGAAACTGCAGAACAGTTATTTGGTATAGAGCTGTGTGGCGAGGTAGATTGCGAATATCTACCCGGCAGGCATTTTCTGGAAACGTACCAAAATTTCAGGATGTGCGGCTGAAATCCGATATCAGAAATGATTTCTGACGGAGGTTTCCTGCAACAGCAAAGACAGCGAACAGTTACGAAAAGAAATGGTTATAAAACATATTGTATATTGCATGTTGATAACAACGAATATATGCTTTGACTGAAAAATAAAGAATTAATAAGACATGCGATTATTAATAAAGAAATTATTAATAATCTTTTGCCATGCTTGACCTGAATGTAAAGTCTGGTATAATGAAACCATCAGATCAATGAACGATTATGACAAGCAAAAATCAGGAGGGTTAAGAACATGAAATTTTTTATTGACACAGCAAAAGTAGAAGATATTAAGGCAGCTAATGATATGGGTGTAATCTGTGGTGTTACCACAAATCCGTCTCTTATCGCAAAAGAAGGAAGAGATTTCAAGGAAGTAATCAAAGAGATCACATCTATCGTAGACGGACCGATCAGCGGTGAAGTAAAAGCTACTACAACAGATGCAGAAGGAATGATCAAAGAGGGACGTGAGATTGCAGCCATTCATCCGAATATGATTGTTAAAATTCCTATGACAGTAGAAGGTCTGAAAGCAGTTAAGGTTCTTCATGCAGAAGGAATCAAGACAAACGTTACTCTGATCTTCACTGCTAACCAGGCACTTCTGGCTGCAAGAGCAGGTGCTACTTATGTATCTCCGTTTCTTGGAAGACTGGATGACATTTCCACAAGAGGTGTTGATCTGATCCGCGAGATCGCTGAGATTTTTGAAGTGGCAGGAATCGAGACAGAAATCATCGCAGCAAGCGTAAGAAATCCGATCCATGTAACAGACTGTGCACTTGCAGGTGCTGACATTGCAACTGTTCCGTACAATGTAATCGTACAGATGACAAAACATCCTCTGACAGATGCAGGTATTGAGAAATTCCAGAAAGATTATAAAGCAGTATTCGGCGAATAAGGAGAATTTACCACAATGGAAAAATTAGAACTTCAGAAAATTGCAAACGAAGTCCGTAAAGACATCGTTACTGCATTACATTCTGCAAAAGCAGGACATCCAGGCGGATCTCTGTCTGCAGCAGATGTATTCACTTATTTATATTTTGAAGAAATGAATATTGATCCAAAGGATCCTAAGAAGGCTGATCGTGACCGTTTCGTACTTTCCAAAGGCCACACAGCACCGGGATACTACTCTGCACTTGCAGAAAGAGGCTTTTTCCCAAAAGAAGATCTGAAGACTCTTCGTCATCTGGGTTCCTATTTACAGGGACATCCGGATATGAAACATATCCCGGGTGTTGATATGTCCAGCGGTTCTCTGGGACAGGGAATCTCTGCAGCAGTTGGTATGGCGCTTTCTGCCAAATTAAGCAATGAAAGCTATCGTGTATACACCTTATTAGGTGACGGCGAAATTCAGGAAGGCCAGGTTTGGGAAGCTGCTATGTTTGCAGGCTTCAGAAAACTGGACAATCTTGTAGTGATCGTGGATAATAATGGACTTCAGATCGACGGTAAGGTTGATGAAGTATGTTCTCCATACCCGATTGATAAGAAATTTGAGGCATTTAACTTCCATGTGATTAACGTTGCAGACGGAAATGATATGGATCAGTTAAGAGCTGCTTTTGATGAAGCAAAAGCTACTAAGGGAATGCCTACAGCTATCATTATGAAAACTGTAAAAGGAAAAGGTGTTTCCTTTATGGAAAATCAGGTTGGATGGCATGGAAAAGCTCCGAATGACGAGCAGTATGCACAGGCAATGGAAGAGTTAGAAAAGGCAGGTGAAGCATTATGTCAGAAGTAAAGAAGATCGCAACAAGAGCAAGCTACGGTGCTGCGCTGGTTGAATTAGGTAAGAAACATGAGAACCTGGTCGTTCTGGACGCTGACCTTGCTGCAGCTACTCAGACTGGCGTATTCAAAAAAGAATTTCCGGAGCGTCATATTGACTGTGGTATTGCCGAGTGTAATATGATGGGCATTGCCGCAGGTCTGGCTACTACAGGAAAAGTTCCATTTGCCAGCACATTTGCAATGTTTGCAGCAGGACGTGCTTTTGAGCAGGTTCGTAACTCTATTGCATATCCGAAGATCAATGTAAAAATTGGCGCTACTCATGGCGGAATTTCTGTAGGTGAAGATGGTGCTACCCATCAGTGTTGTGAGGATTTTGCTCTTATGAGAGTAATTCCGGGAATGGTTGTTGCCTGCCCTTCTGATGATATTGAAGCAAAAGCTATGGTAGAAGCAGCTTATGAGCATGTTGGTCCTGTATATATGAGATTTGGACGTCTGGCAGTTCCGGTTATCAATGACAGACCGGACTATAAATTTGAATTAGGCAAAGGTATTGTCCTTCGTGAAGGAAAAGACCTTACGATCATTGCAAACGGTCTCTGCGTAGCTCCTGCTCTTGAAGCTGCAGAGAAGCTTGCGGCAGACGGCGTAGATGCAAAAGTAATCAATATCCATACGATTAAGCCTCTGGATGAAGAACTTGTAGTTGCAGCAGCCAAAGAAACAGGCAAGGTTGTAACTGTAGAAGAGCATTCAGTAATCGGCGGACTTGGTGGAGCAGTATGCGAATGCCTGTCTGAGAAAGCACCTGTACCTGTAAAACGTATCGGTGTAAATGATGTATTCGGAGAATCCGGTCCTGCCACAGCTCTTCTTGAGAAATATGGTCTTGATGCAGAAGGTATCTACAAACAGATCAAAGAATTTGTATAATTTACGATTCCCTGTGTGATGGTATCTGCCAGAGAGATTACCGTAGACAGGCGGGTAGTCTGAAGGGTTAGCTGTTCCAGTACACCTGCAATGTTTACAATCCCTGTGATATGGATATCACCAACAGGAGGAAGTTCTTTCTGAACTGCAGCACCTGGGTAAAGTGCACCATCTGCGATGGTCACATACCCCAGGTGCTTTTTTTGTCCAAGAGAGGCATCCACTGCAATAACCAGACCTTCGGGATGCAGAATTTTGATCTGGCGGGAAATTCTGGAAAGATTTAAAGCATGTACGGGGCTTTTCAGGGTACCGTAAACATAAACGCCATGAGTGTCCGTATTCAGATGTTCAAGTAACTGGTGTCCGATATAGGGACCGAGACAGTCTCCTGTCACGCGGTCACTTCCGATACACAGAAAAACCAGTTCCGACCATCTGCCGGGATATTGAAGAATACATTTATTTAAAAGAAAAGCGATTTCCTCAGCAGAACTGCTTTTCTGTGAGTCCACATAAAATACCATAAAACCTCCCTGATCGTATTTATGTACTCGCAGAGTCTCTATTGTACCTGCACAAAAAGATTTCGAGAGCACATTATTGATTATATCTTTTAATTGCTATAGTCCCTTTGCTTCATAACAACAAGCTGCGAAGAGGCTTCTGATAACATCATATCCTTACCGGGATAAAAATATGCACTGTGCAAAATCTGTCGCCAAATTCTGGTAAATTCCTCTTACAATGTGATAAAATCTGCAATTTATCTGTGTTATCCTGATACCCGAAGGGGTGATGAGAGATGATAGAAGTAATCTATAAGGACGAATCTCAGGAAGGACAAAATGGTGAGGAACCGTTTGGATTACCCAGAAATATACGCCAGATCGGCCTGGCAGCCGAAGATTACAGGATTTATATGGAGGACTATGTGTACACATTTCTGGTAAGACTTGCCAGAGCGGAAGACTCTCTGGGAGAAGCAAAAACCAGAGTGGCAGTTCTTACAGGAAATCTTAAATGGCGTTCTCAGACAGCTTATCTGTTTATCAAAGGTGCTATTATAGCGGAGGAGATGGAGGCAGCACCTGATCATATCGATTTTTCGGAAAATCAATGGAAGCAGATACAGGAAGCCCAGAAGGAGTACTTCGAAGATCAGGAGATTGTGGGATGGTTCTTTTCACAGCCTCAGCTTCTCCTGAAAGTATCGGAAGTGATGTCAAAAGTACACATGAAACATTTTGGAGGAGAAAAAGTCCTGATGCTTATGGAACCTCAGGAAAGGGAAGATGCTTTCTTCCGTTATGAAAACAATGAAATGGTGCGTCTGGGAGGGTATTATCTTTATTATGAAAAAAATCCCGGTATGCAGACGTATATGATCGACAAAAATGAAGAACTTCAGCCGGAACCTCAGGAAAAATATGAAGATCAGGCTGTGAAAGATTTTCGCAAAATAATTGCAGATAAAAAGGAAACCAGGAAGGAGCCGGCAGCTCCTTCTGTTTTTTCATATGGATTAACTGCATGTCTGGCAATTGCAGTACTGACAGTGGGTGTTAATTTTTACAGAAGTTACCAGAATGTAAAACAGAACGAAAAGGAGAGCGCGACGGTTTCTTCAGTGATCGTTGAGGAGATAACGCCGTCTCCTGTTGTCGGGACTTCGAACAATGAAGCTGTCAGGCAGCATAAACAATACCGAACAGATATTATACAAAATGATGCAGGGAAGAATAAAAAGAATAATGAAGAGAATAATCAAAGCACCAGTGAAAAAGAAAATTCTGAAAAGAAAAACAATACTTCAGAGAAAAAAATATCAGCAGAGCAGACAGATATAGAACAAAAATCGGACAAAACAGAACAGCTTCCGGATGTAAAGACAGAAAAAGCAGATAAAACCGAACAAATCTACCAGCAGGAAGCAGATGAACGTAAAGCACAGAAACGTGTCAGGGAAGCTGTGCAGAAGGAAAACAGCGAAGCAGCGGGAAAAGCCCATGAGTCATATGTGATTCAGCCCGGCGATACTCTTTTTCAGATAAGTATGGACAGATACGGAAGTATCGAAGCCATAAGTCAGATCTGCAAATTGAATGGGATGTCAGCGGACGAAATCATTTATCCGGGACAAGTAATTGTATTACCTTAGAAAACTGTGCTATAATAAATGGCAAAAACTGAAACCTGATAATCAACAAAATGAAAGTGAGAAATAAGGTAAAGGCTAAAATGGCAAATACATTTAAGAAAATAATAAAAAAACATAAAAAGAAAAAGCTTCAGGCAGAGAGAAACAGAAAAGCGAAAGCCCGGGAGAGAGCTGAAGAGGAATATGCAGATGATTATGAGCGCAGATTGTCCCGCCACAAAAGAAGTGTAGTGAAAAAGACAGTTATTACAGTGGTGGCGATAGCTGCTGCTGTAACGGCTGTGGGATTTTACATAGAGAAGAGAAGCTATCATACTTATAAAGTAGTCCAGACAAGTGAGCAGGAGGATATTGTTTCTACAAATTATGTTGAAATGGACGGAAATATCCTTCGATACAGTCCGGACGGAGTTTCGCTTGTTTCTGATAAGATGAGTACATTATGGAGTGAAACCTATCAGATGCAGAATCCTGTGGCAGATGTCAATGGAACTCGTGCGGTGATTGCGGATAAAGATGGAACAACTTTGGAGATTTATGATAAATCCGGAAAAACAGGCAGTGTAACTACTTCTTACAGTATTGTCAAAGCAAAAGTATCCAAAAGCGGTCTTGTTGCGGCAATCCTGGATGGCGGAGATGATACATGGATTGATTTTTATGGTACAGATGGAAGTCTGATTGCTGAAAATCAGACGAAGATAGATGATCCGGGATATCCCCTTGATATTGCTGTATCTGAAGACGGAGTGATCATGATGGTAACCTATCAGTTCGTAGATGGAAGTGATACGACCAGTTATGTGGCATTTTACAATTTTGGAGATGTAGGACAGAACGAGGATGACAGAATTGTCAGTGGATATAAGTATGAAGGCGTGGTAGTTCCGCAGATCCAGTATCTTGATAATAACCGGTCTGTAGCACTTAAAGATAATGGATTTACAATTTATCATGGAAGCCAGATTCCGAAGGAAGTAAAAACAGTAAAAGTAGATAAAGAAATTGTCAGTACTTTTTATGATAATGATATGATTGGTCTTGTGTTTAAGAATGACAGTAAAGACAAACAGTATACAATGGAAGTTTATACTACAGATGGCAAATTGAAATTCAAAGAAAACTTCAATATTCCATATACGACGATTAAATTAAGCGGTGGAAATATTCTGATGTACAACAGTTCCCAGATGTGTGTAATGAACAGCAGGGGAGTACAGAAATATCTTGGCAGTGTGGATGGAACGATCAAAGATTTCTTCAAAATCGGAATGAACAGATATCTTCTGGTATTGGACAGCGGTGTAGAGATAATAAAACTTAGTTAGGAGGATGAAAATGGCTTTAACGTGGGCCGGAGTCATTACGATACTTTTTCTGGCGGCTGCATGTGTCAGAGGTTATAGGCGGGGACTGATAAAAGAACTGGTTTCGCTTGTATGTGTTTTTCTGTCGATGGCGATCGTGTGGTTTATAAATCCTTATGTAAATGAGTTTATTCGGGAAAATACATCAATTTATGAAAAAGTACAGGAAAGCTGCCGGGAGTTTGTAGGAGAGGAATACAGCACATGGACAGGCAGTGGAGAAAGTCAGACTGAATTTATAAATGAAATGAATCTCCCGGAACTGCTGAGGAATGGACTGGTTCAGAATAATAATTCTGACAGTTACCAGTATTTGGCTGTAACTACATTTTCGGATTATATTGCTCAATATCTGGCGAGAATGGCAGTGAATGGAATTTCTTTCCTGATTTCTCTGCTGATGTCGACGATTATGGTGAGGAGTATCACATGGATGCTGAATCTTGTGACGAGATTACCTGTGTTGCATGGCATGAACAAGGTAGCAGGAGCGTTGCTGGGGGCAGTTAAATTCCTTATAGTAATATGGATTATCTTTCTGGCTCTCACCATTGTGTGCAATACAAAGGCTGGTGAGGCGGCCCTTCAGATCATTAAGAAAGATTGCATCCTGAGTTTCATATATGACAGAGATATCCTGATCAGGATATTTATGAGTATCTTCTATTAAAAAGGTTTGGTATCTGTGGACCGTAGGTATCGGATCCAAATGTCTTCCTGCGCAAATGCGAACGATTTTTGAATAATTGCGCGTCGCATTCTCGTTACTTAGTGATGAGTTAGACGCGCAAATTTTTTACCCAAAGGAAAACATATGTTTACTTTTGGCACTATATGTGCTAAAATATAGCCATGGGTAGTAGAAAAAACAACAGAATCTGAGAAAAGAGTTATCAGGGAAAAATAAAAATGCAGATAATATCCAGTTATGGTGTAGAATTACGAAAACAGAATATCCCGATCCGCCAGACACTGGAGATCTACCGTTCTGCTGTCAGCTATCTGATTGGGATTTATGTGCAGGTATGGGAAGAATTAGCAGAAATCCCGGATGCAAAGAGGCGTTTTAATGCTGCAGAACATCTGGTACATACTACGAAGAAAAACCATGCCTGTTTTGATTTTGATATCCGGTTCCCAAAGATGCCTTCCTATCTGCGCAGATCTGCCATCCAGCATGCACTGGGGACAGTATCCTCTTATAAAACACGGCTGGATCTATGGGAAAAGACCGACGGAAAAAGCGGGAAGCCAAAGCTTGTATATGAAAATCACGCCATGCCGGTCTTCTACCGTGATGTCATGTATCGTGAAGGCGCGGAAGGGAAAGACGAAGCATACCTGAAACTCTATGACGGTCATGACTGGAAATGGTCCTGTGTACGTCTGGATCATACGGATATGGAATATCTGAGAAAATGCTGGTCAGGGAAAAAGGCATCTGCCCCGACTCTGGAAAAGAGACACCAGAAGTATTTTTTGCGTTTTTCCTATAAAGAGGAAGTAACACTTACCAAAACACCTGTGAAAGAACAGATTATCTGCAGCGTGGACTTAGGGATCAATACCGATGCAGTCTGTACGATCATGCGGGCAGACGGAACTGTCCTGGGAAGAAGATTCATAGATCATCCCAGTGAAAAAGACCGGATGTACCGCACACTGGGACGGATCCGCAGATCCCAGAGGGAACATGGCTCTGCGCAGACACAGGGAAGATGGGCATATACGAAACGTCTGA
>ERZ779820.1967-NODE-1967-length-12102-cov-2.715365_pt1 | contig 12102 bp, 9 predicted proteins | sample MGYA00511563_ERZ779820 | MGnify/ENA primary metagenome ERZ779820 (study PRJEB29588, sample SAMEA1964852) | human gut metagenome | biome: human gut; feature: human-associated habitat; material: faeces | place: Denmark | collected 2008/2010 ...
AACTTTGGAGCCAAAGTGTTGACATTAAGGGAATGACAGATCAGTGGGGACAGGAATTGTTAACATCTGGCGCAGAAAATATTGCCGGAGGTATTGAGAATCTTACTCCGCTTATGGAACAGAGTGGAGCTAATACGGTAATGGGACTTGTGAGAGGAATGCAGGAGGCTCAGAGGGCCGCGGAAGCTTCTGGAGAAGATTTGTCTTTGGTAGCGGATACTGTTTCCAACGCAATGAACGCATTTGGAGACAGTGCTGGTGATGCGACCCATGTAGCAGATGTGTTGGCACAGTCTGCGAATCAATCTGCCGCTGGCGTATCCGACTTGCAATATGCGTTCAAATATGCTGCACCGTTAGCATCTTCTTTGGGAATTAGCATGGAGGAATTAGCAGCCGCAACCGGTGTTATGACAGATGCTGGGTTAGAAGGTTCTCAAGCCGGTACAACCTTGCGTGCAATGTTTGTTTCTATGTCCAAACCAACAGACGAAGCACGAGAAGCGATGGAGCAGCTCGGTATTTCTTTTTACGATTCCGAAGGCAAAATGAAATCCATTAGTACGATTGTATCTGATTTACAGACAGCCACTGCGGATTTGACCGATGAAGAAAAAGAACAGGCACTCGCAACGATGTTTGGCACAGAATCTCTTTCCGGACTGCAAGCAATGATGAACGCAACGCCGGGAACGATTGACAAAATGACAGATAGCCTGAAAAATTGTGACGGTGCATCGGAAGAAGCAGCGGCAAAGATGAAAGATGGCGTTGGCGGTGCAATTGAGAATATGCAGGGTGCGATTGAATCTTTTCAAATTACCATTGGGACTGCTTTACTTCCGATGATTCAAACGGCGGCAAATACAATTTCAGATTTATTTGCAGACATGACCGCTGGGTTCAATGAAAACGGAATCACTGGCGTGGTAGATGCCATTATTGGAAAGCTGCAAGAGTTAACGCAGCCAGAGCTGTTCAGCCCTATTTCTGAAAACGTTACAACAGTACAGACAACGATAGGCAAAGTCGTGGATAAGGTGGATGACCTTTGGCAGAAATTTCAAGAGCTACAAGATGCCGGCGTACCATTCGGGAAAATTGCAGCGGCAGCAGCGGCAGTTGGTCCTTCTTTGATGGTTGCCGGAAAGGCAGTTTCTGCTGTCGGCACAGCAATTTCCGGAATCGGGAAAGTTGCTTCCACTTTAAGCAGCGGCTTTGGAATGCTTTCTAAACTTTCTGCTGTTCTTGGCGGATTGTCTACGCCAGTTTTCCTTGTTGTAGCAGCAATTGCAGCTTTAGCAGCCGGATTCATTTATTGCTATACAACCAGTGAAGATTTTCGGAATACCGTTTCCGATTTTTTTTCTGGAATTTTGCCTGCTATACAAACGGTAATCGATACGTTAAAACCGCTGTTTCAAGAGTTTGGAACAAAGCTCGGTGAGCTGTTTCAAGCAATTTCCCCTACGATTGAAACCCTGATGACAGCTGTTACAAAGATTGTGGGCGTTATCGCAGAAAATCTCATTCCAATCATTGGGAAAATTATTGAAGTGGTAATGGAAGTTGTGAATGCTTTACTTCCCATCATAACGCCTATCATCAATTGGGTTCTGCAATTTGTCAGCGACCTCATAACAGCATTGACGCCAATCGTAGAATGGATTTTGAAAGCAGCACTTTCTATTGTGGAGTGGATTCAATCTGCAATCGAATGGATTGGAAATGCAGTTGTAACTGTAAAAGATTGGATTGTAAATACTGTAGAAGAGACCAAAGAGAAAATTGATTTGGCAATTGCAATTGTTTCTGCCCTATTTGAAAGCCTCAAAGAAACGATTCAAAACATTGTTTCTGCAATTAAAGACTGGATTTCCGAAAAAGTAGAAGCTGCAAAAGAAATCATTTCCAATGTCGTCGATGCCGTCTCCGGTTTCTTCTCCAACTTAAAAGAGACGATTTCCGGTATTTTTGACAGCATTGCTGATAAAATCCGAAGTGTCATGGATACGGTAAAGGGTATTTTTGAAAACGTTCTGGACAGCATTGAAAACCTCTGGAACGGCTTATCTGACTTTGTCGGTGGCATATTTGACGGCATTGGAACGGCTTTTGACAATTTAATCAGCGGAGCAAAAAGCTTAATCAATAATTTCATTGACGGCTTGAATTTTGCAATTGATATTATCAACGCCATCCCAGGCGTATCCATTGGATATGTCGATTATCTGGCACACGGTACTGACGATTGGCCAGGTGGCTTTGCTATCATGAACGAAGGTGGACGAGGGGAACTGGTCAACCTGCCGAATGGTTCTCAGGTCATTCCGCATGACATTAGCAAAAAATATGCACAGGAAGCCGCACGAGTAAACGCAACGGAAGTGATGTTCATTGATTATGACCGCCTGATTACAGGCATTGCATCCGCTATGCAAGGGGTGTCTGTGAATAGCACTGTCAATCTGGACGGGAAAGCAGTGTCCAAAGGCATTGCACCCTATATGGATACCGATTTGGGGCGGTTACAAGGAGCAGCAAAACGATATGCAACGTAAAGGAGCGATTCTATGATTGATATTTCCAGTAATATTGCAGTCATTCGAGAAACCAGCAGCGGTTCAGAACTGCGAACCAACATTGCAAGCGGCATGGAAACGCTGGCAGGCAAGGCAGCGTCTAGCGATGATGTCACCGCCGCAAACGAATCGGTTGCTGCAATGGAAACCAAAATTACAGAAACAAATACAGCAATCCAAGAAGTTTATGATGCCCAAACGGCGTTGAACGATAAAATGAAAGAACTTGAAGAACAGTGTTCTGCATTGCAAAAAATTGCAAATAAGTGGGTGGTGCATGCTTAATGGCAGATATTGCAATTACAACCGAATTACAGGAAATTCAAAACAATCTTTGGGGTACGAATGTGCGAGAAAATATTGCTCTTGCTCTGGAAAAATTGCAGAATCTTCCGGAAGAGCCAAATACCATTCAAGGAAGCCTGAAAAATTCAAAATTATCTCTTCTAAAAGTATCCATACAAAATATGGAAAATACATTGCAATCCAGAAAAGACCAACTCGACAGAATCAAAGCCAGATTGGAACAGGCTTCCGGCAGAACCATTTTGCAGTATGGAAAATGCGGCAACGATGTGTATTATACAATTTGCGATGACGGAGAAGCGGCTTTGTATGGCACAGGTGCAACGTACGACTATACTTCTCACGATTCTGTATTCTATCAAAACGACCAGATCAAAGAAATTGTGCTCAGCAATGGCATTACTGGTCTGGGTGACCGTTTGTTTTATCATTGTGCCAATGCGAAAACGGTATCTCTGCCGGCTACACTGACCAGCATTGGTGATTTCGCTTTTGCACAGAAAGATGCTGTAATCAATGATACCGCCGGCCTGACTTCTGTTACCATTCCGCAGGCAGTTACTGCAATGCAGTCGCATGCCTTTTATTACACCGCCATTGCAGAAGTCACTGTGCCTGCCAGCGTGAAAACGTGGGGAAAGTATGCTTTTAGCGGCTGTGCAAAGCTGAAGACTGCTCGTGTTGCGTGTGATTCCATTGGTGCTTTTGCGTTTACAAGATGTACAGCATTGTCCAATCTTACGATTTCAGCAAATTGCAAGACATTCGGAGAGAATATGCTGACGTACTGTGAAAGATTAAAAACCATCACTTATGAGGGCACGATTGCTCAGTGGAACGCCATCACCAAACCGGTCAACTGGATGTCCTCCGGAGAACATTCCTACAACAATTATCTGAAAAAGATCCAGTGTGTAGATGGCTATCTGGAATATGATACGGAAACTCATACATGGAACGAGGTGAAAAACGGATGATGAAATTCTTAGTGAAACAACAAAAAATCGAAGTGCTGGAGCGAGAGATCATTGCTTCTGACCAGATCGCATTTGTTTCGGTAAAGTTCGTATTCGATGGGGCTTGGAAAACGCTGCACAAGGTGGTGCAGTTCACGCAGTGTGAGGAAACATACAACGTGGTGCTTGGCATAGACGGAACAACCTGCTTGCTGCCTGCCGAACTGCATCCCGGTACAGTGAAGATGAGTTTGTTCGGCTACGATGCAGAAAGCGATACTACACTGCGTGCAACAACAGTACCCGTCACACTTCACATTCGACCGTCCGGTTTTGTCGCAGATGGGGATACGCCAATTCCGCCGACTCTGGATTTATATACGCAGCTTTTGAAAAAACTGGACGAAAAGGCTGCTGGACTTCAAAATGGAAAAGACGGATTTTCCCCAAAAGTAAAGGCAGAACAAATGGAGTCTGGTGTTGTAATTACCATTGTCGATGCCGATGGTGAAACTTCTGCAACGCTTCATAATGGTGCAAACGGAGAAAAAGGCTCAGACGGTAAATCTGCATATCAAATTGCGGTAGAACAAGGTTATCAAGGCTCTGAATCAGACTGGCTCTCTTCCTTGAAAGGCGATAAAGGTGAAAAAGGCAATACAGGAGCCAAAGGAAATCCCGGTCAAGATGGTGCGGAGGGAAAATCAGCATATGCAATTGCAGTGGAGCATGGCTACGAAGACTCCGAGGAAAAATGGCTTTTATCCTTGAAAGGCGAAAAAGGTGATACTGGTGAGCGTGGTGAAAAGGGCGACACCGGAGATAGAGGGCTGCAGGGCGTTCCAGGAGAAAAAGGTGAAAAGGGAGATGCTGGCGTAGCTGGTAAAGACGGCACAGACGGCTTTTCCCCGATTGCGAATGTTGTGAAGAATGGCAGTGTTATCACAATCACCATTACAGATAAAAATGGTACAACTACAGTGACATTAACAGAGGGTGCAGCCGTAGACCTTGCACCCTATGCCAAGGTTACTTATGTGGATGAAAAAGTGCAGGAATTGTCCGACAGTCTGACGTATATCTTGCAGGAGCACACACTTTCCATCACGCATCTGGAAGATAAATCGCATACCCACGAAAATCAATCCGCATTGGATCAGATCACTGCCGCTAAAATCGCACAATGGGATGGTTTCGGCACACAAATCAATGGGCTTAGCACAAAGGTTACAGTCTATTCAGAAAAGACAGAACGTACTTTGGAGAGCCTGCAAAAGCAAATCGATAATCTGACAAGCGGCAGAAATTACACCGTTCTGTTTCAGTCCGGGCAGAATGCCATTTCGACCTATGCATCAAATCTCAGCATGGTTCTGGACGGCAGCTATCAGACAATGACAGATTTTCTGATTGCTTATCCGCAGTTTTGCAGTGCAGCAAATGATTTCGTGCTGTCCTACTCGCAGGAGTGCTTCAACTGGGATAAGTCGATCTTGACCGTTTGTGCAAAGCCCTTATCTCTGACGAAAAATGCGGAAATCGTGATGTCCTATCAGTCGGGTTCCAGCGAAGCCGGAAGTTTGTATCTGGTACCGAAACCGCAGAAAATTGACATTCCTATTGGCGTGTATGTAAACACAGAGATCGACGCAAATCGTGCGGTTTCTCTGGATTTCCAATGGCTGCAGTCGGACACCTTTATCACCACCATCACAGAATGCACCGGCATTTCTGACGGCGAATATTACCTTGCCTGGGTGGGCAGAAGCAACAATTCTCACCCGAAAATCCGATTCCTTAAAGTACTGGAGGACTAAAAATATAATGAAAGATAGTATTTGCGTGGCTGTCGGCTTTTTCCTGCCATTTTTGGCGGCTGGGACTCCGCTCTGGTGACACTGGTCGTCTTTATGGCAATCGACTTTTTCACCGGCATCATCACCGCTATGATGAAAAAATCCAAACACACGGAAAGCGGCGGACTTTCTTCCAAAGCAGGCTGGTTCGGTCTGGCGAAAAAAGTCTGCACTTTAATGCTGATCGTCGTTGCAGTTCGGATGGATATTCTGCTCAGCACGACTTACATTCGAGATGCTGTCTGCATCAGTTTTTGTTTGAACGAACTGTTATCCATCATTGAAAATACAAGCTTAATGGGTATCCCCTACCCGCCTGCAATCAAAAAGGCAATCGATGTTTTGCAGACGAAAGTCGGCAGAACCGAAGAAAAATCAAACAAGGAGGACTAACTTATGGCTATTTTAAGACCGGATTCTACATCCACACTTGGCGGCGTGACCGTCAAAGAATATTTGCTTACCAAACATAACCCGAATCGCATTGATATGCCGTCCGCTTCCATGGCAGGAAAAATCATCGGTGTGACCGTGCATAACACGGATTGGATTTCTGTTGTGTCCGGCACAACGCCGGCGGAGCAATATACGAGAGCGACTGTCAACGGAAATATGAACGATGTGCGAGTCCACTATTACGTGGACAACACCTGTGCGTGGCAAAACTTACCGCTGACACTCTCCGGCTGGCACGCTGCGGACGGTTCCGGAAATGGAAACCGAAAAACAATTGCGATTGAGTGCATCATGAGTTCCGCTTACAATGCAACTGATAAGAAATCGGAAGATAACTGTGCGAGATTGGCTGCGGCTTTGCTCAAACAATACGGTCTGGGTATATCGCATTTATACACCCATACCCACTGGCTGAACGTCCGGGACGGCAAGTCCGGAACGGTTGACCAGTTGAACACCATGTACAATCGGTACAAAATGTGTCCGCTGTATATCTTGCCGCACTGGTCTGCTTTCAAGGCGAAGGTGCAATCCTACTTGAACGGCTCGACTTCTACGACCTCAACTTCTACTACTTCACAGATTTACCGCATCCGAAAAACATGGGCAGATGCCAAGTCGCAAATCGGAGCATATTCCTCTCTGGAAAATGCGAAAAAGGCTTGCAATTCGGGCTACTCTGTTTTCGATTCTTCCGGAAAAGCGGTCTACACACCGCAGATTTCTTTTGCGAAAGGTCAGCGTGTGACGCTGCAAAACGCTCCGCTTTTTTCTTCCGATTCTGTAAAAACTTTTTCCAAGAAAATCTCCGGTACGTACTACATCTATGATGGCAAGGTCTGTGCCAACGGCAGATATCGGCTTACCAACACTGCTGCCAACTGCGGAAAAACGCCGGTCGGCAGCTACGTGACAGGGTATGTTTCTTACGATAATTTCAAGTGAGGTGCGTTTTTATGACGAAATCGCAGAAAAATTCGGTTGATGAAATGCTGGCGGTTGGAATCTCGATTCCCAAAATCGCTGCCTTTCTGCACGTCTCGCAAAACTCCATCAAGTCCTACTTACAGCGAAATCACCCTAACGATGTCTGCCGAAATTGCGGCACTCCCGTTCTGCAAGTGCCGCATCGAAAGCAGAAAAAATTCTGCTGTGACGCTTGCCGGATGCACTATTGGAACACCCATCCGCAGGAAATGCGGCATGAAAACGCAGCCACGATTCCCTGTGCGTTCTGCGGAAAACCGGTTCTCAGCTACCGAAACCATCCAAGAAAATATTGCTCTCGTGCCTGTGCTGCGAAAGGAAGATATCAATGACGAAAGAGATTGAAATTTACAAAGTATCTATGGCGGTTTTGCGAAATTTCCTAAAATCCGGACTGCTGACCCAGTCGGAATATGTTCAATGTGAACAAACTCTCGCCGAGAAATGCGGGTTATCTTTGGGCAGCATTTTTCGAGAAAGTGCTTGACTTTCTGCCCCAGTAGAGGGAATATGTTAGCAAGCATACGCTTAATACAAAGAAACAGGTGATGAAATTGGAGCGAAAAGTACATCGGGTGCAGCAGCGACCGCCAAAGCCAAAATTGCTGCGAGTTGTCGCTTATGCACGAGTTTCCAGCGGAAAAGATGCCATGCTGCACTCCTTAGCGGCTCAGGTTGACTATTTCCAAAACTTGATTCGGCAACATCCGGGCTGGGAGTTTTGCGGTGTGTTCGCAGATGAGGCGAAAACCGGAACGAAAGATGAGCGACCGGAATACCAAAAAATGCTAGAGAAATGCCGGAATCGAGAGGTGGATTTGGTAATTACCAAGTCGATTTCTCGATTTGCACGGAACACCGTCACGCTTTTGGAAACGGTTCGGGAGCTGAAAAGTTTAGGAATTGATGTCTATTTTGAAAAGGAAAATCTGCACTCCACCTCCGGAGACGGCGAATTGATGCTTTCCATCCTCGCCTCGTTTGCTCAGGAGGAGAGCAAATCCGTCAGCGACAACATGAAATGGCGGATTCGGAATGATTTCCAACAAGGCAAAATCGGCAGCATTACGATTTTCGGATACCGCAGAAATGCCGATGGTGTGCTGGAAATTGAGGAATCAGAAGCCAAAATTGTGCAGATGATTTTTGCGGATTATTGCTCCGGAATGGGACAATGTGCCATTGCGAAAAAAATCAACGCCATGGGGATTTCCACGAGACAAGGCAATCGATGGACAGGACAACGTGTGAAAGAAATTCTGGTCAATGAAAAATATGTTGGGAATATGCTATTGCAGAAATATTATCGACAAGACCCGATTGGCAAACGCAAGATGAAAAATCAAGGCGAGCTGCCGAAATATTTCGTGGAGCAGTCCCATGAGTCGATTATTTCTGCGAATTTATTCAAGAAAGTTCAAAACTTAGTAAAAGAACGGACGGAACAATTCTCCCATCCCGGTGCAACAAATCGCTATCCACTGTCCGGCATGGTGCAATGTGCAGGGTGCGGAAAAAGCTATCAGCGGAAAATTTACAAGCAAGGTGCGGTTTGGATGTGTGCAACCTACCTCCGACAAGGAAAATCACACTGCCCTACGGCAAAACAAATTTCCGAACGGATTCTGCATGAAAAAATTTGCTCTGTTTTGCAAATCAAAGAATTTGACGTGGAAATTGTGAAAAGCAGAGTTGATAACATTCTCATATCGCCGAATCAACTGACTTTTCTTTTCAAAGATAACACGGAGAAAACGGTTTCTTGGGAAAATCATTCCCGCAGTGAAAGCTGGACAACGGAGATGCGACAGGCTGCCGCAGAAAGGAGCAGAAAATGCCAAAAGTAACCGTCATTCCGCCGTCTATCAATCGGACAACTCGACAGGATATTTCAGCTCCAACACGCCGAAAAGTCGCTGCCTACGCCAGAGTTTCCACCGATTTCGAGGAACAACTCACCAGCTATGAGGCACAAATTTCTTACTATACCAATTACATTCAAAGAAATCCGGATTGGGAGTTTGTTAAAATATATACAGATGAGGGCATTTCCGCAACATCTACGAAACATCGAGAGGGCTTCAACTCCATGATTACAGATGCTCTGAACGAAAAAATCGACTTGATTATCACAAAAAGTGTAAGTCGGTTCGCCCGAAATACGGTTGATTCCCTCACTACCATCCGAAAATTGAAGGAACATCACGTGGAATGTTTCTTTGAAAAAGAAAATATTTGGACTTTTGATAGCAAAGGCGAGTTGCTCATCACGATTATGTCTAGTCTTGCACAGGAAGAAAGCCGTTCGATTTCCGAAAACGTCACATGGGGACAGCGAAAACGGTTTGCTGATGGAAAAGTTAGTCTGCCCTATGCTCACTTTTTGGGCTATCGAAAAGGCGAAAGCGGTCTGCCGGAGATTGTTCCGGAGGAGGCGGAAATCGTTCGATACATTTATCAGCGATTCATTGATGGTTTGACACCTTACAAAATTGCAAATGAGTTGACGGCTCAAGGCATTCCGACCCCCTGTGGAAAGGAAAAATGGTCGGCTAGTACGGTGAAAAGTATTCTGACAAACGAAAAATACAAAGGTGATGCACTCTTACAGAAAAAGTTTACCGTTGATTTCTTAACGAAAAAGCAACAAATCAATGAGGGTCAAGTTCCGCAATATTACGTGGAGAACAGCCATCCGGCAATTATCACGCCGGAGGAATTCGATTTTGTGCAGTCGGAATTTCAGAAACGATGCGTTAAGCCTTACAGCAGCACCAGCATTTATGCGACCAAGATTATCTGCGGAGACTGCGGGAGTTACTTTGGTGCGAAGGTTTGGCATTCCAACAGTAAATATCGCCGTGTGATTTACCAGTGCAACAGCAAGTTCAAAGGCAGTCACTTTTGCACCACGCCACACTTGTATGAACCGGAGATTCAGGAAAAGTTTTTACAGGCTTTCGCACAGTATTTCTCGCAGAAAGATGCGGTCATCAAGAATTGCCAATTTGCCTTAAACCGCTTGAAAAAGCAGGAGAGCAAAAAAGCGGAGCTGCAAGATGAGTTAGTGGCAGTCAATGAAAAGCTAAAAGATTACATCCAGCACGGTGGAGAGAATTTCGATGCACTCAATGCAAAATATGAGGAGCTTTCCGCTCAGTTGGATGCTGAGGAGATAGCTGAGTCCGACCGGAAACGCCGGATTGCCAAGATGCAGAAAATTTTGCTGACGTTAAAGAAAACCGATTCTGTGCTGGAAACATTTGATGAATCCGTCTGGAATGCCGTTCTGGAAAATCTCACCGTGTTCCATGATGGGAGTTTGGTGTTTCTATTCCGGGATGGGACGGAGATAAAAGTGTGAGATAATTGCAGCCCTGTTGGAGAAATCCGGCAGGGCTGTTTTTTTTCATAACTCAAGTCCATAATTGTAAAATCCTAGCCCACTTGGAAGCGTTCTTACAAGGCTGCTTTTTCACTCCCTTCTCCCTCTCAAAAACCCACTTAATAAAATTAAGTCAAATCGAAACCCCTTAAAAAACGCCACCTATCGTTTGCTTTTTGAAAAAACGCTGAGCTATCGTTTGCACTTTAGCTCATGAAAGCAAAAAATCATGCACCCGATTTTTGGGGTGCATGATTCTTACATTGTATCATCAAAGATACGATTGTGGTGGAGGCGACGAGAGTCGAACTCATGCAAAACATCACAAAAACTGACGAAATTACGTTATTTTTTTATTTTTACGACACTTACCACGACACAAGTACCTTTTTTATTCTTCATCTACTTTTAGTCGCTTTCGCAGCACCTCAATATCATTATGCACATAAATGCTGGAAGTAACTGTGATGTCAGAGTGTCCAAGCACTTTTTGAATGGTATAAATATCTACATCGTTTTCTCTCAACAGTGTGCCGAATGTGTGCCGTAATTCGTGCGGTGTTAAAATTGGCAGACCCGTTTCTTTTTGCATCCTTTTCATGAAATCCGAAAAATGATCTGCATAGGTATGTGGCTTCATTGGTTCATCTGGATGCTTTCTAGGAATCACATAACACCCGACTTTTTTCATCTTTCCAAATACGCCAATTAAAAAATCAGAAATCGGAATATACCGAACAGAAGTTGCCGTTTTCGGTTTATCAATGATAATTCGGTTTTTACTGGATGTAACTGCCCGTTGCACATGAAGCAGCTTCTTTTCAAAATCCAAATCAGCCCACTGCAAACCCAATAATTCAGACCGCCGCAAACCAGTATGCATTAGTAAAATAATGTCATATCGTCCATGCTCCATTGCATATTGTTCCGCCGCCTTTGCCTGCTCTGCTGTATATACATGCCGTTCCTGCTTTTGCTTCGCTTCTATTTTCAAGTTTTTCACTGGATTTTTAAAACAGAGGTCGTTGTCAATCGCTGCACAAAAAATAGCATTCAGAATCATTTTGTGCTTATCTAAGGCGGATGCTGATAATGGTTCACCGGTATCAGCATTTCGTACGGTATTAAAATACCGCTGCACATCAATTTGATGAATGCTTTGCAGCCGCATCTTTCCGAAAAATGGAATCAAATATTTTTCGATGTTGGTCTGATAGGTAAAATAATAAGTCTGTTCTTTTACCTTCCCTTTTTTGTAAGTTTCCAGCCATTCCAACGCCCAAGAAGCAAATAGTGTACGGTTCTTTTGAAAACAAAGCCCCGTTTTTTCTTGCATTGCCTGATTGATTTTATATTGTTCTGCCTTTTGTCTGGCTGCCTCTTTGCTTTTTGTGCTATAAAAACTCTTTCGAATAAGAGATCCATCAACCGATTTTCCAACGGTTATCTTTATTTCATAGCAGCCATCTTTCCGGTTCGGCTTCTCTTTTTTTGGTCTGCCCATTCTATCACCATTATTTCTTTTTGGCATTACCGCATAAAAGCCCCTGCATGGGACACATCGTTGAGAGGTG
>ERZ779820.1971-NODE-1971-length-12077-cov-3.283896_pt1 | contig 12077 bp, 10 predicted proteins | sample MGYA00511563_ERZ779820 | MGnify/ENA primary metagenome ERZ779820 (study PRJEB29588, sample SAMEA1964852) | human gut metagenome | biome: human gut; feature: human-associated habitat; material: faeces | place: Denmark | collected 2008/2010 ...
CAAGATTGCAGGTCTTGATGTAAAGCGTATCATCAACGAGCCTACAGCAGCAGCATTAGCTTACGGCCTTGACAATGAAAAAGAGCAGAAGATCATGGTATATGACCTTGGTGGTGGTACATTCGATGTATCTATCATTGAGATCGGTGATGGTGTTATTGAAGTTCTTTCTACCAACGGTGATACACACCTTGGCGGTGATGACTTCGATAATGCAATTACCAACTGGATGATCTCTGAATTCAAGAAGGCAGAAGGCGTAGACCTTTCCGGCGATAAGATGGCTCTTCAGAGATTAAAAGAAGCAGCTGAGAAAGCTAAGAAGGAACTGTCTACTGCGACTACAACCAATATCAACCTGCCATTCATCACAGCTACTGCAGAAGGTCCAAAGCATCTGGATATGAACCTGACAAGAGCTAAATTTGATGAACTGACACATGACCTGATCGAGCGTACAGCTATCCCGGTACAGAACGCATTGAAGGATGCTGGTATTACCGCAGCTGAGCTTGGCAAGGTACTGTTAGTTGGTGGTTCTACACGTATGATCTCCGCACAGGAGAAAGTAAAACAGTTAACCGGCAAAGAGCCTAGCAAGTCCCTGAACCCAGATGAGTGTGTTGCAATTGGTGCAGCTATCCAGGGTGGTAAGTTAGCAGGCGATGCAGGTGCCGGAGATATCCTTCTTCTGGATGTAACTCCACTGTCTCTGTCTATTGAGACCATGGGCGGTGTAGCAACCAGACTGATCGAGAGAAATACAACCATTCCTACCAGAAAGAGCCAGATCTTCTCTACTGCAGCTGATAATCAGACCGCTGTTGATATCCATGTTGTACAGGGCGAGCGTCAGTTTGCAAGAGACAACAAGACCTTAGGCCAGTTCCGTCTGGATGGTATCCCACCAGCAAGAAGAGGTGTTCCTCAGATCGAAGTTACATTCGATATCGATGCAAATGGTATTGTAAATGTATCTGCTAAGGATCTTGGAACAGGCAAAGAGCAGCATATTACCATTACTTCCGGATCTAACATGTCTGATTCAGATATTGATAAGGCTGTTAAAGAGGCTGCTGAGTACGAGGCTCAGGATAAGAAGCGTAAGGAAGCGATCGATGCAAGAAATGATGCTGATTCTATGGTATTCCAGACTGAGAAGGCTCTGGAAGAAGTTGGAGACAAGATTGATGCTAACGACAAGGCTGAGGTTGAGGCTGATTTAAATGCACTGAAAGAAGCTATCAACAGAGCACCGGTTGATCAGATGACTGATGCCCAGGTTGAAGATATCAAGTCAGGTAAAGAAAAACTGATGAACAGCGCCCAGAAGCTGTTTGCAAAGGTTTATGAGCAGGCACAGCAGGCTGGTGCAGGTGCAGGTCCAAACATGGGTGGTGCAAATGCAGGCAATGCAGGAAGCTCCAAACCAGATGATGATGTAGTTGACGCTGACTTCAAAGAAGTGTAAGATTATATAACAGTTCAGACATGCGCCATTTTGGACGGGAAAGTGTGTTGCAAGCTGGCATGTTTGAACTAACGGACGGGTCCGAGAGGGGAGATATCCCCTTCCGGGCCTTACCGTCTGTTTAAACAAAGGGCATTTTGGACCCGGCAGAGAAAGAAATAGCAGTGATAAGAGGTAAACAACATGGCAGAGAATAAGAGAGATTACTATGAAGTTCTGGGTGTTTCAAAAGACGCTGATGAAGATACCCTGAAAAAAGCATACAGAAAACTTGCCAAGAAATACCATCCTGACGCAAATCCTGGTGACAAGGAGGCAGAGGCAAAGTTTAAGGAAGCTTCAGAGGCTTACAGCGTACTGAGCGATCCTCAGAAACGTCAGCAGTACGACCAGTTCGGCCATGCTGCATTTGAGCAGGGCGGCGGCGCTGGTTATGGCGGCGGTTTCGGCGGCTTTGATTTTAACGGCGGAGATATGGGAGATATCTTTGGCGATATTTTCGGTGATATTTTCGGCGGCGGCCGTTCCAGATCCAGAAGCGGCCCTATGAAAGGCGCAAATGTAAGGACAGCAGTCCGCATTACCTTTGAAGAGGCTGTATTTGGCTGCGAAAAAGAGATCGAGATCAACTATAAAGAAGTATGTTCCAACTGTAACGGAACCGGCGCAAAGCCAGGTACTTCCCCACAGACCTGTACCAAGTGTAATGGTAAAGGTAAGATTATGTATACACAGCAGTCTTTCTTTGGCCAGGTACAGAATGTTCAGACCTGCCCAGAGTGTAATGGTACTGGTAAGGTTATCAAGGAAAAATGCCCGAACTGCTACGGTACCGGATACAAGACTGTTCGCAAGAAATTTAAAGTTTCTATCCCGGCAGGTATTGACAATGGCCAGAGCGTCCGCCTGGCAGGAGCCGGCGAGCCTGGCGTAAATGGCGGCGAGAGAGGCGATTTGCTGGTTGAGGCAGTCGTTTCCAGCCATCCATTCCTGAAGCGTCAGGATACCAGTATTTTCTCTACGGTATATATTTCCTTTGCAACAGCGGCATTAGGCGGCCCAATCCGTATTAAGACTGTAGACGGCGAAGTAGAATATGAGGTAAAGGCAGGAACTCAGACCGATACCAAAGTACGGTTAAAGGGAAAAGGCGTTCCATCCTTACGAAACCGCAATATCCGCGGCGATCATTACGTGACCCTGGTAGTTCAGGTTCCAGAGCGTATGACCGAAGCGCAGAAAGAAGCGCTGCGCCGGTATGACGAAGAAATGAGAGGGGTAGCGTCTCAGTCAGAACCCCATAAGAAAAAGAGCTTTAAGGATTTTTTTGAAAAATAAAAGGAGAATGCCATGTACTCAGATGTGGAATCCCTTTCCGTCCCCTTGCCGGAGGACATTGAAAAGGTAAAATGGTATGGAGATTTTGCACAGGCGGCTAAGATGATCGATCTGCGCCTGAAAACGGATATCCCAGAGGCATTAAAAAAACGCCTGCGCTATGAAAAAGAGATCCTGTCCCGCATTCCGGCTCAGTATTCTTATAGCTGGCAGGATGCCTTAAAGCTTCTTCAGGAAAAGCTGATTGATTTCAAAGAAGAAGAACTGACCAGACTGTGGGAAGAAAATGCGGCAGAATGGATTTATATCAAAGGGCAGATTCATTTTAAAGATGATTTTTTTAACAATCTGGTAAAAACCCGTTCCTGGCTTTGGGAGCGTTTAAAAGACCGTACCCAGTATCCGTCGCCTATGGAAAATGAATTTTTACATCAGGTAATTGGAAAGATGAAAGTACAGGGCGGTATGGCCTGCAGATTTCATGTAAAAAGCACTCTGCGCATCCAAAAAGAAGCAGAGCGGGAAAACGAAGCCGTGAAGGTGTATCTTCCAGTTCCGGTAGAATACGCCCAGGTAAAAAATTTCAGGCTGCTGTCTGTGAAGATTGGAAGTGCCAGCGATGGGCAGGAAACATGGCGGAATGCGAATCCGGAAGAATATACCCTTTCGGATGCCCAGTATCCCCAGAGAACCTTGTGTTTCCATACAATTCATCATGTGGGACAGACGTATTCCGTCGAATATTCCTATGAAACCCATATGAACTATGTGGATCCTAAGGCAGAAGCGGTTCTGGACGGCCAGCCGGCGATGTACCTGGAAGAACAGCTTCCCCATATCCGGTTTACTCCATATCTGAAAGAGATAACGGCAGAAATCGTGGGAGATGAGAAGAATCCTCTGGAAAAGGCCAGAAAGATTTACAAGTATCTGACCAGCCACATTATGTACTCCTTTGTCCGCAGCTATATTACCATTCCCCAGATTCCGGATTATGTAGCGTCCGGCTGGAAGGGAGACTGTGGATTTCAGGCGTTATTGTTTATTACCATGTGCCGGATTGCAAAAGTTCCTGCCAGATGGCAGTCTGGTCTTTATATGAAACCGGATTCAGTGGGAAGTCATGACTGGGCGCAGTTTTATGTTGCCCCTTACGGATGGCTGTTTGCCGACGTATCTTTTGGCGGAAGCGCGTATCGGGCAGGAGATGAGGAACGGAGGGCATTTTATTTTGGCAATCTGGATCCTTATCGGATGCCTGCTGTCTCCCAGTTCCAGCATCCGTTCTATCCGTCCATGAAATGGAACCGCAACGATCCGTATGATAATCAGGCGGGAGAAGCGGAGTATGAGGACAGAAGTCTGCGAAGCGAAGAATACGAGACGGAACATGAGCTGGTAGAGTTTGAGGAAATAGAAAGAACGAAGGCTGTGGTAAACAAGGAAAACGCGTGATTTATCACCCTGCGGATTGGAAAAACAGGCAGAAGCATAGTTTACCGAAAGAAAATTAGAAGTCAGAAAGCATAAAATCGGCAATGATTCCCATTGCCAGAAAACATTCTATCCCAATGCCGTCTGCGGCATTGGGATCTATAAAAGCTCTAAATCAGAGCAAATCCAGAGTATCCTATTAATGTTATAACTGATGCTACGAATGAAGCAGAGGAATTCTATAAAAAATAGAGAGCCAGCTGTTTTTAGGTTAACCAGGGCTGGATTCTCTATTGCTCCTTGAATTCTATTACCGGTCTTCCAACTTTACATATGGAAGGGCTTCCTCGCTTAACAGACTCTGGTAAGCAGGACGGATAATCTTATCTACATTGATCAATTCTTCTAACCGGTGTGCGCTCCAGCCGACGATACGGGCAATGGCGAACATCGGGGTAAAAAGTTCCGTTGGAATATCCAGCATACTGTAAACAAATCCGCTGTAGAAATCGACGTTGGCGCTGACACCTTTATAGATGGCGCGCTCTCCGGCAATAATCTGGGGAGCCATAGTCTCGATCATGGAATAAAGGGCAAAATCTTCGTTGCGGCCTTTCTCCTTTGCTAATTTTTCTACAAATCCCTTAAAGATCTGGGCTCTTGGGTCGGAAATGGAGTATACAGCGTGGCCCATACCATAGATCAGTCCTTTTTTGTCGAACGCTTCTTTGTGGAGAATCTTTTCCAGATATGCATGAACTGCTTCCGGATCAGTGGTATCGGTTACGTGTTCCTTAATATCGGCCATCATTTCTACGACTTTGATGTTGGCTCCGCCGTGTTTTGGACCTTTTAAAGAAGAAAGTGCCGCTGCGATAACCGAATAAGTATCCGATCCGGAGGAAGTAACAACGCGGGTGGTAAAGGTAGAGTTGTTGCCGCCGCCATGCTCCATGTGAAGAACCAGAGCCAGATCCAGTACATTGGCCTCTAAGGCGCTGTAAGACTTGTCTGGACGGAGAAGCCGCAGAATGTTTTCAGCAGTAGACAAACTTGGATCCGGACGGTGGATATATAAACTGTCGTCTCTCTCATAGTGGTTGTAAGCGTGATAGGCATAGACCGCCATTTTAGGGAATGTAGCAATTAAACTTAAACACTGTCGGAGAACGTTTTCCAAAGAATTGTCAGAAACCTTGTCATCGTAAGACGCCAGGGTTAAAACGCTCTTGGTCATGGAGTTCATAATATCCTTGCCAGGCGCCTTCATAATGACGTCGCGGACAAAGTTGGTAGGAAGGAAATTGCTGCGGTTTAAAATGTCCTGAAACTCAGTCAGCTGGGTCTGGGTAGGAAGTACGCCGAATAAAAGCAAATAGGTAATCTCTTCGAATCCGAAATGATGGGCTTCCAAAAAGCCTTTTACCAAATCCTGGATGTCATAGCCGCGGTACAGACTGTCCGTTTTCTTCTTTTCTGGACTGGATTAAAGAAATATTGGTAAGGCCGGCCAAAACGCCCTTGCCGTTTTTATCTCTTAAGCCGCGCTTCACACCGTACTCAGAAAAGAGAGCCGGATTAATAGAATTGTGATTAATGCACTCTCTCAGCTGGTGGGCGGCGTATTCTTCCACATATAAACGATTATCTGCCATAAAACTCCTCCTTCAAAATAATGATACCGCAAGTATAGCATTATCATTTGATATTTGTCAATAATAATCAAAGATTAATCATTGACATCTGACAGCAATCAGATATAATAACCCTAGGAGGAAACGATATGGACAGGATAACCGATGACAGGGGAATTACAGCGTTGTTTGAGACTTTTTTTGCGTGTCAGAAAGTGCTGCTTTATTCATTAGATTATAGGGAGATTAAATTTTCCCGCCATCAGTTTTATGCCCTTCTGGCATTAGGAAGCAGAGGCGATATGACTATGGGGCAGGTAGCGGAGAGCATAGCGGCTTCCAGGGAACAGGCCACCAGGGTAATCGCGCCTTTAGTAGAGGAAGGATACGCAGAACGTTTTTATGATGAGGCAAACCGGAAACTGGTATTTGTCCGTCTGACTCCAAAGGGCAAAGCGCTTATCCGGAAAGAAAAAAAATACGTAAGGGAACAGCTGGAACAGAGGTTCGGACATCTGTCTTCTGAGGAGCTGGAGCGTTTTCTGGAATGCGTATCAGAGATAAAAACAATTTTAAAAAAAGTAGAATCAGGAGAAAAATAAACCGGAATCCAGGGAGTTTGCCCTGCGCCTCCTTGTCAGTAAAAAGAAAATATGCTATGATGAAAAATGCACAATTAGGATTAGATCGTAAGATAGAACCCAGAGGAACAGGAGAAGTCCCATGAAGTGGAAAAAATTTACATTAACGACTACCACGGAAGCGGTAGATTTAGTCAGCAGTATGTTTGACGAAATAGGCATTGAGGGAATCGAGATCGAAGATAAGATTCCTCTGACAGAAAAAGAAACCAAAGGAATGTTTATTGATATTCTTCCAGACTTAGGACCGGATGACGGTGTGGCAAAGGTCAGCTTTTATTTAGACGATGACGACGACGCAGAAGATATTTTAAAAAAAGTAGAAGAAGGCCTGGATGATCTGGCTTTATTTGTAAATTTAGGAGCCAGAACCATCGAAGCTTCTGAGACAGAAGATAAGGACTGGATTAATAACTGGAAGCAGTATTTTAAGCCCTTTACGGTGGATCATATTTTGATTAAACCAACCTGGGAGGAAATTCCCGAAGAGCATAAGGACAAGCTGCTGATCCAGATTGATCCAGGTACGGCATTTGGAACAGGGATGCATGAGACTACACAGCTTTGTATCCGTCAGCTTCAAAAATACGTTACCCCAGAGACAAAGGTGCTGGATGTAGGAACCGGAAGCGGTATTTTAGGCATTGCAGCATTAAAGCTGGGGGCAAAAGAAGTAAAAGGAACGGATCTGGATGAAAACGCCATTCAGGCAGTAGGAGAAAACCTGGAGTCTAATCAGATTTCCAGCGATAAATTTGCAGTTGTCCAGGGAAATATTATTGACGATAAGGAAGTTCAGGACTGGGCAGGCTATGAATGGTGCGATATTGCGGTTGCCAACATTCTGGCGGACGTGATTATCCTGCTTCAGAAGGAAATTCCGGTTCATATCAAGCATGGCGGCATTTTCATTACGTCCGGTATTATCAATATGAAAGAACAGGCGGTACGGGAAGTATTCGAGGCAAACGATGAATTTGAAGTAATCGAAGTAACCTATCAGGGAGAGTGGGTTTCTGTAACAGCCAGGAGAAAGTAAGATGCACCATTTTTTTGTTTCACCCCAGTCAGTAGGGGAAGATCGGGTTGTGATTACCGGTCCGGATGTGAATCATATTAAAAATGCCCTGCGGATGCGTCAGGGAGAGGTTATCCGTGTCAGCGACGGATGTGGGACGGATTACGTATGCAGGATTGAACAGATTGACAGCAGCCAGGTGGAAACCGTTATTCTGGAGAGACAGGACAGCGGGGAACTGCCGGTTCGGGTTTATTTGTTCCAGGGGCTTCCAAAATCCGATAAAATGGAACTGATTATTCAGAAAACAGTGGAATTAGGCGTGCATTCCATTATTCCAACTGCCACGAAATATGCAGTTGTAAAACTGGACGGAAAAAAAGAAAAATCTAAGCTGGAACGGTGGCAGGCCATTGCTGAAAGCGGGGCAAAACAGTCTAAAAGAGGGATTATTCCCCAGATACAGCCGGTTAAGACATTGAAAGAAGCTCTCCAGTTTGCGGCGGGGCTGGATGCGATCTGGATTCCTTATGAACATGAATCCGGCATGGAACATACCAAAAAAGCATTGGCCGCCATTGGAAAAGAGACGCGGTCAGTAGGGGTTTTTATCGGTCCGGAGGGCGGATTTGACGAACAGGAGATTGAGCTGGCCAAAAAAGCAGGGGCGGTTCCGATTTCCCTTGGCAAGCGGATTCTCCGCACAGAAACTGCCGGAATCACGGCTTTGTCTCTGATAATGATGAAGGCAGAAGGCGCATTTTAGCGTGGATCGAAGGAGCAGATAACAACTATGACAAGTCACAATGAAATTTATTTTGATAATTCCGCTACCACAAAAGTGTTAGACAGTGTAAAAGACATTGTGGTAAAAACTATGACAGAAGACTACGGCAATCCTTCTGCCAGACACCGTAAGGGGAAAGAAGCGGAAGACTATGTGAAGGAGTCGGCAGAAATCATTGCTGGGACTTTAAAGGTACAGCCAAAGGAAATTGTATTTACTTCCGGCGGAACCGAGTCAAATAATATGGCTTTAATCGGAACGGCGATGGCAAATAAGCGGGCAGGCAATCACATTGTCACTACCCGCATTGAGCATCCATCCGTGTATAATCCCCTGATTTTCCTGGAAGAGCAGGGCTTTGAAGTAACTTATCTTCCGGTTGATCAGGACGGCCATATTTCGTTAGAAGAGCTGCGGGACAGTTTGCGTGGGGACACGATCCTGGTGTCTGTTATGTATGTAAATAATGAAATTGGGGCAGCAGAGCCGATCGACGAAATCAGCGCCATTATAAAAGAAAAGAGCCCCAAGGCCCTGTTTCATGTAGACGCAATCCAGGCCTATGGAAAATACCAGATCCGTCCTAAAAAGCAAGGGATTGATCTGCTTTCCGTCAGCGGCCACAAAATTCATGGCCCAAAAGGGGCAGGATTTTTGTATATCAATGAAAAAGCCAAGGTAAGGCCTCTGATTTTAGGAGGCGGACAGCAGAAAAATATGCGTTCCGGTACGGAAAATGTACCTGGAATTGCCGGACTGGGCCAGGCGGCAAAAGAGGCCTATACTGGTTTTGAAGATAAAATTTCCCATCTCTGCGGTCTGAAAGATTATTTTACCGATCAGGTCAGCCAGCTGGAGGGAGTTGTTGTAAACAGCAAAAAGGGGCTGGACAGCGCGCCGCAGATTGCCAGCGTAAGCTTTAAAGGAGTCCGGAGCGAGGTGCTGCTTCATGCGCTGGAAGACAAGGGGATCTACGTTTCTTCCGGATCTGCCTGCTCTTCCAACCATCCGGCTATCAGCGGTACGTTAAAGAGTATTGGAGTGGGAAGAGAATATTTAGACGCCACATTACGATTCAGCTTCGGCCGCTTTAACACTATGGAAGAGATCGACATATGCATTGAGGCGCTGAAAGAACTGCTGCCGGTTCTCAGGCGGTATCAGAGAGGATAACACAGGAAGGAATCATTATGGAATACCAATCATTTTTAATTAAGTATGCCGAGATCGGCATCAAAGGCAAGAACCGGTATCTGTTTGAAGACGCGTTAGTAAAGCAGATTAACCATGCATTAAAAAGCGTAGACGGCGGATTTTTAGTGACCAAAGAGGCCGGCCGTATTTATGCCCAGGCGGCGAAGCCGTTTGACTTTGATGAAGCAGTCGAAGCGTTAAAAAAAGTATTCGGCATTGCGGCAATCTGCCCAATGGTCCAGATTGAAGACAAGGGATATACAGATTTAAAGGAACAGGTAAAAGCATATATCGACCAGGTATATCCGGATAAGCATTTTACCTTTAAAGTAGCGGCCAGAAGAGCCAATAAGCATTATCCGGTAACCTCTGACCAGATCAACCGAGATCTGGGAGAAGTAATTTTAGAGACCTATCCGGAGACGAAGGTAGACGTACACAATCCGGACGTGCTCCTTCACGTAGAAGTGCGCCAGAAGATTAACCTGTTCTCTGAAACCATTCCAGGACCAGGCGGAATGCCGGTAGGCACCAATGGAAAGGCAATGCTTCTGTTATCCGGCGGCATTGACAGTCCGGTAGCAGGCTACATGATTGCAAAACGGGGCGTCCGCTTAGAGGCTACTTATTTCCACGCTCCGCCATATACCAGCGACCGCGCAAAACAGAAGGTTGTGGATCTTGCAAAGATCGTTGCAAAATATTCCGGACCGATCAACTTGCATGTTGTCAACTTTACGGATATCCAGCTTTATATCTACGAGCAGTGTCCGCATGAGGAGTTAACGATCATTATGCGCCGTTATATGATGAAGTTAGCAGAGCATTTTGCAAAAGAAAATAAATGTCTGGGTCTGATCACAGGAGAAAGTATCGGTCAGGTGGCAAGCCAGACTATGCAGTCGCTTGCAGCGACAAATGAGGTCTGCACGATGCCGGTATACCGTCCGTTAATTGGTTTTGACAAGCAGGAGATTGTTGAGATCTCTGAGAAGATCGATGCATATGAGACATCGATCCTTCCGTTTGAGGACTGCTGTACCATTTTCGTTGCAAAACATCCGGTCACAAAACCGAGCCTGAATGTGATTCATAATGATGAGAAGAAACTTTCTGAGAAGATCGATGAATTGATGCAGAAAGCGATTGATACGGTCGAAGTGATCCATATCGAAGCGTAGAAAACGGGTTCCGGGGCGAAAGATGTGTCAGAAATGCAGGCAGTTTATTTTTCGATACATCTTTTGATCAGGGCACCACAATAAAAGGACAACAAAAAACCACAGGTATATAACCTGTGGTTTATGTTCCATCTATGTGACACCGTAAATGGTATGACATCTGATCTGTGATTAGATTAAGTATGGTTTTAATGTTTCCATAATCTCATCAACATTAGCTTCAGCATGGATTGCTAAATCGATCGGTTTGGATAAGTCTAAGCTGAAGATACCCATGATGGATTTTGCGTCGATAACGTATCTACCGGAGATTAAATCGAAATCATACTCATACTGTGTGATCGCATTGACAAATGATTTCACTTTGTCGATAGAATTTAAAGAAATCTGTACTGTTTTCATGATGAAAAACCTCCTTAAAATTAGCTGTTAAAGTTATTTTTATAGTAATGGTTTTTCGTGGAAAAGTCAACAAGTAAATAGATATTATGGAGGTAAAAAATGAAAAAAGCAGCACTGCACAATCTGGGGTGTAAAGTAAATGCATATGAGACGGAAGCTATGCAGCAGATCCTTGAAAATGCAGGTTATGAGATTGTTCCTTTTACGGAAATTGCAGACGTATATGTGATCAATACCTGTTCCGTAACCAATATGGCAGACCGTAAATCAAGACAGATGTTCCACCGTGCAAAAAAGATGAATCCGGATGCCATTGTAGTGGGAGCCGGCTGTTATGTGCAGACAAAAGAGGCACAGGCATTGGTGGATGAAAGTATTGATATCGTGATCGGAAATAACCAGAAGCATGAATTGGTTACACTGTTGAATGAGTATGAAAAAGAACACACAAAACAGGCACAGATTGTTGATATCAATCACGAAAAACAGGAGTATGAAGAACTGCATTTAAAGAAAACGGCAGAGCATACACGTGCGTTTATCAAGGTACAGGATGGCTGCAATCAGTTCTGTAGTTACTGCATCATTCCGTTTGCAAGAGGACGTGTCAGAAGCCGCAAAATGGAAGATGTGTTAAATGAGATAAATGAACTTGCAAAAAGTGGATATAAAGAGGTCGTGTTAACCGGGATCCATTTAAGTTCCTACGGAGTCGATACTGGAGAAACGTTACTTTCCCTGATTGAACATGTACATGAAATCGAGGGAATCGAGCGTATCCGTCTTGGCAGTTTAGAGCCGCGTATTGTGACAGAAGACTTTGCAAAACGGTTATCGGAGCTTACAAAAATATGTCCACATTTCCATCTGTCTTTACAGAGTGGCTGTGACAGTGTCTTAAAGCGGATGAACCGCAGATATACTGCGCAGGAATATTACACCGTTGCGGTGGATGGTCTGGAACAGTCGCATCTCTG
>ERZ779820.1976-NODE-1976-length-12063-cov-3.543554_pt1 | contig 12063 bp, 12 predicted proteins | sample MGYA00511563_ERZ779820 | MGnify/ENA primary metagenome ERZ779820 (study PRJEB29588, sample SAMEA1964852) | human gut metagenome | biome: human gut; feature: human-associated habitat; material: faeces | place: Denmark | collected 2008/2010 ...
CCTGAGAGAGAACCACTGCTGTCATTTTCTGTTTCTTAGACATGAATCTTCCTCCCCGATATTTATCTTGTTTCTAATGCGCCCTGAATATCTGCAACCATAGCTTCCACTGCTGCTCTGGAGGCATCTCCGAAATTCTCTGCTCCGAATTTTGCATATGCTTCCTGTTTATAGGCTGCGATAATTCCTCGGGAGGAGTTCACAATAGCGCCCAGTCCATCTTCATTGAAGAAGTGTACCAGGTCCTTGCCCTGTCCGCCCTGCGCACCGTATCCCGGCACCAAGATATAAGATTTCGGCATCACTTTACGAAGCACTTTTCCCATCTCCGGATAGGTCGCTCCTACTACAGCTCCGATATAGCTGTACTCATCACCCATACAGTCAGCGCCCCACTGTGCCACTTTTTCTCCAACCAGTTCGTACAGAGGCTTTCCGTCGATCAGCTGATCCTGGAATTCTCCGCTGGATGGATTGGATGTTTTTACCAAAATAAAGAGACCCTTTTTGTGCTCTTTGCAGACATCGATGAACGGATTCACCCCGTCAGAACCAAGGTATGGGTTCACTGTTGCAAAGTCCTCATCAAATGGAACGTACTCTTTGCTTCCCACTTTAACGCTTCCCAGATGTCCCACTGCATATGCTGCGGATGTAGAACCGATATCTCCACGCTTGATATCTCCGATCACCACCAGGTCTTTGGACTTACAATAATCCACTGTCTTTTTGAACGCCTCGATCCCCGGCACTCCAAACTGCTCATACATGGCGATCTGCGGCTTTACTGCCGGGATCAGATCATACGTCTTGTCCACGATTTCTTTGTTAAACTGCCAGATTGCTTCTGCTGCTCCTTCCAGAGTCTCCCCGAATTCAGCAAATGCTTTTTTCTGTACGTGCTCCGGAATGTAGTTTAACATCGGGTCCAGTCCCACCACGATCGGCGCCTTTGTTTCTTTGATTTTTGCTACCAGTTTGTTGATCATTTTTTCTTCCTCCCTGTTCTCTAAAAAGGGACAGAACATGCTGTCTGTCTCCTTATTTTTCGTATACGATCTTTCCGTCTGCTAATGTACAGCAGACTTCTCCCTTAACTTTCCATCCGTCAAACGGTGTATTTTTCCCTTTGGATGCAAACGTATCCACATCGATCTGATATTCTCTTCTCGGATCAAATACTACAATATCTGCTTTTTTACCGGCTGAAACACTTCCTCTGTCTTTCAGTCCCAGGATCTTTGCCGGATTGTAGCTCATCTTTTCTGCCATCTGCATCACTGTGAGCACTCCTTTTTCCACCAGCTCTGTATAAGTCAGGCATGCACTGGTCTCCAGACCCACGATTCCAAATGCTGCTTGTTCCATTGGCTTATCCTTCTCAGACATCATATGTGGTGCATGATCTGTGGAGATCACATCCATCACTCCGTCTTTTAGTCCCTGTCTGAGCGCTTCCACATCTGCTTTGGAACGCAGCGGCGGGTTCATCTTCCAGATTCCATTGTTCTTTGGAATATCCTCATCTGTCAGAATAAAATGATGCGGACACACTTCTCCTGTCACCTTCAGCCCTGCTTCTTTCGCGTCTTTGATCATCCGAACGCTGTCTGCTGTCGAGCAATGGCACAGATGCAATGTGGCATCCAGCTCTTTTGCGATCAGGATATCTCGTGCCACGATCACATCCTCCACCGAATTCGTGATCCCTTTTACGCCCAGTTCCTCTGCACGCTTTCCGGCATTCATCACGCCGCCTTCTACCATGGAAATATCTTCGCAGTGTGAAAAGATCAGCAGATCATTCTCTTTTGCTTTTCGCATGGCTTTTCGGAACAAAGAGGCATTCATGACAGATTTTCCATCTTCGCTGAGTGCATAACAGCCTGCCTGTGCCATCCCTTCAATGTCCGCGAGCTCTTTTCCGCCCTCTCCGACAGTCATTGACCCCAGCTGGATTACATGCACCGGAGATTCTTCTTTTGCACGCCTGTGAACTTCTTCTACTTTTTCTTTTGTATCAGTCACCGGGCTCGTGTTCGGCATTGCACATACCGTCGTCACACCGCCTCTGGCTGCTGCCATTCCTCCGGTCGAAAGTGTTTCCTTCTGAGTCAGTCCCGGATCTCTCAAGTGCACATGCAGATCGATAAATCCCGGCATTACATAACAGCCTGACGCATCGATCACTCTGTCAGCTTTAGCCTGCAGATTTTTTTCTACTTTTTCGATATCAGTATCACGCACAAGCACATCACATACTTCATCCACACCTGTCAACGGATCCACAACATGTCCATTCTGAATTAAAATCTTCATACAGTACTTTCCTTTCTTTGTTGATTCTAAAGAGCGAATTTCCCTTCACTGAAAAAATCACATATGTACATTTATAATAACATAAAACAGGGGAACTGCACAACAAAAAGAAAAAGCGTGTTGTAAAATACATACTTTTTCCCGATCCGGAACATACTATTTCGCGAAACACAAATCTAAATTTATGCAAAGGAGACATTACCATGACAGAAATTTCAATCTTAGATCTGCAAAATCTCCGTCATCTGATCGGAGGATACTCTACGACTCACTGTAAAATGACAGATTACGCCGCACAGGCAACAGACCCGCAGGTAAAGCAGTTATTTCAGGAAGCTGCCGATTCCGCACTCAAAAACAAACAGGATCTGATGAAATTTTTATAAGGGGGATTTGAAAATGGACGAAAAGACAATGGTATCCGACGCCTTGGTCGGAGTAAACGGAGAATTGAAAATGTTCGGAGATATGATACCGCAGACAGAAAACAAAGAACTGAAACAGTGCCTCAAACAGATTCGAAACCAGTGTGAAATGTCACAGGAAAAACTGTATCAGGTAGCACGGGAAAAAAGCTATTACGTGCCTGCTGCAAAAGCAACCCAGCAGGAAGTTGATCATGTAAAATCCATTTTGACACAGCCTAAAATGGGACTGTAGAAGAAAAAAGTACAGTGGCCGCAGATTTTTGCAGCCACTGTATGGTTTTACATATTATTTTTCTGTGAATTTCTATTCTTCTGTCACTTCCAAAGCAGGTTCTTTTGAATCGATGTCCTGCCTCTGCAAGATCTGCATAAACTCTTCTCCTGTGATGGTCTCGTTTTCATACAGATACCTGGCAAGTTCATGCAGCTTCGTCTCATTTTCTTTTAAAATCTGAAGTGCTTTTGTATGTGCCTCTCTTACGATCTCTACTACTTTGGAATCGATCTTCGTCTGCGTCTCCGGAGAACAGGTCAGGGATGCATCCCCTCCCAGATACTGATTCTGAACCATCTCCATAGCCACCATATCAAATTCATCACTCATACCGAACTGAGTCAGCATAGCTCTTGCCAGCTTGGTAGCCTGCTCAATATCATTGGATGCGCCTGTTGTCACTTCTTTGAAAACCAACTCTTCTGCAGCTCGCCCGCCGGTAAATGTAGTGATCTTGTTGAGCAATTCCGATTTTGTCATAAGGAAATGCTCGCCCTCATCTACCTGCATGGTGTATCCCAACGCACCGGATGTACGTGGAATAATGGTAATTTTCTGAACCGGCGCGGAATCCGTCTGTTTTGCCGCGACCAGTGCATGCCCGATCTCATGGTAGGCAACTGTCAGTTTTTCTTTCGTAGATAAAATCCTGTTTTTCTTCTGATATCCGGCAATCACTGTCTCTACACTTTCTTCCAGATCTTCCTGCATGGTCACTTTACTTCCGCGGCGTACCGCCCGAAGAGCCGCTTCATTGACAATATTGGCAAGCTCCGCTCCGGAAGCCCCTGCAGCCGTTCTTGCAACTGCTGCAAAATCCACATTATCAGAAAGCCGGATTTTCTTTCCATGGACTCTTAAGATTTCTTCCCTTCCTTTTAAATCCGGGAGTTCTACCGGAATCCTGCGGTCAAACCGTCCCGGACGCAGCAGGGCCGGATCCAGGGATTCCGGACGGTTGGTTGCCGCGAGGATTACCACGCCCTTCTTTCCGTCAAAGCCGTCCATCTCTGTCAGAAGCTGATTTAAGGTCTGCTCTCTCTCATCATTTCCGCTCATACCGCCGCCGTCGCGCTTCTTTCCGATGGTATCGATCTCATCAATAAACACAATACAGGGAGCCTTTTCATTGGCCTGCTTAAAGAGATCTCTCACCTTGGCAGCGCCCATACCCACAAACATCTCTACAAATTCTGAACCGGAAATGGAAAAAAACGGAACATGGGCTTCGCCTGCCACAGCCTTTGCAAGAAGGGTTTTTCCCGTTCCGGGAGGGCCTACCAAAAGAGCGCCCTTTGGCAGATTGGCTCCGATATCCGCATATTTTTCCGGATTGTGAAGGAAATCTACAATCTCCTTTAAAGCGTCCTTGGCCTCTTCCTCTCCAGCCACGTCACGAAACGTAACGCCGGTTTCATTTTCCCCGTAAATCTTTGCATTGGACTTGCCAAAGGTCATGGCGTTTCCGCCGCCCATGCGCTTTGCCATCATCCGCGCCATAATCTGTCCGATGACTACAAACATCAGGATTGGGAAAATCCATGTCATCAGAAAATTAACCAGGGGGGATTCCTTGTGCGGGATCTGTTTGGTATAAACCTCCACCCCTGCCGCTGAAAGCTTGGCCTCCAGTTCATCTTCCGTAACCATATTTCCTGTCTTGTAGGTTATGGCAGACCACTGGGGTCTGGCTCCCTCCTCCGGCTTTAACGAATAAACAATCTCTGTATTGTCACTGCTTACATATGCCTCTTTGATATTTCCCGCATCCAGCTGAGCCGTAAACTCACTGAACGGCACCTCCATGGAGCGTTCCATCATAGACGGGAATACAAGTGCATTTAAAACCATCACGACCAGAAGGACGATGATGTAATAATAGAGAAACGGCTTTTTATTTCCGTCATCGCTGTTTTTTATACCCATACAGTTTCTTCCTTTCCCAGACCGGCTGCGCATATTTTACCACCGCCGCTGTATATAGCTAAGATAATACCAATTTTACCTTTTATCAATAGACTTTATCAAATATTCTCATAATTTATTGGAATTTAATCAAAAAATCCCGCAGCTGGCACATACAGCGCCGAAGCCGCAGGATTCCCTGTTTTATAATACCTTGCTTAAAAAACTCTTTAAACGCTCATTTTTAGGATTTGTGAAAAATTCCTCAGGAGCTGCCTCCTCCATAATATAACCGCCGTCCATAAACAGAACGCGGGTAGCTACCTCTCTGGCAAAGCCCATCTCATGGGTAACGACCACCATCGTCATCTTCTCTTCTGCCAGATCGCGCATAACGTTTAATACTTCTCCTACCATCTCCGGATCAAGGGCTGAGGTAGGCTCATCAAAGAGCATCACATCCGGCTTCATGCAGAGAGCTCTCACAATAGCGATTCGCTGCTTCTGTCCTCCGGAAAGCTGGCTGGGATAAGCATGGGCACGGTCTGCCAGCCCCACGCGCTCTAACAGCCGCATGGCCTCTTTTTCTGCCTCCTCCTGGCTGATTCCCTGAAGCTTTACAGGGCCGATGGTAAGATTTTTCATAATGTCCATATGAGGGAACAGATTAAACTGCTGGAATACCATTCCCATCTTCTGGCGATGCTTATCAATGTTTGTCTTTGGATCTGTGATATCGGTTCCCTCAAAGAAAATATGGCCTCTGGTGGGCTCCTCCAGACGGTTTAAGCACCGAAGGAAAGTACTCTTTCCGGAGCCGGAAGGTCCGATCACGAAAACCACATCGCCTTTATTGATATCTACACTGATATCCTTTAATACATCTACGGCTCCAAAGCTTTTCCCAAGACCCTGAACATGGATCAGCGCTTCTTCTTTCTTATTACCGCTCATTCTGACGCAGCCTCCTTTCCAGAATCTGGATCAGTTTTGTAAAGATCAATACAATCGTAAGATATACCAGCGCCACTGCGATCAAGGGCATAAATGCGCTGTAGGTCCTGCTTCGTATAATATCGCCGCCCTTGGTAAGATCCTGAATGGCAATATAACCGGAAACAGAGGTTTCCTTTAAAAGAGAAATAAACTCATTACACAGGGTAGGAAGCACAACCTTAAATGCCTGAGGCATAATGATGTAGCGCATGGTCTGAAAATAGTTAAAGCCAAGGCTTCGTCCTGCTTCCATCTGTCCCGGATCGATCGACATGATACCGCTTCGGAAGATTTCAGCTACATAAGCGCCGGAATTGATTCCAAAAGCCATAATCGCCACGATCACCTTGTCGATGCGTGCGCTGCCGAATACAACAAAATAGATGATCAGCAGCTGTACTACAACCGGCGTTCCGCGGATTACGGTCAGATAAATCTGACAGATCACATTGAGGAATTTAAGTTTTCCCGTTTTATCATGGGTGGAGCGGATCATTCCCACAATAAAGCCCAGCACAATACCCATAAGGCAGGCAAAGCAGGTGATGATCAGAGTTGTCTGCAGACCATCTGTAATATAACGCCACCGATCCTCAGATATAAAATTTAAATAAAATGCATTTGTAAAATTTTCCCACATTCCACTTTTCCCTTTCTTTTATGAATGTGTAAGCCAGAACAGTTCCTTCGTTCCGGAATCTGTCTCACCTCTGCTTGCTGCTCTGTGACGGGACGCAGGCAGACAGCCGCCCGCAGCAGATTTCAGACAGGCTCCGGAAAAGACCCGGCCCGCACCTGGCGGACCGGATATTGGCTGATTCTTATTCTGCTGTGATGTATTTTGCTACGATCTCATCCAGAGTCCCCTCGGACTCTAACTCAGAAAGTGCGCCGTTGATTTTGTCAAGGAGTTCTGTATTTCCCTTCTTAACAGCAATCGCATATTCCTCCTCTGTAAAGGCCTCATCTAACATCTTGATGCCCTCAGTCTCAGCTACGAACGTCTTTGCCGGCTCGCCATCGATCACAACTGCATCGATCTTGCCCTGGCTTAATGCCTGAACAGCCTCAAAACCCTTGTTGTAACGCTCTACGGTCGTTCCCTCTGCCTCCAGATCGGAAACATAGATATCGCCGGTGGTTCCCAGCTGAACGCCTACTACAACACCCTTTAAGTCATCCGGGCCTGCAATCGCGCTGTCTTCTTTTACGATGATCATCTGGGATGCCTTTGCGTAAGTATCAGAAAAATCTACAGACACTTTTCTGTCCTCAGTTACGGTCATGCCAGCCAGACCCATATCGGCCTTTCCGGAAGTAATTTCAGGAATAACGGAATCAAATGCTACATCCTCGATCTCTAACTCCATGCCCATCTTATCTGCAATGGCTTTTGCAATCTCTACGTCAATGCCAACGATCTCGCCGCCGTCATGGTACTCATAAGGCGGGAACTCTGCGTTGGTTGCCATTACCAGAACACCGCCTGCTGCTTCGGTCTCTTCCTTAGCCGCTGTGGTCTCTTCTGCCTTTGGGTCCTCTGCCTTGGTATCCTCTGCTTTTGCCTCTGTCTTAGCTGCTGTGGTCTCTGCAGCAGAACCGCCGCAGGCAGTTAATGATGCTGCCATTAAAGCTGCTGTAAATGCAAGTACATATTTTTTCATAATGCTCTCTCCTCTTTCTGCTTTGCTTAATCATGCATATGTATGCATAAATATAAATTCAGTAACGTTTTATATTATAGACACTTTTTTCATTTTCGCAAGAGGTAATTTTTGATTCACCTCATTTTGTCCGGTTTTTACTGTAAAACATTGCTTCGGGCCGCCTGAATCAGATGCTTTGCCAGTACTGCAGTGGTTACGGCTCCTACGCCTCCCGGCACTGGTGTAAGGAGAAGGTTCCGGCTCTCCATGGATGCCTGATCCACATCACCGCAGAGTTTTCCGTTTTCGTCCACATTAATGCCCACATCAATCACCACCGCGCCATCTGATACCCAGCTTTCTTCCACCATTCCCGCCTTTCCTGCCGCAGCTACTAAGATCTCAGCCTGCCGGCAGATTTCAGGAAGCTCTTTGGTGCGCGTATGGCAGATCGTCACGGTAGCGTTTTCCTTAAGGAGCAGCATGGACAGCGGTTTTCCTATTACCATGCTCCGTCCGATCACTGCCGCACGCTTTCCTTCTATAGAAATGTTATTTGCTTTCAATATCTCGATCACCGCCTCTGCAGTACAGGGTGCAAAGCCGGAAGGATCTCCTGAAAACACCTTTGCAATGTTTACCGGTGAAATACCATCCAGATCCTTTCCAGGATCGATCATGGCTTCAATCTCCTTCTCCTTTATCTGCTCCGGAAGCGGGCGCAGAAGCAAAATGCCCGTAACAGCCGGATCCTTATTGATCTTCTGAAAGGCTTCTTTAAACTCTTCGTCTGAAATATCCTTCGGAAATACAAAGGTCTGCACCCTCAGCCCAAAGGCTTCCATCTTTTTTACAGCACTTCTTTCATAGGACATATCGTCCGGTTTTTCTCCTACCCGGATAATGGCAAGCTTGGGAACCGATCCCTGAAGCTGTTTTATTTCCTCCGCAGCCCACTCTCTGATGGCAGCAGAAACAGGAGCGCCCTTTAACAATTCCATTTTCATTTCCTCCTCATGTTTAATGGTTCTGTGTCATCAGCCCTGAAGCTGCTTTACTATTTTTTCATAGATCCGATCCGCAGCGTCTGTCCCTTCTTTTGTAAGACGCTTCGCTTCACGGTTCAGTTCTTCTGCCCTTTTACGATCCTTCATGGAACGGGTATTGATATACACGTTCATCACAGCCCCTAAAATGGCAGTACGGGCAAACTGAACGCCTACGCCCACATCACTGACCGCCATAACGCTTCCCTTCTCTGCCAGTTCCTTTAAAATCCCCAGCATTTCTGCTGCCTTTTCCATGATTTCCAGAGGAACATAGCTGGCCTGTACAAGCCGTTCCTCCATTACCTTTTCCTTATATGCCTTTTCTTCCTCCGTTGATGAGGGGAGGCGGTAACATTCTGCCAGAGGGGCAAACACCTCTGCATCCTTATCTGCCAGCATCAGAAATTCCTGCTGAAGACGTTTCAGCTCTCTTTCATAGTTCAGCATATCCTGCTCTGCCTGCGCATACCTCTTCTTTCCCAGGGTCAGGTGTACCACCATCTGTCCCAGGCTGTCTCCCAGTGCGCCTGCAAGAGCAGAGGCTCCTCCGCCGCCCGGTACGGGGGCTTTGGATGATAATAATTCCAGATAATCTTTAATCTGTGCTTCTGCTGTCATGATCATATGCATCCTTTCTACTGTACTTTAATGCCTTAATCCTGTCCCCCATCATACCACGACCTGCCTCTGTGCCACAAGGACTTTTATACTTGAGTTTCCGCATTTTGCAGTGCGCTCTGGCATCTGGTGTTCAGGACGACTTTGAAGGCCATAAGAAAACCGGAGCCCTGAACACCAGACGCCGGAGTGCGGTGTAAAGTGTGGAAACTCGAGCTTTTATAAAAGAGATTTCCTTAAAAAAGCCCTCTGCGCAGTGTATCCACAACAGCCTTGGCAGACCGCTCTGCAGCCGGCAGCGTGAATCCCCGTTCGTTGATATGCTCCAGATAATGTGCGTCTGAATTACTGATGATGCGGCAGTGCTCCAGATAAGGGTGTTCCCGTTTCAGAGAATGAAGCTTCTTCATATCCTTCAGTTCCACAGTCTGAAAGGAGCTGTCCGGAGGAATAAAGCCCAGATTGGCAATGAGGCTGTTGGAATTTTTATCAATATGGGCCGGAAACATGACACCCCCGTAGGAAGCCGCCTTTTCCCACAACCCCTCAAAAGACAAATTAACGGCATTGATAAGCAGACAGGATTCTTCCCCGTAGACAGAATCATTTTCATCATAAATCTGCTGTTTTCCAAAAATTTCCGGGCGATTTTTTACCTTAATGAGACGGCTGTACACAAAGCGGTCAAATTCCATCGCCTGATAAAGCTCCGGAAACAGACAGACTGCGTGGACTTCCTCTGAAGTTGTCAGTTCCATCCCCGGAATCCCGATGATCCCGTATTCCTTCGCCGCAGCCAGGAACGCAGGGCAGTTTTTACAGCTGTTGTGGTCTGTGAGAGCCACTGCATCCAGCCCTTTTAACGCTGCCATTCCCGCAATATTGGCCGGCGTCATATCATCATCCCCACAGGGCGATAAGCAGGAATGGATATGAAGATCATATGCCAGCTCTGTCATTTTAACAGCTCCTTTACAGCCAGGGCCGTCTCAAATACCGGTTCCTCTGTCCGCAGCACCGTGATCCCCTGAAGAGCAGCCTTCTTCACAGCAGCCTCATCCAGCATGGCACCCTCTGCCAGAATCACACAGGCCGCATCCGCAAGAGCTGCCACTGCCAGCGTATTTAAGTTTCCCATTACCGTAACCCAGGCACAGCCTGCCGGAGCCCGTCCCATGGCAATGCTTAAAAGATCGCAGCAAAAGGGCTTTGTGATGCTCCGGTCTGTATCGTCCCCTATATTAATCTCCTGAAAAACATTTTTATCAATCAGTTCCTGTACGGTCATTCTTCCTCCCCCTCTTCCCGGCTGTCCAGAGAAGACATCTCATCCGAAATCCGCCGTATGCACTCTTTTAATGTATTTAAGGTATCCTGGCTGCTTTTATCCTTGCTGTGAAGATCGTCTGCCAGTATGGCTACCTCCTCAGAAAGCCTGTGGAGATTTTCTCTCAGATAATACACGCAGTCGGTCTCACTGGCCTCTCCCCGGACAATGTCCTCCGCCAGGGCCTTACAGGTAGGAGCTCCGCAGGAACCGCAGTCCAGTCCCGGAAATTTCTTCACAAGCCGCTCCGCCTGATTTAAACGCAGAAAGCTTTCCATCATATTATTTCCCAGATTAAATACGGGTTCAAACTGGATCTGCGTTGTCCATTTTACCGCATCCAGCTCACCATCCTCCATATGGTTTCTGGCAACAGGCATATATTTGCGCAGGCGCTTTAGCTTCACCTCTGCCACATAGGGATTTTCCACCGTAAGCACACCGCCCACACAGCCTCCGTTGCAGGCGTTCAGCTCCACAAATTTCAGATTGGTAAACTTCTGATCTTCCATATCCTCTAACACACGGATCACATTTTCAATACCGTCCGCTGCCAGATAATTTTCCGTAAACAGCCCGCTGGCTTCCCCGCCGCTGTGCCCCCAGCTGATGCCGATTTTTCCGGAAGTTCCAATAGCTGGATAATCCTCTCCCGCTACCGACTTCATGGCTGCTAACAGTCTGGGATACACATCCTTGATAGCAAGCACCTTGTCCACCTGGCTCTTTTCCGTACCAAGAGGCGCTCTCACATAGGTTACCTTGGAGGGGCAGGGAGAAATAAACATAATTCCTATCTTCTCTCTGGGAAGCCCCGTTTTCTCCATGGCCCTTCTGGCCGCCAGAATAGCCGCTACCTCTACCGGGGGATTTAAAGGAAGCAGGTGAGGAATCAGGGATGGAAAACGCACCCGGATCAGCCGCACCACAGAAGGACAGGCGGTACTGATCAAAGGAAGCTGTTCCTCATGGTCGGATATGTACTGTCTGGTGGCTTCACTGACCAGCTCTGCCGCCGCGCTGACCTCGAATACATCATCAAAGCCCATACGAAGAAGGGCCTTTAACACAATATTAGAGTCATCCAGATTGTTGAACTGGCTGTACAGAGACGGCGCCGGAAGCGCCACCGTATATTCGTACTGATTCATCGTATCCAGCTTATCGTAGGTTGCGTGTTTTGCATGATGAGGGCAGACGCGGATGCACTCTCCGCAGTCTATGCAGAACTTTTTATTGATGCTTGCCTTTCCCCCTCGGACGCGGATGGCCTCTGTAGGACAGCGCTTAATGCAGTTAATGCAGCCTTTGCACAAAGAAGGGTCAAGCCGCACGGAATGATAGAATTTATCCATTCCTCCACCCCCTCAGATATATACTGTCATGGTGATCTTTGTTCCCTCTCCGATCCGGGTATCGATCTCCATCTGGTCTGAATATTTTTTCATATTGGGAAGCCCCATCCCCGCTCCAAAGCCCAGAGAACGGATCTCATCCGGAG
>ERZ779820.1993-NODE-1993-length-12027-cov-4.279987_pt1 | contig 12027 bp, 10 predicted proteins | sample MGYA00511563_ERZ779820 | MGnify/ENA primary metagenome ERZ779820 (study PRJEB29588, sample SAMEA1964852) | human gut metagenome | biome: human gut; feature: human-associated habitat; material: faeces | place: Denmark | collected 2008/2010 ...
GTAACTGTTATATATAAAGCAAGGGCGAAAAGCTGATTTTGTTTAAGCCTATCGCTCATTCTTATCATAGAAGATCATATTTACAGACTTTTCTTCATAGTCTCGTTTTATACAAGAAACAACATTCCGGTTTAAATATATTCTAATTTTTCAAAATATTGCATAAGGATGTTTGCGCAATTTTCAACCCCAAGTTCGGATGTGTCAAGTATCATATGGTAATCATTGACGTCTCCCCATGTTTTTCCTGTATGTTCATAATAATAAGAAGCTCTTTCTTCATCAGTTGTTTCGACTCTCTCTTTTGCACCGTTGTAGTCGAGGTTTTCTTTTTCCATAATTCTGCGAATACGGTCTTCTTTGTCGGCACACACGAAAATATTCAGTACGTTCATCTTGTCTTTTAAAATATCGGATGCACAGCGGCCGAGAATGATGCACGGATGCTCGGCGAGCTTCCTGATTGCTTCAGCTTCGCTCTCATACATGCGATCGTTTAACTGTTCCTCAATATAAGCCTTGTCATATACCGGTATGTCGAGACGTTTGGAAAGTTCTGTGGCAATAATGCTGGCGCCTGTTCCGAAACGACGGCTCATGGTGATTACTAACTTCATAAGAACTCCTCCTTTGTGACGTTTAAAATTTAATCAAATATTATTATAACACTTCTTCGGCGATTTGTCTGCTGAGAGAATTTAATTCCTCAAGCTGTGCTTCTTTGAGAGAAGATTTTATTGTAACGGAAGCTTCTAAAAGACGCATGTTTTTCATTTCTTTGATCTTTGCGGAAATCAGTTTTGTTGCCTGAGGAGCCCATGATCCATTTCCAAGCACGGCAATCGTACGATTTTGCAGGGAAAGAGCTTTCATGTCTTCCAAATAATTGTCCATCAGAGGATAAATGCCGTTATTATATGTTGGGGAGGCAAGTACAATGTGGCTGTATTTGAAGCTGTCGGAAATCAGTTCGGATACATGGGTCTTGGAAATGTTATGCATATGAATGTTTTTTACGCCTGCCTCTGCCAGCATAACGGCAAGGATTTCTGCCATATTTTCGGTATTTCCGTACATGGAAGCATAAGCGATCATAACTCCCTTTTCTTCCGGTTCATATCGGCTCCAAAGATTGTATTTTTCTATAATAAAATTCAGATTACTTCTCCAGACAGGACCGTGGAGCGGACAGATCATCTGAATGTCAAGAGATGAGGCTTTTTTCAATACATTTTGAACTTGCGGGCCGTATTTTCCGACGATATTTGTATAATAACGGCGCGCTTCATCAAGCCACTCTCTGTTAAAATCAAGTTCATCGTTGAATAAATTTCCGTTTAATGCATTAAATGTGCCGAAAGCATCGGCAGAGAAGAGCACTTTATCCTTTTCGTCATAAGTCATCATTGCTTCGGGCCAGTGAACCATTGGGGACATAATAAAACGAAACGTATGTTTTCCGGAACAGAAAGTATCTCCTTCTTTGACTGTGAGTGTTTTCCCCGTCAGGTCAAAGCTGAAAAATTGTTCGATCATCGGGAATGTTTTTGCGTTTCCGATAATCTTTACGTCGGGATAGTGAAGAAGGAGTTCTCCGATAAGAGAACAGTGATCCGGTTCCATGTGATTGACAACGATATAGTCAAGATTGCGGCCGTTCAGTACAGACATAACGTTTTCTATAAATTGTTTTCCGATCGCATAGTCGGCTGTATCAAAAAGAACTGTCTGTTCATCCAAAAGAAGGTATGAGTTGTAAGAGACACCTTTGGCAAGAGGGAAAATATTTTCAAACAATTCAATCTGACGATCGTTTCCCCCGACCCAATATAAGTCTTCTGTTACTTTTCTGAAACATTGCATTATAAGATTCCTCCTAAATTTAATATACAAAATAAACAAGTAAGTTGAATGTTAAAAAATAGTCGATTATATTCTAGCACAATAGAAAAAAAGCGCAATATTTATGTGAGTAAAAATAAGAAAAATAAGAATTGTATCTGCAGGAAAAATGAGATACACTGTTAAATAGATTCGGCTGTATTCAAAATATTATAAAAGAAAAAATCGGTAGATTTTTCAAAGCAAAATGAAAGACCGGAAAAGGTCAGAGTAGCAAACGAAAGGAGAAAGAAAATGTTATTTGTATGTTATCCGAAATGCAGTACATGCATGAAAGCAAAAAAATGGCTGGAAGAAAAAGAAATTGAATTTGAGCAAAGAGATATCAAAGAAGAGAAACCAACAGCGGAAGAACTGAAAACGTGGTGGAGGAAAAGCGGACTTCCGTTGAAGCGCTTTTTTAATACGAGTGGAAAACTTTACAAAGAAATGCAGTTAAAAGACAGGATTCCGAATATGAGTGAGGATGAACAGATTGAACTGCTCGCTTCTGACGGGATGCTTGTAAAAAGACCGATTCTCGTGCAAAATGAGAAGGTTCTCGTTGGTTTTAAAGAAAAGGAGTGGCAGGAGATTTTATAAGCGGTTAAGATTTTTAAATATAGTTAAAAGAGAGAAGAGCATATGAATACGGTAAATGTCAGAAAGGTAGAGATAGGAAAAGGAATCCCGAAAATCTGCGTGCCTGTTGTCGGAATTACGAGAGACGATATTATTGACGCAGCTTGTAAAGCGAAAGAAACGGCGGATCTTGTGGAATGGCGCGCAGATTGGTATGAAGATGTTCTGGATTTTAAAAAGACAGAAAAGATGATGGAAGAATTAAGAGAGACGCTTGGAGACATTCCGCTCCTTTTCACATTTCGCACATTAAAAGAAGGCGGGGAGAAAGAGATTGAAAAGAGTGTATATGTAAAGCTGAATGAGATGGCAGTAAAAACGGGTTTTGCAGATCTTGTGGATGCAGAAGCGTTTACCGGGACAGATGAGGTAAATACAATCGTAGAAACGGCGCATTTGTATGGAGTAAAAGTGATAGCATCTAACCATGATTTTCAAAAAACTCCGCCAAAAGAAGAAATTGTATCGAGGCTTTGCTTTATGCAGGAGTGTGGTGCGGATATTGTGAAAATAGCGGTAATGCCTCAATCTAAAAAAGATGTGCTTACGCTGCTTTTGGCAACGGAAGAGATGGTGAGGGAGCATGCAAAGTGTCCGGTCGTTACAATGTCTATGTCGGAAGTAGGAGTAGTCAGTCGTATTTGCGGTGAAGCATTTGGTTCTGCTCTTACATTCGGAGCGGTCAAAAAAGCGTCGGCGCCGGGACAGCTCGGGGCAGAAGAGCTTCGAATGGTGCTTAAAATCTTGCATGACGTTTGATAAAAGGGCAATTAATTTCGATGAGAAGTTAGTTGCTCTTTCATTATGGATGTTTTTATAAACAGATAAAGTTGTTATGCAGATCTGAAATTTTATATCTCGATGAAAAAACAGTTGCAATATACCTAATATGGGTATATAATGCACTTATACATACCCCATATGGGTATTTTAGGTTTAAAGTATGATGGTGAGAGGGAGAAAAGGCAAAAGCCGGAAAATATATTCGGAGGATAATTATGGAAAAAGAAAAGAAATGTCCGGAATGTACACATCGGATAAAAAAGCGTACAGAAGAAGAAACAAAATTGATGATAAACCGCTTAAACAGAATAGAAGGGCAAGTGAGGGGGATTCGCAGAATGGTGGAGAATAATGCGTATTGTCCGGATATTCTTATACAAGTTTCGGCGATTACCGCGGCATTGAACAGTTTTAATAAAGTTCTTTTATCAGAACATATCCGTACTTGTGTTTCGGAAGATATCAGGGAAGGAAAAGATGAGACGATAGATGAACTTGTAACAGTTTTGAGAAAACTTATGAAATAGATTCTGAAAAGGCAATGGAATCGAGGATTTGAGAATCGAAAGGAGGAAACCGGTTGAAACAATATGAAGTTACAGGTATGAGCTGTGCGGCATGCAGTGCACGTGTAGAAAAAGCTGTATCAAAGATTGAAGGAGTTACGTCATGTTCTGTAAATCTGCTGACTAATTCTATGGGAGTAGAGGGGGCTGTCGATGCACAGACAGTTATTGAAGCTGTAGAGGCGGCGGGATATAAGGCGGCGGAGAAAGAAAGCAGGACAGGACAGGAAGCAGGCAGGATGGAAAAGAGCGGAGAATTAAAAGATAAGGAAACGCCTGAGATGAAAAAGCGATTGATCGCCTCTCTTTGTTTTTTGATTCCGTTAATGTATCTGTCAATGGGGCATATGATGTGGGGATGGAAAGTTCCGGAAATTGTGAGCGAGAATCACGTGGCAATGGGGATCATACAGCTTCTGCTGACAACAGCCGTAATGGTGATCAATCAGAAGTTTTTTATCAGTGGATGGAAAGGCATGATCCATAGAGCACCAAATATGGATACGCTGGTTGCACTTGGTGCAGGTGCATCTTATGGATATAGCATGTATGCATTATTCGCTATGACAGCAGCGCAGACGGTAGGCGATATGGATCGTGTGATGGAGCTGATGCATGAATTTTATTTTGAATCAGCAGCAATGATTTTAACGTTGATCACAGTAGGAAAGATGCTTGAAGCGCATTCAAAGGGAAAGACAACAGATGCATTAAAGAGCCTTATGAAGCTGGCACCAAAGACAGCAACGCTCCTGCGTGATGGAAAAGAACAGGAAGTTTCTATCGATCAGGTAAGAAGAGGAGATCAGTTTGTTGTAAGACCTGGGGAGAATATTCCGGTGGATGGAATTGTTCTGGAAGGAAACAGTGCAGTAGATGAAGCTGCCCTGACCGGAGAGAGTATACCGGTAGATAAAGCAGAAGGGGATAAAGTGTCTGCGGCTACAATGAATCAGTCAGGTTTTCTGCGTTGCGAGGCGACGAGAGTTGGCGAGGATACGACATTGTCACAGATCATTCAGATGGTAAGTGATGCGGCAGCAACAAAAGCGCCAATTGCCAAAGTGGCAGATAAAGTTTCAGGAGTATTTGTTCCGGCAGTTATTTCCATTGCAGTTGTCACAATGATCGTATGGTTGCTTGTCGGAGAGTCTGTTGGTTTTGCACTTGCAAGGGGAATTTCTGTTCTGGTAATCAGCTGCCCGTGTGCATTAGGTCTGGCCACTCCGGTTGCAATTATGGTTGGAAATGGAATGGGCGCGAAGAACGGAATCATGTTTAAGACAGCTGTTTCGCTGGAAGAGACAGGAAAGACGGAGATTGTTGCACTTGATAAGACAGGAACAATCACAAGAGGAGAACCGAAGGTGACGGATCTGATCCCTGCGGACGGAATGACAGAACATGAATTATTATTTTTTGCAAATGCATTGGAGAAGAAAAGTGAGCATCCGCTTGCCCGGGCAATTCTTGCAAAGGCAGAAGAAAATGGGGAAGCAGAGCAGAAAAGTGAAATCACACAGTTTCAGGCAGTTCCGGGAAATGGTCTGTCAGGAAAACTTGGAGAGGACTGGCTGTACGGAGGCAATTTTAAATTCATTTCTGACAAAATGAAGATTTCTGCCAGCATAAAAGAACAGGCGGAACGGTTGGCACAGCAGGGAAAGACACCGCTGTTCTTTGGAAGGAATGAGCAGTTCCTTGGCATGATCGCAGTTGCGGATGTGATCAAGGAAGATAGTCCACAGGCAGTGAAAGAACTTCAGAATATGGGAATCCATGTTGTTATGCTGACCGGAGATAATGAGCGCACAGCGAAGGCAATTGGTGAGCAGGCAGGTGTGGATGAAGTGATCGCAGGTGTTCTTCCGGAAGGAAAAGAACAGGTGATCCGCAAGCTGAAAGAAAAAGGAAAGGTTGCGATGGTAGGTGACGGTATCAATGACGCACCGGCACTGACCAGGGCAGATATGGGAATTGCCATTGGAGCGGGGACAGATATTGCAATCGATGCAGCGGATGTTGTGCTGATGAAGAGCCGGTTAAGTGACGTGCCGGCGGCAATCCGTATGAGCCGTGCAACATTGCGCAACATTCATGAGAATCTGTTCTGGGCATTTTTCTATAATGCGATAGGAATTCCACTGGCAGCAGGAATCTGGATCCCGATCTTTGGTTGGAAATTAAATCCGATGTTCGGAGCGGCGGCAATGAGCCTGTCCAGTTTCTGTGTAGTAACAAATGCATTGAGACTGAATCTGTTTAAAATGTACGATGCCAGCAAAGACAGAAAAAGAAAGATGAAAAAGGTAGAAACAGCAGAAAATACTGTTTCAGATATTGTCTTAGCAGACAAAAATGAGTCAGAAAACAAGGAGGAGACAAAGATGACAAAGACAATGAAAATCGAAGGAATGATGTGTGGACACTGTGAGGCGGCTGTGAAGAAAGCTCTCGAGGCACTTGAGCAGGTTGATACAGCAGAAGTTAGCCATGAGGCCGGAACAGCAGTTGTGACACTGAATTCCGAAATCAGTAATGAAGTGCTGAAAAAGACAGTCGAAGACAAAGATTATACAGTAACAGCGATCGAGGATTAATGAGCAAAGAAGAGGTTCCCTGCGGAAATGAAAGATTCTGCAGGGAACCTCTTAGATTATAAAAATAATGTAACAGTTACACATTAGTCCTTGTATACAATCTTTCCATCACAGATTGTATATTTTACTTTTCCATACAATTCCCATCCGGTAAATGGAGAGTTAGAAGACTTAGAGGCATAAGTCTCAGGAATCCATTTCTCATTAGGATCAAACAGTACAAGATCAGCTGCTTTCCCTTCTGCGACAGAACCGCACGGAAGGTGATACAGGTTGGCAGGATTGATCGTCATCTTCTCGATCAGCTGGCTTAATGTCAGGTGTCCCGGACGTACAAGGGAAGTAATTCCGAGAGCAAGGGAAGTCTCAAGACCAATAATACCGCTTGGTGTTTGGGTGATAGGACGGGATTTCTCTTCCGTGCTGTGTGGCGCATGGTCTGTAGCAATCAGATCGATCGTACCGTCTTTGAGACCTTCAATGATAGCAAGACGATCATTTTCTGTACGAAGCGGCGGGTTCATCTTAAAATTAGTATCTGCATCCGCATCCGCAGCAATCACATTCTTTTCCACATCCATTTCCGGTGCGATCTTGCGTATATCATCCGAAGTCAGCGTAAAATGATGCGGACATACTTCTGCGGTAACTTTTACATTCTTCTGCTTTGCAAGATCGACCATCATGACGGAATCTTCCGTCGAGCAATGACATAAATGAAGTTTTGCCCCGGTGTCGTGGCTTAGCATGATATCTCTTGCAACAATGATATCTTCTACGGAATTGGTGATTCCCTTTAATCCAAGTTCTCTTGCATGTTCGTCCTCATTCATGACACCGCCATTGACAAGATTTTTATCCTCACAGTGTGCAAGTACCACAATGCCTAATTTTGCAGCTTTTTCCATCGCCTCGCGATATAACTGGGCGTTCATGACGGATTTTCCATCCTCGCTGATTGCAGGAATACCTGCTTTTACCATTCCCTCGATATCCGCAAGTTCTTTTCCCTCCTGGTTCTTTGTCACGGCACCAACCTGCAGTACATTGACAAGTCCGACAGTTTTTGCCTTATTGTGTACATAATTTACCACATCAGGATTGTCAACGACCGGCTTGGTGTTCGGCATTGCAAGAATCGTCGTATATCCGCCGTGTGCTGCTGCCCGACAGCCTGTTTCGATCGTTTCCTTTTCCTCAAATCCCGGATCACGCAGATGCACATGCATGTCAATAAATCCCGGCATGACAAAACATCCCTTTGCATTGATCTTCCGGTCTGCTTTCTCTTTGATCCCTTTTTCGATCTTAGAAACAACACCATTTTCCACCAATACATCTGCAACTTCATTCATCCCTGTGGCAGGATTGATCACCTGTCCATTTTGAATTAATATTGTCATAATTTCTCCATTCCGAAGCACGCTTTCATCGCTTCTGTGCAAAATTTTGTCTGTATTCTGTCAAATTTTATATCAGTGTACCATATGCAAAAATCTTCGTAAACACAAAGCCTCTATAAACTGCCATAGATTTCCGGCGTGACATAGGCGCGGATAAAAATGCCCTCCGGCCGGTACTCTTCCTCTAAAAGTTCTCCACTCTTTCTGATCTGCTGTAAAATTCCCGCATCCTGATAAGCGATCGTACGCTCCACAAATATTTTATTATCCCGCAGCAGCGTACAGAAAAGTTCTTTCAACTCCTCTAATCCTGTTCCCTTTTTTGCAGAGATTGCCAGTGTGTGATCTGCCTTAAAATCACGGATCGGCTCCTCATCTGTGACCTGATCCTGCTTATTAAATAAGGTAATAACCGTTTTTTCCCTGATATCAAGCTGGTAGAGTGTATCATACACTATGTGCATCTGCTTGTCCCGCTGTGGATTGGAAGCATCTACCACATGCAGAATATAGTCCGCATATTTGGCTTCCTCTAAGGTACTCTTAAATGCTTCGATCAGATGATGCGGCAGTTTTCGAATAAATCCTACCGTATCTGTCAGAAGAATCTGCTGTTTGCCCGGAAGATCCAGCGCCCTTGTCGTTGGATCCAGCGTGGCAAATAACTGGTTTTCCTCAAGAACCCCTGCCTGCGTCATTGTATTGAGCAGTGTGGATTTTCCTGCGTTAGTATATCCCACGATTGCCGCCACCTTCACCTGACTCTTATCCCGCTGGCTGCGGATCAGTTCCCTGTGCTTCTGCACCTGCTCCAGCTGTTCTTTCAGCTGACCGATCCGGCTGTGGATCAGTCGACGGTCCATCTCCAGCTTTTTCTCACCCGGGCCACGGGTACCAATGCCACCTCCGAGACGGGACAGCGAGGCGCGCATACCGACCAGTCTTGCCGCCCGGTACTTTAATTGTGCAAGTTCTACCTGGATCTTTCCTTCGCTGGTCTTTGCACGCTGCGCAAAGATGTCCAGAATCACCATGGTTCTGTCCATCACCTTACATTCCAGTTCCTGCTCCAGATTATTTAGCTGTGCCGGTGAGAGTTCATCATCACAGATCACACCAGTGGCATCCAAATCATACAACAACTCTTTCAGTTCTTCCAGCTTTCCTTTTCCCAGATAGGTTGCCGGATGAATGGTCTCTCTGCTTTGCATGATCGTCCCAACAGTTACGGCCCCGGCTGTCTCAGCCAGTTCTCTCAGTTCATATAAAGATTGTACGGTATCATCAGACTCATATGTCTGTACGCCTGCCAGAATCACCCGTTCCAGCTGTTCCCCCATCTCATACATGCTTTTTCCTCCTATCTTGTAGAAAGAAACTCGTTCTCCCGAAGAGCCGCCTCATCTTCCGGATACTGTTCCAGATATATCTTCATCTTTTCTTTTGCTGTAGCAAAATCCCGTTTATATTCATAGGCCACAATTTCATTATAAAGCAGACCCTGTTCGTCCTCTTTGGAATTTTCCTTCAGACCCTGTGCGATATTCTCCAGTGCACTATCATATGCACCATCATAAATATCACACATTGCCAGTCCGTTATAGGCCTTGGCACCCTGCTCACTCTTTTGCAGATATTCCTGATACATGGATCTGGCACTTGCCGGATCTTCCATCTCCAGATATACCCGGCCCAAAAGCAGCATGGCATCCTCATATCCCTGTTCCATCGCTGTTTTCAATTCATCTCTGGCTGCCTCATAATTTTTTTCATATTCGTAGATTCTTCCTCTGTGATAGCAATCTTCTCCGTCCTGAGGTTCTAACTCCAGAGCCATCTTCAGATAGGCATCACCATCTACTGCCTTGTTGTGATCCACATAAATCTGATAAATATTGATATACAGATTATAATCTTCACAGCCTTCCAGTGCTCTCTGAAAGTCTTTTTCGGCATTTTTATAATCTTCCATGGAAATATATGCCTTTCCTCTCAGAAAGAATGCCTGTTCGTCTTCCCCTGCCTTCAGTATCTCGCTGTACACTTCAATCGCTTTATCTACCTCGCCATAATCCATGCGTGCCTGGGCAAGATAAAACTGTACATCTTTTTTAAAGTCCTTATCCGGATCATCCATATTGTTCAGACTTCTCGAAAAAGCAGCAATCGCCTCCGGATAGGCCTTTTCTGAATAATAGGCAATTCCTTCTGCCCGGTAACTTTCTGCCAGTCTGCTGTTTTGATCGATCACCTGCTGAAATTCGTTTACTGCAGTAGTGTAATCTTTTTTTTCCATAGCCGCCCAGCCGCTTTCATAATGTTGTGCCGCATTATTTTTCCCACAGCCGCAGAACACCATCAGCGCACATCCAACCGCCAGTACCTCTTTTCTCATGACAAAATCAGTCCCTCTTTGTCCATCACTTCAATCACGCGCTGTACCATTTCACGACAGATCGCATCTTTTTTCGCTTCTACCATAACACGAATGACCGGTTCAGTGCCACTCTCCCGCACAAGAATTCTTCCGTCTTCTCCTAATTCTTTCTCCACCGAGGCAACTGCCTTCTTTACTTCTTCGTTGTTTCTTGCAGCTGTTTTATTGGCAACACGAACATTTTCCAGAAGCTGAGGATAAATGGAAACTTCTGATGCAAGAGTATTTAATAACTGTTTTTTTTCAATAATAACTTCCATCAGCATCAAAGATGTCAGGATACCATCTCCGGTAGTAGCATGTTTGCTGAAAATAATATGTCCGGACTGTTCACCGCCGAGACTGTGTCCGTTTGCCATCATGTTTTCACAGACATATTTATCTCCTACTGCTGTTTTTTCGTACCGGATACCTTCCCTGTCACAGGCTTTATAAAGACCAAGGTTGGACATAATCGTAGTGACGATCGTATTATTTTCCAGTTTTCCGGTCTCTTTCATATATTTTCCACAGATATACAGGATCAGATCTCCGTCGACTACATTTCCCAGATGATCCACAGCGATACACCGATCCGCATCTCCGTCATATGCAAATCCCACATCCAGATGTTTTTCCTTGACAAATTGCTGTAGCACTTCGATATGTGTTGATCCGCAGTTCGTATTGATGTTCGTTCCATCCGGCTCATTATTGATGACATAGGTTTTTGCTCCCAGTGCATCAAACACACTCTTGGCTACCGAGGAAGCACTTCCATTAGAACAGTCCAGTCCTACTCTGTAGTTTTTGAACGAACGGGTAGGAATGGAAATCAGATAACCGATGTACCGGTTTCGTCCGGCCGCAAAATCCACCGTCCGACCAATCTTTTCTTTTGTTGCAAACGGAATCTTCGGAACATCATCATCAATATATCCTTCAATCATGGCTTCCACTTCCGCATCCATCTTTTGCCCGTTTCCGCCAATGATCTTGATGCCGTTATCATAAAATGGATTGTGACTGGCAGAAATCATAATTCCACAGTCAAAATTTTCCGTCCGCACTACATAGGAAACGCTTGGTGTGGTGGTTACATGAAGCAGATACGCATCCGCACCGGAAGCAGTCAGTCCTGCAACCAGAGAATACTCAAACATGTAGCTGCTTCTTCTTGTATCTTTTCCGATCACAATCTGTGCTTTGTGTTCTCTTCCATAATACCATCCAAGGAATCTTCCTACTTTATAAGCATGTTCCACAGTCAGATCCACATTCGCTTCTCCACGAAAACCATCGGTACCAAAATATTTTCCCATGATGTTTCCTCCGATCCTTTTATTTACATATTTTGTTTATTGGTTCATTTTTGCCAGCTTGGCTGTCTGGTCTGCTGCGATCAGGCTGTCAATGATCTCATCAAGATCACCATTTAAGATTGTATCCAGACGATGCAGGGTCAGTTTGATTCTGTGATCTGTCACACGGCCCTGCGGAAAGTTATAGGTACGGATCTTCTCGGAACGGTCTCCCGTACCTACCTGGCTTCTTCTTGCTTCCGCTTCTTCGTCATGACGTTTCTGCAACTCCATATCATACAGACGGGAGCGCAGAACACGCAGTGCCTTATCTCTGTTTTTGAGCTGTGATTTTTCATCCTGGCAGGAAATTACAATACCGGTCGGGATATGAGTCAGACGTACCGCGGAGTCTGTGGTGTTGACACACTGACC
>ERZ779820.1997-NODE-1997-length-12015-cov-2.156940_pt1 | contig 12015 bp, 10 predicted proteins | sample MGYA00511563_ERZ779820 | MGnify/ENA primary metagenome ERZ779820 (study PRJEB29588, sample SAMEA1964852) | human gut metagenome | biome: human gut; feature: human-associated habitat; material: faeces | place: Denmark | collected 2008/2010 ...
GGTCTGAGATTATAGTTGGTATACTGCATTTTAAGGTTCCACTGCCGATAGTCGGCTACGTAGTGCAGGGCAAAAGCGGTACGGAGTCCCGTCTTCCGTGTGTCCATATTATACAAACCTCCCATAAGAACCGATCCCCCGAATTGGTGTCTCCACCAGGTTCCGAAATGATATACCACCCGGATATTGCCCTGATGCGCCTCCTTATCGCGTCCGGCGATGTCATAGGCATAGCGGCGGACAGTTCCGAGTCTCCGCCGCTCCCGAAAAGGTCGGTGTTCTGGAAATAGGCGAGCGACAACTCCCAGCCGTCCTTACGGAAGAGGTATTTTATTCCCATGTCCGCATCGTCCTCGAGACCGGCATAATAGTTCAGATTGAAAAAATAATTGTTGCCTGTATAAGGCAGGATCCCGAAAGGTACTGTTGTCAGTCCCATCTGTAACCGGTGTGATTTGTTGAAGCTATAGCCTATCCAGCCCTCCCTGAGCATCCCGCTTCCTGAAGAGGCGGGATAGAAGCGGTAATCTACCGCTAAATCAAATTTCTTGTAAGAAGCATTCACATTCAAGCGGAACACGTCGAAATCGAACTCCCCGCCACGTTTCCGGTTTTCGGGTTTCCAGTCCGAATAATTGTAATTGAAGCGAAGTGCACCTCCTATCTTTAACATTGTTTTTTCCTGTGCCGCCAAAGGTGAAACGGCTATTATTGCCCCAAAGAATGGCAACAGCAAACTTTCTTTATATCGCATAAAGTCACGTTTTTACAGGGGTATTTTTCCAATACCCCACAATGGTTTATAAAATGATTTTCTTAAAGCAGGACCTGTGTGATTTTTAAGAAGGGATGAAAATTATCCAATGCGCAAAAAAAAGAATTTATGTGCTAAAAAACAGTAGATTATTGCCTGCTATGTTTGCAAAGATAATGAAAACAAACGGATATACCAAATTTTGTTCAAATGGAAATTTTGAAAGCTTGTAATAATATCAGCAAATTAGCGATAGTTTCATTCATATCATCTTTACTGGAAGATCTCACTAAACAGTTCTCTTGTCCACTGCTTTTATGGTGTATGAGATTGATGAAAAAAATCATAGACATTGCCCCTCCCTGTCTCTGTAAACTGACCTCGTATATCTTAACCAAACCGGGATAGGAGGGGGTGAAAAAGGCAATATCCATGATTTTTCCATTAGTATATTAACAAATTATAGAATGTCACGATAATGCATGTTATTAAATTTTGTCGGTTATGTAGAATATTATGTCTTTTATGAAAAAAATAATAATTGATATATCATATGTAATTTTGCCCCCGAAAAAATACATTTCCATGAAATAATGTCAGTAAATTAAAAATTAATGAAGGGGATATTAACTCTTTGTTGTTAGGAGAATAATAAAATTACGCAATATGTTGTATCGCTATAAACAGTATTAGGTCTATGAAAAAGTATCTGATTCTTATCTTTTTATATTGTTGTTTTATAGAGGTCTCTTATGGCTTCTGCCCTGAAGACAGTCTTCTTTGCCGGGTTTATTTCCGGGTAGGCAGTTCCTCTTTGGATTTATCCTTCAGTGAGAACAGCCGGCATCTGGACTCCTTGTTATCACATGTCAGCACCCTCCAGAAACAAGACGTGCTTCATCATGTTTCTTTAATCTCCAGCGCTTCTCCGGAAGGAGATTCAGGAGTGAACCTCACATTGTCGGATAAACGTTGCAATGCTGTACGCTCATATCTCCAAGAACACCTTTGTCTGCCGGATTCCGTATTTGTGTCCTCCTCTTTGGGACAAGCATGGGACGCTCTTGCTTGTCTGGTCAAGGATTCTGACATACCATATCGTGAAGAGGCATTGCATATTCTTCATAATACGCCTGAATGGATCATACAAAAAAACTTGGTGGTTGACTCTCGCAAGCGACAACTCATGACACTCCGTTAGGGCGATCCATGGCGTTATATGGTTGCACATCTTTTTCCAGAACTGCGCAGCTGCTCCATCCTTATTTATAAATCAGAACCGGTTTGCCCTTCCTTTCAAGAAAGTGAAAGGAAAGAAGTGCAAGTTACGGAACCGGTTGTTCCATATGATACGATAGCGGCACCTCCGTCTCTCCATGATACGGTTTATGTTCCTTCTGTTTTTAGAGTCCGCAGATCATTTGATATGGCAGTAAAGACTAATATGCTTTATGATGTTCTTCTTGTACCGAATATCGGCATGGAATTCCATCTTGGCAAAGGATGGTCACTTGGTGGCAATTGGATGTACGCCTGGTGGAAACGTGACCACCGTCACCGTTATTGGCGTCTCTACGGCGGTGAACTGGATATTCGCAGATATTTCGGACGCTGTACCACTGAAAGGCCTCTTACCGGACACCACCTTGGCCTTTGTGGACAACTGTTCACCTATGACTTCGAAACCGGGGGAACGGGTTACATGGGCGGCAAGCCTGGCGGCACACTTTGGGAGAAGATGAACTATGCCGTAGGGCTGGAGTATGGCTACTCACTGCCTGTCACCCGTCGCCTGAACTTGGATTTCGTCATCAGTGTGGGGTATTGGGGCGGTGAATATCATAAATATGCTCCCATCGGTGACTGTTATGTCTGGAAAGAGACCCGGCAGCGCCATTGGTTCGGTCCTACAAAAGCGGAAATCTCACTCGTATGGCTGATCGGCCGGGATTACTGCAACAAGAAAGGAGGTGCAAAATGAAACGAATATTGAATATACATCATATACTACAAATGGTCTCAGGCTTTGTAATCCTGCTATCAACATCTTGCGAACATAAGGATTTGTGCTATGATCATTCCCATACCACTAAAATACAAGTCATTTTCGACTGGAAGAATGCCCCCGATGCCACTCCTGAAACCATGCGCCTTTACCTGTTCCCCGTGGATGGGAACAAACCTCAGGCGTATGAATTCACCGATTACCGGGGCGGTTCTGTCAACGTACCTGCCGGCCGTTATAAAGCCCTGTGCGTCAATTCAGACACGGAGTCCGTGCTTTACCGCAACATCAGCTCGTTCGACGGTTTTGAGGCTTACGCTCCCGACGGAGTTTTGAACGTGAAGTCCTCCCTGGCTCCCCGCGCGGAAGGTACTTCCGGAGAACGTGTCATCAAATCTCCTGACCGTCTTTACAGCGGGCGTCTTGATAATGTCACGATTGAAGTCTCCACAAAGGATCAGACGGTAACCCTCTATCCTGAACTTTCCGTATGCCGTTACCGGGTCACGATAATGAACGTGTCCAATCTTAAATACATCTCTGCTGATGGTGTTTCCGGTGCTCTCTCCGGTATGTCCGGGGGGCTGTTGGTCGGTCGTAACGAACTCACGTCTGCTCCTGTGACCGTTCCTTTCGGGGTAACCTCCGACGGCATCTCCACGCTGACAGCTGATTTCCTGGTATTCGGACAGAACAGTCCGGTCAATCCCGTACACAAGCTGGTTGTCTATGTGATCATGTCTGACGGTAGTAAGAATTACTACACGTTTGACGTATCCCGTCAGGTTGATGAAGCCGCCGATCCCCATAACGTCCATATCCTATTGGACGGACTTCCTCTGCCCAAGCCTATCGTCAACGGCAGTGGTTTCCGGCCAACGGTTGACGACTGGCAAAATGTCGACGTGAATATTCCTATGTGATTTGCAAACTATGCTTTCCATGTTTCACGACACGAGGACGAGAATGAATGATTAATCTGTTTGATTTTTATATTTTTAATTTTAATGTTTTATTTATGAAAAAGAATTTTTTATTCGCAGCAATGTCTATAATGGCATTGGCCTCTTGTTCCAACGATGATATCGTTGACGTAAACAATGGCAGCGGAATTTCTTTCCGCACCTCTTTGGATAAAGCCGTTACCCGTGCCAATACAACGAACTTGCAGAATCTGGCGGCATTCAATGTGACTGCCATTGGTGATGGCAAGAGTTATTTCACGAATCTGGGTGTTACTTCTGATAATAACGGCGCAAGTTGGAAAACGGCTTCCACTTATTACTGGCCAAGTTACCAGCTTGCCTTCTTTGCCTATGCCCCTCAAACTCCCAGCGGTACTGTAAGCATAGAGAATGCGGCAAAGAAGATAACGGATTTTTCTCCCGCTCAAGCCGTTACCGGTCAAAAGGATTTAGTGATCTCTTATAACACAGGCACCAAGGCTCTTAATGAAAACTCCGGTGTCGCCATGAACTTCAAGCACGCCCTTTCTCAGATCGAGGTAAAGGCCAAATGTTCCAATGACAAGATAAAGGTCGAGATCATGGGCGTTAAACTGGTGAATGCCGCCGCAAAGGCAGACTTTACTTTCCCGGAAACGGAGACCAATACCGGATTTGCCTTGCAGCAAAGCCAATGGTCCAACTGGAGAGAGAAAAACGATCCAGCCAAGGCTTACATGATCAAAGGACAGAAGGCTGTTACCCTGACCGCTGACGCCCAATCTGTCATGTTTGGTGACAATAACTTCATGCTTATCCCACAGCAGTTGACGAAATGGAACGGTACTGCCGCAACTACCGGTGCTTACTTGTCGGTACTCTGCCGTATTTACAGCCTGAATGACGGCAATGAGACACTGCTTTATCCGCAACCGACAGCCACTGATGATAAAGCCGGCAAATATGCATTCTCTGCCGTAGGTATTGACACCAGCTGGGAGCCGGGAAAGAAATACATCTACACGCTGAATTTCTGCGACAACGGTGGAGGTGCCGGCGAGATTGACCCGACCCCTACTGATCCGACTAATCCTAACGACCAGACAATCGACCCGACTCCTATACCCGGCGGTAATGGCGGTGATACTATTCTAGGCAACCCCATCAAGTTCACCGTAACTGTTGACAACTGGACAGACCAGCCGGTGGATATCAACATGTAAGTCTTGTCAAGCGGAGTGAATCATCCGGTTTCATTCCCGATCGTAATTTGACTTTCCAGCCCGGACGGGATTGGACCGGTGTTACCCCATACCGGGGGCAGGGACGGATTCATGGCTTTGTCCGCCCTGCCTGTTCCTTTCCGGGCACTTTAAGATTATATTTCCAACATCTTCTTCCAGGGGTACCTATGTTGGGAATCTTTCTTTTAACAAATGTATGGTTTCTATTACCGGTATGATTAATTCATTAAAATAACATATATGAAATTTTCTCATTTTACATCATTTTCAGACAGATACACCTTTTTGAAGCATCTGCTTTTGGCACTTGTTTCCGGCAGCATTTGCCTTTCCTCCTGCGAGGATGATATGGATCGTCCGTCACCTTCCTCATACGTATCTTTCACCTCCGAGATCAGTTCTTCCTGGGCTCCATCCACCCGTTCCGCCACCGATGCAGATGCCATGCAAGGTACTGTCACCACCTTACAGGGCGGCAGCACCCCTCTTTACCTGTATACGCTTTACACCGACAGCATCGAATCCACCTCTTCGGATAGCAGTCCGGACACGGCCGTGCTTACCCGTTCCGTTCCCATAAAAGATGACAATATGTACAACAGTTTCGGTGTCTCCGCCTACTCCTACACCGGTTCCTGGAATGAAAACAAAACTCCCAACTATTTCTACAATGCTGCGGCCAGCAAGTCCGGTAGCGGTTATAACCTTTCCTCTACCTATTATTGGCCCGGGACCACATACAAAATGAAGTTCTTCGCCTATGCTCCGAAAGACAACGGGCGGTACGTGCTTTCCGGCAGCACGCACTCCGGTTCTCCTACTATCAGCGTTACCATCCCGGGCAGCGTTGATGAGCAGAAGGACCTCCTTGTGGCAAAGACGGATGAATTGGCCGGCAACACCAACACTGCCGTGCCACTAACCTTCCATCATGCTCTTACCGCCATCAGGTTCGTGTGCGGGGATGACATGCAGGGAGGTACCGTAAAGAGCGTCAGTTTGAAAAATGTCTGTTCCAAGGGGACTTACAACATGGGGACACAGTCATGGAACAACGTGGATACGCCTGTCACTTTCTCGCAGACATTGAACAAGTCCACCACGGGAACTGCAAACGAAGCGCTCACTTCTGACGCACAGACCTTCATGATGGTTCCGCAGACGCTTCCCGACGGCGCACAAATTGAAGTCGTATTCACTGACAACTCCAATACGGACCATACTTTAACCGCTGACATCAAAGGTACAGTCTGGCCTATCGGTAAGACCGTCACTTATAAAATTTCCAGCAGTTCTATCAACTGGACCTATACGCTTGCCGTCTCCTGGCCGGCGGACTTTAGCTATGCCGGTGGTACACAGCAATACAGTGTAACCAGCTACCGGCAGAACACTCAAGGAATGAAAGAAGCCGTCCGATGGACCGCACAATATTCAGAGGATGACGGAATCTCCTGGAATGATACCCAACCTGACTGGCTGACTGCGTTCACCGCATCCGGAAATGGCGGAACTGCTGCACAGGCATACGATGCAACTGTCCATCGCACAGACCGGGACGGATAATAATGCCCATACGACCGCTTTACAGAATGCTCCAGCCCGGGGTAGTGTAGATGTTCCCTATAACCTCGCCAACCAAACTAACGGCGGTTCAACGGATGAAAATACCGCCAACTGTTACGTTGTCAACGCTCCGGGATACTATTCTTTCCCTCTGGTATATGGAAATGCCATCAAAAATGGTACAGCCAACACTTCCGCATATATATCTACGGCACCACCCGCAAGCGATATTCTGAGTAATTTCATCAACCATACCGGCAATGCGATCACAGATCCTTATATAAGCAAAAACGCTGACTGCACTCCTGCCAAAGCCGAATTGGTATGGCAGGACGCACCGAGTCTGGTTACCGATATAAAATATAACAATACAGGTAACGGCAACATCTCTTTCAGTGTAAAAAAGAATACTATCCGACAGGGTAATGCTGTTATTGCTATTAAAGATGCCGGTGACAACGTCCTATGGTCCTGGCATATCTGGGTTACCGGTGAAAATATCAGCCAAACCATCGAGGTAACCAATCACCAAGGCAAACAATATAGATTTATGCCTGTCAATCTCGGCTGGTGTGATGGTTATACCACAACTTATGCAGAGCGTAGTTGTAAGGTGAAATTCACTGCTGGATACGCGAGCAAGGAAGTGATTATCAAACAACGCTCGGGGTTAATCACAATAGGAGGGAATCATCCTTATTATCAGTGGGGTCGTAAAGATCCGTTCCTGCCTTCGAACGGATTGGCCTATGCCAGTATAACCTGGTACGACAAAGACGGTAATGCTCACACGGAAAGTCCTAAAACGGATAACTTTTCTACCGGCGCCACTTGTATCATGAATTATATTCTCAAACCGGATGTGATGCAGAGTCAATATTATGGCGATAATACATATGCAAATCTATGGAGTGCCGATAACAATGTTTATACTGCCAATGACGAAAATGTCATAAAAACGATTTATGATCCCTCTCCTGTGGGCTTCAAACTTCCTCCCAATAATGCTTTTACGGGATTCACAACAATTGGGAATCTTGTAGAGACACTTTCTCAAATCAACGGAACGTGGGACGACTCCTTGAAGGGATGGAATTTCTATACTGATTCCTCAAAAAGTAAAACCATCTTCTTCCCTTCGCGGGGATTTTGCCGCTATTCCGATGGCGAGCAGAACAGCGTTGGCTACTTCGGCTACTGTTGGTCGGCGGTTCCGTACTACCAGGACGGCGGTAGCGGCCTGCTCTCCCTCCCGTCGGATGTGCAACCGTTGTACAACTACCATCGGGCGTATGGGTTTGGGGTGCATTCTTCCCAAGAATAGGGAGCGTAGCGACCGTATCCGTTTCATTGGATTATTTTCCCTACGGCTTTAAGGCCGTAGGGATAGTATCGGCGAAGCCGGTCGATTTTTATAGATATTAAAATCAAATAATTATGACCAGCAAGGATTTTATAGAAGCTGAAGCAGGTAATAACGGAAGTATCATTCTTTGTCGTGAGGGGCTTTTCTGGAAAGCTTATGAAAAGTCTGCTTACGCTGTCTGTACGCAGAGCCGTATAGTTAAGGCTTGTGAGAGAGTGCCAGATAAATTCAGTAACCTCGTATAAAAACGGTCATGACGAATAAAGTATTCGAAGTTCTGTTACGGGCAGCAGACAGTTTTGTATTGGGCTTTCGAAAATCCTTCGAGACATACACTATAAGTGGTTATATTTCCCTACGTTGAGGTATAGCAGTATTCCAGGGCGTTGGCAATAACGCCTACTGTTACTTGACGATTCCGAGTAACCAGCGGTGGTCGCTACCTGTACTTCAGTTCACCAAACGTGAATTCATTGAACAACAATCGGACGTACGGGTTTGGGTTACATTTTTCCTAAGAACAAGAATAAAGGAATATGGACATCACCCCTCTTTTAATGGGGAATTGCATTTAAGAATGCTAAAAGGGATGGTGAAAGATTAATAATAAGTCGGTTTTGCCTTTTCTTAGTTAACATAAATAAAAATTTCGTATGTACCTCCTTTCTCCCTTTTTAATTTCATGGTTTAACGTGCAGAACACATAGGCTGAAGTTAAAATTAATAATTGCCGATTACTTTATGGTATATCTTTCACATGTGGAACTCAGCTATACAACCTTAAAATGGCACACAGCAAATAACTCTTTATGCTATGCGTTTTTTAGTACTATAGTATACCGATTATTAGTCTTCATTCTCAAGACATCTAAGTTCTATCCATCAGCATGGAGGTGTGTCAAAATGCACATCTCCTTTTTTATGCACAAAGCCTCAACTTTCACAAGCAGGGGCTTTGTTATTACCTAAAGATTTTGTATCTTTAGGCATAAGATTTCATTGTATATTGCCAATGTTATCTTTTTCTTTCGCTTTATTTCTTTTTCTCTGAAGGAAAGTACTTTGTCAGAAAACTTTATCTTGCTTTTTATTATAAAAGACAATATGTTTTATATTCAGGACAAAATACACATAATCCCATTGTCACTATATGTTTTTAGAATTGTATTTTTTACATTTGCATCAATTATTAAATTTTAAATCAATAATCCTTAAATACATGAAAACTATCGATTTTTATTAAAAGTCGGTTTGTATGCCGGGCTGTATTACTAATCCTCTGTTGACTTTTGTAGTTCCGATACATTTACCTGTATCACAGTACTCACTTAAATATTAATACTTATGAAACAAAAACTAATCTTGTTTGTTTCCTTCCTTTTTTGGGGAATAGGAGTGGCATTCTCCCAAATAAAGGTGACGGGAATTGTTGTTGACGAACAGGATGAGCCCGTTATCGGTGCGACCATCCAAATCAAGGGAGACAAATCAAAAGGGACCATTACTGACATTGATGGGAAGTTTAAAATCTCGGCACCACAAAATGCACAGCTGGTAGTTTCTTTTGTCGGCATGCAAAGTGAGGAGGTAAAGGTTGCCCCAACAATGAAGATTACCTTGCATGCCAGTTCCGAGATGCTTGAGGAAGTGGTGGTCACCGGTATGGTTGCTACAGACAAACGGTTATTTACCGGTGCGGCAGATAAACTCTCCGCTTCAGATGTCAAAATCGACGGCATGGCCGACATAAGCAGGGGGCTGGAGGGGCGTTCTGCCGGTGTGTCCATCCAGAATATTTCGGGCACCTTTGGTACAGCACCCAAAATCCGTGTGCGTGGAGCTACTTCCATTTATGGGAATTCCAAACCGTTATGGGTGGTAGATGGTGTCATTCAGGATAATGTGGTTGATGTCGGTGCGGATGATCTTTCTTCCGGTGATGCCGTTACCCTGATCAGTTCGGCCATAGCAGGGCTGAACCCCGACATAGAAAGCTTCCAGATTCTGAAAGACGGATCCGCCACATCCATTTATGGGGCTAAAGCCATGGCCGGAGTAATTGTGATCACAACCAAGAAAGGTAGGCAGGGAAACAGTAGCTTTTCCTACACCGGAGAATTCACGACCCGGTTGAAACCCAATTACCGGACTTTCAACATCATGAACTCTCAGGACCAGATGGGCATCTATCAGGAACTTCAGGAGAAAGGATGGCTGAATTTTGCATCCGTATACAGGGCCAGCAGCAGCGGTGTCTATGGAAAGATGTACCAGCTTACCCATTTTTACAATCCTGTGACGGGACAGTTCGGGCTTTCCAATACTTTGGAAGCGAGAGCTGCCTATTTGCGGCAGGCTGAGTTCAGAAATACGGACTGGTTTGATCTGCTTTTCAGCAATTCACTGATGATGAACCATTCCGTCAGCATGGCCACAGGAAGTGAGAAGTCCTCATCCTACATCTCATTGAGTGTGATGAATGATCCGGGCTGGATGAAACAGAGCAAGGTGTCACGGTATACAGCAAATTTGAACAATACCTATAACATAACAAAGCAACTCTCATTCACGGGAATCGCCAATGCCTCTTACCGCAGGCAGCAGGCCCCGGGAACATTGGGGCAAAGCAGTGATGCCGTTTCTGGTGAGGTGTCCCGTTCTTTTGACATCAATCCTTATTCATATGCCCTGAATACTTCCCGCACGCTGGATCCAAAACTTAATTATATGCGCAATTATGCGGACTTTAATATTTTTAATGAACTGGAAAATAATAATATTTCCTTGAATATCGTTGATTTAAAATTCCAGGGAGAATTCAAATGGAAGCACAAGACAGGAATCCAAGTCAGTTTTCTCGGTGCATTGAAGTATTCCTCCGTATCGCAGAACCACCAGATAAAGGATATGTCCAATCAGGCTCTTGCATACCGTGCCATGGGGGATGCCACTATTATAAATGCCAACTCATGGCTTTACAAAGATCCGGAGAAACCGAATACTTTGCCACAGAGTGTTCTTCCCAAGGGAGGCTTTTACAATAAGAACGAGTATAAAATGCTCAGTTATGACTTCCGTCTGGCGGCTACCTATAACCGGGAGTTTAATGAAACCCATATTCTGAATTCCTATGCGGGAGCTGAAGTGAATTCTCAGGAACGCAGCAGTGACTGGTCCGAAGGCTGGGGAATGCAGTATGACAACGGTGAACTTCCATTTTTTGATTATCTGGCCTTCAAAAGAATGCGGGAACGTAACACGAATTATTATGGCGTGAGCAATACGGTCAACCGTCAGATCGCATTTTTTGCTACAGGAACCTATTCATACAAGAGAAGATACACGTTGACCGGTACGTTGCGTTATGAAGGCAGCAACCGTCTGGGTAAGGCCCGTTCCGCACGCTGGTTGCCTTCATGGAATGTGGCGGCAGCCTGGAACATGCACGAGGAAGAGTTTTTTAAGAAACTGCAACCTGCTTTCTCGTACCTGACCCTGAAAGCCTCTTATTCGCTTACTGCCGATGCCGGTCCTACTTGGGTGACAAACTCACGCGTTGTCATCAACAGTTACAATCCATGGCGTCCTTCTGCCGGTGTGGCAGAGTCCGGCTTGAGAATATCCGATTTGGAAAACTCATCCCTTACCTATGAGAAAAAACACGAATTGAATATAGGCGTGGATATGGGATTCTTGGATAACCGTATAAATCTGGCAGCCGACTGGTATAAGAGAAACAATTTTGACCTTATAGGGTGGACCAGTACACAAGGCGCAGGAGGACAGGTCAACCGTATGGGGAATGTGGCTTCCATGAAATCACACGGTTTTGAATTTACCCTTTCTACCAAGAATATAAAAAACAAGGGGTTCGAGTGGAGTACCGATCTGATTTTCGGCTTGAGCAAGACGGAGGTGACGGAACTCAACACCCGCTCCTTCATGTTTGCTCTCATCTCAGGAAGCGGGTTCACACGGGAAGGGTATCCGCACAGGGGGCTGTTTTCCATTCCGTTTGTAGGGCTGGATGAACAAGGCTTCCCTATATTTGAAATTTCCGATAAGAACAATCGGAAGGTGTTGGAAAATATAAAGTCACTTGACCCACTATTATACTCCTGATTGACCCATCAAAA
>ERZ779820.1998-NODE-1998-length-12012-cov-3.225475_pt1 | contig 12012 bp, 12 predicted proteins | sample MGYA00511563_ERZ779820 | MGnify/ENA primary metagenome ERZ779820 (study PRJEB29588, sample SAMEA1964852) | human gut metagenome | biome: human gut; feature: human-associated habitat; material: faeces | place: Denmark | collected 2008/2010 ...
TAATTTGGGCAAAGCTTTTAGTACCATCGAGAAAAAACTTGGTCAAGATTTTGTTGACAAAATCAATAAAATAGGGTATGATATAATCTATAGTGGGCTAAGTGTATGATTTTGAATGAGTGTGTGTATATGCAGTCGTATGTTTTTGTAGGATTGTAGCTCTATTCGGAGGACATTTACCACTTAATAACCTGTTGTTGTATATTTAAAAATAGGAAGAAAGGGGATTTGTTTGAGAAAAAAAACAAATAAAAAACACATAGGCTTAAAGGTCTTTTTGGTTATTCTTTTTTTCCTTATCCTCGTGTGTATTGCTGTTGCAGTAACTCAAAGAGATAATATCTCGGCAGTTATTGACGCATCAAAGTACAGTAAGGTTGATATTCAGAAACAAATGGATGATACCAAAACAGAAGTACAGAAAACACTTGAGGAATATAATGCTCCCGCTATCCGAGATTTTACTCCACAAGAGGAGGAGGATATAAGAAAGGGAAAAATAACTGCTGATGAGGCTATAGCAAAGATTATTGAAGAAAGTGGAGCTTCACAAGAAATTCAAAGTTCTTCTAGTTCTGATAATCAGGCAAGTAGTGGTAATACTTCTGGCAATGAAAATTCTCAGAGTAAATCAAATACAACGTCAGCAAATAAGGGTTCTGATGTTAATAATGGAGAAGATAGTGTGTCAAGTGTGGTAGGTCAATATACCGTTAGCTTGTATAAATTAAAAGCTAATTATTTGGGACAGATTGGCAATGTAATTGATGAGGCAAAGGCAGCTCGCAAAAATGGAGCTAGTGCATCATCTTTGGCTTCACAGTATATGGGCGAGCTTGCTTCTTTAGAAAGTCAGGCTGATTCTGCTGTTGATGCTGAAATAAGCCAGTTAAGAGAAAAGCTTACTGCTATGGGTGCTGATACAAGCATTTGTGATACAATGAAGTCTTCATATGAAAAAGAAAAAAGATTAAAAAAGGCTTATTATTTAAGTCTTTATAATGAAAAAAAGTAGATATAATGTAAGTAGAAGGTTATTAATTTTAAGGAGGAATATAAAATTATGAAAAAGAAAAAAACAAAGTGATTTTCCGACCGGAGACAAAAGAAGTTGTATTAACAGAAAAAGCGTTGAAAGATGATGTGTTTGTACTGCATCTGCTGCTTCATATGCATGAAGCTGTCTATGAAAATCTGCCAGGCTATTATCGTGATACGCTGTACCATTTTCTCTATAAAGATCTGGAGAGTAAAATTCCGGATTTGAAAACGAGAATGGACGGATATGCAAAAATAGCGGCATGTGGTCCGACAAAGAACTGCCAGAAAAAACACAGTGCCCTGTTTTACCTGAAAAGCCTCGATCTGGATCTGCGTATGGGATATCCGCTGGAAACGGTGTACCAGTACTGATCGTAACAGTCCAACAGGACCCGGGCGATGCTGGAATCGCCCGGATATTCAACAGGCGGCTGAATGAATTGCAGGGGTGTGTCTGATAAAATAGAATACAGAAAAGAAAATACGAGGAAAATAAATGAATTACTATATCAGCGATGTGCACTTTTTTCATAAAAACTGTATCGAATTTGACAGCAGACCTTTTTCTGATATTGAACAGATGCATAAAACAATGGTGGACAAATGGAATAAAAAGATCACAGAAGAAGATACAGTATATATCCTTGGAGATGTGTGCCTGGGTGGAACAAAAGAAGAGCAGAAACAGCTTGTGGGAAGCCTTCGCGGAAGAAAAATTCTGATCAGAGGAAACCATGATAAGCAGAACGATGATGCTTACTGGAGTCTGTTCGATAAGGTTTGTGACTACGAAGAACTGACGGATGTGGTGCAGGGGAAAAAGTGTCAACTGGTGCTGTGCCACTATCCCATCTACAGTTGGGCGAGGATGCAGTGGGGATCCATCCTGCTGTATGGCCATGTACATAACGGACCGGAAGATACGCTGTATCAGGCAGAACTGAGAGAACGAAACCGTGTACTGGGCGGTGTTATTTACAAAAAACAGCTGATAGCGATCAACGTCGGGTGCATGAAATCCTGGATGGATTACGAACCGAGGACGCTGGAAGAAATCGTAAACAGAATACATAGTATGAGAAAATAGGAGGAAGAAATAATGCCAATAAAGAGATTTAAAAACCCTGAAACGATGTGGAATGTTGATTTTGATATGGAGATCGACAGACAGGAAGAAGAAAAAGAAGAAGAGAAGAATAGATACATGGAGCAGCTAGAAAAAAATATGGAATACCATATCACGAAAATGCCGGGGGCCTGTGGCATCCACAGTAAGATCTACGATGGCATTTCGCTGGAAGAAGTGAAAAAACTTCCGTTGATTCCAGGTGGATACTGGCTTTCGGACATCCCGGTTGCGTCTTATGCATATTGGTGTGCTGATGCCTATGGGCGGGACGACATCTGTGAATGGCTGATCGACGAGTGCGCCGTTACGATCGATGGGCTGCTGGATGTGAAAAAAAGAGAGCATCTGGCAAAGATTGCCCGCAAATTTGAGGAAGAGGATAATAAATTGGATTACAGAGATCGTTCCGTATGGCTGCATGGGACAAAATGCAGAACAGATGCTCCGAACAGACTGGCTGCGATACTGAGTGGAAACCTGGAGTTAGCTCTGGAATTTGAAGAATGTGCGGATGAACGGGGAGAATGGGAGCAGACACATTATTTCTGGTACCATAAAAAAAGCCATACGGTGGAAGAGACCGTTGTAGGAAGAAAATTTTCAATCCCTGATTTCACTGTTGCAGGGGTATTGTCCGGTAATCCGAAGATGCTGGAATACACGATCCGATATGAAAAAGAAGAAGGGCAATATTTTGAGGATAAGGACGTTTGGGGACGCAGTGCGTGGAGAGAAGCACTGGGACAGGCCATTGCCGGAGCAGACAAAGAGATGACACTGCATATCATCAAACATCATCCGGATATGCTCGCAGCGACAAGCGTGGAACAGGCTGTGAAAGCAGGAAATGTGGAACTGCTGGAATATATGTGCAAAGATTTCGAAACGTTTGAATGGTCACTGTCTTATTTCCTGCATACAAGAACACTGCTGACTCCACTGGCATCAAACCCGGGATTCTCCAGGGGTGCGCAGGCAGATGTGGAATTGTACCGATTCTTTCTGCAACGGGCGGATGCGGAAACTTACGAAAAGATCCTGCAACAGATGGAAAATGATATCGAAAGTGTTTTGATCGATGACAATTATTATAAGCGGACGATCTTTGGAAAGCTCCCGGACAGCAATGAGCGAAAGCACGCTTTGCAGGAGCTTTATACGGAACTGGAGGGAAAAAGATTTCCTTCAGATAACACAACGGAAGGGGAGGATTTGTGGTGGATGTAGAAAAAATTAAAAAACAATAGCGACGACACCTTATGAGTTCCTGAAAACCAACCCGCATCTGGGGGATAATATTATCTTCCTTACACTTGGCGGCAGTTACGCATATGGCATGAACAAAGAAACGAGCGATCTCGATCTTCGGGGGATCGCTCTGAACAGCAAACGGGAGATCCTGCTTGAAAAGATTTTGAACAGGTAGTGGAGGAATGTACCGATACAACGATTTATTCCTTTCAGAAAGCAATCGAACTGTTCAGCAAAGCAAATCCAAATACGATCGAACTTCTGGGCTGCCGGCCGGAACATTATCTCTGGCTGTCAGATATGGGAAGAGAACTGCTGGAAAATCGCAAGATGTTCTTATCCAGGCGGGTGATCCACACCTTTGCCAATTATGGAGAGAGTCAGCTTCGTTGGATGGAAAATCAGGTGGCACGGCTAAGTAGTCAGGAAAACCAGGAGAAGCATATTTTAAGGTCTATCGAGAATGCAAGATATGCATACAAAGACAAATATCTGCAGCACCCGGAGGATGCGATCAATCTCTACATCGATAAATCTGACAGACCGGAAATGAACACGGAGATTTTCATGGACCTCAAACTCCAACACTATCCGCTTAGGGACTATGCGAATATGTGGAATGAAATGAAGGCGGTTGTGAGCAATTATGGGAAAATCGGGAAAAGGAATCGTGTAGCAATGACACATAATAAACTTGGCAAGCACATGGCTCATACGCTACGCCTGTATCTGATGTGTATCGACATCCTGGAGAAGGAAGAGATCATCACTTATCGGGAGAAAGAACATGACCTGCTGATGCGTGTGAGAAACGGCGAATTCCTCGACGAAACAGGTGCGCCGATCGCAGAATTTTACGACATCCTGAACGAATATACCAAAAGATTTGAATACGCGAAGAATAATACATCCCTACCGGAGCAGCCGGACTATAAACGAATCGAGGAGTTCCAGATGAGTGTGAATGGGCGGGTGGTAAGAAATCGATAGAATTTGATGATGAGGTGAACGGATATGAAGATAAATTGTGAAGTAGCGATAGATATTGATTTAGAAAATGGGGTATACGAATTCGAGCATCAGGGAGGAACTGGAAAGACATATCTTTGTAAACTGTTAACAAAACTATCCCAAGAAGGATATCCATTTGCAACGGTTACCTATAAAGAAGGTGCTGTAGTAGTTACCGGAGACTTAGAAACTGCTAAACTTATTATATTTGACAGACTCGACTTGTATGTACAGTCGTACAATATGGAGCAAATGGAAAAACTTGGCAGCCATGCAATCGTATTGTTAGTACTTAAAAGTTATGGTTATTCGGAAGACGACGGATCGTGGGGAAGAGCTCTAACGGCCTATATAGAATATGATGGTGAAAGTATAAAGGTGCATTGAAATTATGAATGAAAAATGAGAAGTACAATAATATGTTGAAATTATATACGAATCCAGATATCAAGAAGAATAAAAATTTTATAGTAGATCCCAACTACCTGTTATTCGGATATAAAATCGTGGATAATGAGTACAACCGAAATGTTATCCGTAAAATCGATAAGGGTACGTATCTGGATGAACAGTTTTTTATAACCAGAGACGGACAGAAAATATCTTTACAATATCTCAGCACATCTGTAAAGATCCTACTGGCTTTACCTGTCACAGATGATATTATAAACGGGACACTGATGGGAAATAATTGTGGGAAATTGCTTCTGCAAAATACAGAGGGAAATATATACTTTCCGGTAAGCAGATTATGCAGCCTGGTTTATGGCCCTTATAACAGAAAACTGGATCTGTCGGTGGATGGGGTGAAGATTGATAACTATTATGATTATATAGAATATTTGGAGGAGCTGTACTAATAGAATAAAGAAAAATAAAAGCCAGGGATGGTAACTGATTTGTTATTATTCCCTGGCTTTTTGAAAAATGGGCAAAAGTCGGGTGGGAGAATTTTCAGGAGAAAATAAAACTTTACGTTTATGAGGAATGCCATCATGAATAAAAAGTCATGTTCACGAACAACAATTGTCATAACATAATGAATTCCTGTAGAAAAGTTAAATTTTTTACCAAAAAGTTATTTTGCTTATCACAAGATATTTTTAACATCAAGTATAATTAAGAAAAAATTAATTGAAAAGAAAATTGCGTTACAGTGTTGATGCATTCAATGCGTTTGATTAGTCAAAATACTAGTAGTGATAATACAGTAAAATACTATAAATAATGTGATATGTGTTAAGTGAAAAAAATATTCAATATTTTGGGAAAATATGTTAGAATAAAAATATATTAAAATGTGAGGATTGAGCTATATGAATGATAATCAAAGAGATGAAGTAACAAGAGATGAAGTAACAAGAGATGAAATAGCAAAAGCGTTATTCAATGAAAATTTTGAGACGGAAAGTTATCGGAACATGAAGATCTATATCCATGATAATAAAAGGTATCTGATAAGGACTGACAATGGGTGTAAGAATGCTGACAATATATATGAAAAAAAATATTTAGATGCTTACAAGATTGATTTTATTATTTTTTATTATACTAATACACAGACATATAAGAATAAAAAAAAGGGTCAATATTATTTTGCTACTAAAGAAATGCATGAAAAAAATGTTATTGTTAAAGGTAAAAAAATTCATAATTGTGAAGAAGGATGGTATGAAACTCTAGAAAAATTAAAAAATGCTTTAGATTTCTATAAAAAAATGAATGAAAAAGAGGATAAAAATAATATGACAACACAAGAAGAAATTGAAAAATTGATTGTTGATAAGGCGAAGCAAATAATTTTAACAGGAGCACCGGGAACAGGAAAAACATATATTGCGAAAAATATTGCAAAGGAAAAAGGAACTGACCTTACATGGAAGAACAAAGTTAATGGGAAATATCCCAAATATGAATTTGTCCAATTCCATCCATCATATGATTATACAGACTTTGTAGAGGGATTACGTCCAGTGGAAGATGAAAATGGTGAGATTAAATTTCAAAAGGTGGATGGAATTTTTAAAAAGTTTTGCCGAGAGGTTGTCAATGCTAAAAATAAAGAAGGTAAGTATTTCTTTATTATTGATGAAATTAACAGAGCTGATTTATCAAAAGTTTTTGGAGAATTGATGTATTGTCTGGAAAGTGATAAACGTGGAGCGGATAATAAAATACAAACGCAGTATGCGAATCTCCCTACATATAATCCAAAGACTAAGAGCAAATATGAACCAGATACTAAGGATAAAAATAAATCAGATACCAATGAGGACAAATACAATCTGGATGTGTTTGCCGATGGCTTTTATATTCCGGAAAATGTTTACATTATCGGAACAATGAACGATATTGACAGATCCGTAGAAAGTATGGATTTTGCATTGCGCCGTCGATTTGTTTGGAAAGAAATAGAAGTACCAAAGAACATTGTGGAAGTACTTAAAAACATGTTTGAAATGGACGAAAGATTAAAAGGTGAAAATGAGAAATTTAAAGAAGATTTTGCACAGAGAATTGCAGAATATATTGAATTTGTGAATGAAAAAATAAAAAAAAGACCGGGATTAAATGAACAGTATTGTATCAGCCAAGGACAGTTTGCTAATATTCCTGGTGGAATTGACAGTGATAAAACGGAAGATGCAGAAATTAAAGCTGGAAAGTATATAAAACAGGTATGGGATCTTAGATTACGTTCTCTTCTTTATGAATATGTACGAGGAGAGGGGAAGGAAAAGGAGTTTGTAGACTCTTGCAGCTATGAAAAATTTGAAAAACCCTCTGATAATAAAGACCAGAGTTCGGGAGATCAGAATAATGATTAATTTGCAAGATTATTCGAAATATTCACTATCAGACTCCGACAAAGCTGGTGAAAAAATCGATTTGGAAGTGGTTGAAAAGTTAAAAGATATTTCTCAAACTTCTGATAATATTGTAATCTTCCCGCCTAACAACAGTGACAGATCTCAACTTACTATTATAAAAGAAGATAATAATGAAATCTGGACACAACAATATGTTGGACTGTTACAGATTGAACGAGAAGAAAAAATGGAGAACATTTTCATCCAAAGTCGATTTGATAAAAATGATAATTGTGAATTTTCGCAATATATATTGAATAAAGCACTTGGGTTAAAGACAAGAATCTTTCAGAATATGGAACCTTCGGTGGGATACGGTACTATTCTACATACTATATTGGGATTCATTTTTGTGAGCCAAATCGAAAGGGCTTACAAAAAGGGTGTTTACCGTAAATATCGTACATATGAAAGAAACGATGCGAAAGTAAAGGGCAGAATTGATATTGCAAGAGATATTCGTTTGAATCCGATATTCAATGGAAAAATTGCTTATTCAGAGCGAAGCTATACGCCAGATAACAATACGAATCGAATGATTTTAACAGCGTATACGATGCTGGAAAAACGGCAGCCGGATGTTATGCGAGAACTGGCGAAACAAAAGAAACTGGTAGGAGAATGCATTTCGTATTTTAAAACATTTATGGCACCGGCTTCTCGTCAGGAGATACAAAAAATCGTTTATCAAGAGCGAAAAAAGATTACACACGCAGTATATGCTGACTGGGAACCAGTTCGGAAAACAGCTGTTTTGATTTTGAGACATATGGGAATTAAAGTGTCAGAGGAAGATAATACTCAAATAAATGGCGTGTTGATTAATATGAACTGGGTTTGGGAGCAATATTTAAAGTGTATTTTAGAAGAAAATCTTCCAGAAGGAAAATATCTTATTAAAGGGCAACATGGAATGGAGACATTTTTTGGAAAGGATAAAAGCGGAGGCAAGCAGGTACTGAGGCCGGATTTGATGATTTGGAATAGTGACAAAGATCCAAGAAAAGATTCCCCAATATTCATTATTGATGCAAAATACAAAAATCAATGGAAAAAAGCTGCGAGTGTAGATAATAAAGCGGAGAGCAACGAATGGGAACGCAACGATTATCTGCAGATATTGGCTTATATGTACAGAGCCAGATGCGATAAAGGAAGTATTTTCTGCCCTGGAACTACAGAAAAAAAAGAAGAAGTAGTAGAAAAACAGGAATATGCTGTTCGTGATGAGGATGATGATTCAAAATTTTATATTCTTCCAATAAAGGTTAATCATATTGAGAATATTCAGAAAACAATGAGTGAAAGAGAAGAGAATTTTGCTAATATGGTACTTGAATGTATCGAATAAAACGAAAGGTAAATATCAGGATACTCCGGCTATTGTAAAAGTAGCCGGAGATTTTTTATAGTAAAGCATTAAAAAGATGGTAAGAATAAATATATGATATGAGTTGACATAATTATGTTGGGAATGGCAGAATTCAGCCACTAGCTTACAGACAGTTGTATCATTTCCATGTTACCATAATTTCATCCAAGAATCGTTTTAAAAGCAACAGATGAAAGAAGGTAATACACGCTATGTTCAAGAAGTTTATCAACATCAACAGACTGGTAGAAAAAAACGAACCCTGTAAGAACATCAACACGTGGGCATTCCGCCCAGAAGATCATATCGTAATTGAGATAAAAGTGGACGGATCCAATGCCAGTATACACTACGATGCATCAACCGGGAAGGTGAGAGCATTTTCCAGGACACAGGAATTGGAAGATATAAAGAATCTGGAGCCGGAAGACCGCTTTTATGGCTTTTTGAAGTATGTAGATACTCTGGATAAAGAAAAACTGAAACGCTATCCCAACTATATTTTCTTCGGGGAATGGATGTCTCAGCATAAGGTAAAATATAAGAAAGAATTTCAGAACATCTGGATCCTCTATGATGTATATGATTTGCAGCAGGATGAATATCTCCCACAGGAAAAAGTGCGGGATCTTGCGCAGAAAATATCTGTGCCATTTATTCGGGTGGTGTATGATGGCCCGTTTTTCTCGTGGAGCCATTGTCGGAAGTTTATGGATCAGATATTCTATACGGCCGGTGAACCAGAAGAAGGCATTATTGTAAAAAATATGACCAGGCTGAACGACAAAAACCTTAGGGCTCCATTCTATTTAAAAATCGTTAATGAACGATACGCAGAGGTGAAGGAAAGCGGAAAGGTTCTTTCAGAAAAGGAAAAAGAAAAGAAACAGGTTTTTGATACCGTGGCGAGGATCGTCACGGAACAAAGAGTAGAGAAAACGTTGTGGAAAATGCGTGATGAAGGAATTATTCCGGAAAGATTTGGGATGGAACAGATGAATCTTGTCGCACCGGTAATCGCAAAACGGATCTATGCTGACTGCCTGAAAGAAGAACGGGAAGCAGTGGAGAGCTGCGGGAAGATGTTCGGGAAGTCCGCCGGTGGTCTTGCGATTCATCTGGCACAGGGCATCCTGGAAAGAATGGACAGGGAAAGGGAGCGTGAGGAGAATGAACAGCCATAAGATCATACGCAAGACGCAGGATCTTACATGGCTGGAGTGGTCAGATATCAGATATGCAGGAAGAACGGGCGGGACTTTTGTAAAATCAGTAGCAATAATAGATAGCAGAAAAATATACTATAAGTTATCCAATTATGATCCGCTGAATGGCATTGTCGGGCATGAATGTGTGAATGAAATTATCGTTGACCGGCTGCTTACGATATTGGGTGTGGAGCATCTTGACTATCAGCTGATACATGCGGAGATTGAACTGGAAGGGAAGAGGTATACCACGTATCTTTGCGCGTCGGAAGATTTTAGAAAGTCTGGAGAGAGTAAAATTGCGTTGGATGATTATTACCGAGTCAACAAAGAAAATGCAGAGTCTCCATATGACTTTTGCGCGCGACAGGGAGCAGGCTGGAAGGCATCCATAGATCAGATGATTGCGGTTGATTTTCTGATACTTAACAGGGATCGGCACGGAGCGAATATAGAGGTTATAAGAAATACAAAAACACATACCCTTCGTCTGGCTCCGTTGTTTGATCATGGTCTGTCTTTGCTGTGTACATGCACTTCGGAGAAAGACGTTGCCGGATTTGATCCCATGGAAGATAAGAAGTGCCAGAATTTTATCGGGGGATATTCGTCTTATGAAAATCTGACAAAAATAATGAGCGGACAGGGAGAACTCTTCTCCGGCAGATTAAAAGAAACGGATAGAGACAGAATTTTTGCGGGAATGCAGGGGATACTTCCGGATCTTTATCGGGAGAAAATCTGGTATATGATATGGAAAAGGTATAAGGTTTATGAAAATATTTCACATCATAGATGAAGAAAGAAAATTACTGGTCGGTGCGCTTTTTTATGAGGAAAAAGAAAGAACCTGTCACATAGAACTTCCGGAATATTTGGATGAATGGACAGCACCACTGTTGTTTACCGGCTATATAAAGCAAAAGATTTACTCTATTCCGAAAAACATCAGTCTTTTGTGGCTGGAAGAACGGGTGATTCCGAGTGGAAGACAGAATTTGCAAAATATTCTGGAGCATCATCGGATGGATGTGTATGATGAGATGAAGTTTCTGGAAATCTCAGAAGGCAGGTGTTCACAGGACAGCCTGTATATAAAGGAAACCAATGCGGTTCCCGATTTTGTCAAAAGACGACTGTAAGAAAGGATTTGTTTATGGCATTATTGTTTACCGGTGACTGTCACGGTGATTATAGAAGATTTTCAAAAGCGATGTTTCCGGAACAGGAAAATATGACAAAGGGCGATTATGTGATCGTATGCGGGGATTTTGGCTACTGGACGCCGTCACAGGAGCAGGAGAAAATGCTGGATGCACTGGATCGACTGCCATTCACCTTGCTGTTTCTGGATGGAAATCATGAAAATCATGCGGCATTGGATCGGCTGGAAGTGCAGATGTGGCATGGAGGAACGGTGCACCAGATTCGTTCGTCTGTATATCATCTGATGCGTGGACAGGTGTATGAACTGGATGGAAAGAAAATATTTACCTTTGGTGGCGCCAGTTCGCATGATGTACTGGGAGGAATCCTGAACCGTAAGGATCCCGAATTCACAAAGAAATTAGACCTGCTGTCAGAATGTGGGATCTCGTACCGCATCGAGGGAGAATCCTGGTGGCCCAGGGAATTGCCGGATGAAGAGGAATACAGGGAAGGATATGCGAATCTGGAACGATGCGGCTGGAAGGTAGACCTGATCGCAACGCATTGCTGCAGCACGACTACCATGAAGAAAATGAATCTGCCTGCGTACTATCGGAGCGATGCACTGACGGATTATCTGGATACGGTAAAAGAAAAGTGCAGATTCGGACGATGGTATTTTGGACATTATCATGACAATATTCAATATATAGATGCTCAACTATTGTATGAAGAAATCAAAGAATTAGGAGAACCAGATTCTGTTCAGAAAGTAGGAAGAGCAAGGTATAGAGTAGGAGAAACGGTGTATTTTACCTATGGAAAAGAGGACGCAAGGGAAGGCTACGGAACTGTTGAATGGGTTGATGATCATGGAACATTAGGACAAGAAAAAGAAGTTTCTTATGATATTGTGGGAATTCCATGTGAATTACCGAGAGAGAAAACATTGTTTAAGCATATAAGAGAATCTAAAATACA
>ERZ779820.2007-NODE-2007-length-11982-cov-3.842374_pt1 | contig 11982 bp, 9 predicted proteins | sample MGYA00511563_ERZ779820 | MGnify/ENA primary metagenome ERZ779820 (study PRJEB29588, sample SAMEA1964852) | human gut metagenome | biome: human gut; feature: human-associated habitat; material: faeces | place: Denmark | collected 2008/2010 ...
AAGCGCCTGACAATGTTTTTTCAGATAAAGGTTTTTGGCATCTTCCACGTTGGCAGAAGTAGGATTGGCCACCGTATCTTTGTAGACGATACAGGTGATCCCGGCTTTTTTCAAAATCTGTTCCAGCGGTGTAGTCAGTCCAAGAGAATACACACCCGGATCCGTGACAAGAAGAAGCCTGGTAATGCTATGTTTCTGCAAAACTTTCGGAACACCGGAAAATCCATCGATCAGCTTTGGTTCCCGGTACGGCATCAGCGGCAGGGCAGCGCGAAAACTGATTTGAAAACAACGACAGTAAAGTTTCTTTAATGTATGCATGATATTTCAACTCCATTATTATAAAATCCCCTGAAATCAGGGTGTTGTGTATTTTTATCCTGTGATAGAATAAAGCTGGGTGTAACCCCCATGTCAAGAATGCAAATGTTACAAAAGACAGCGAATAACAGCAGGAACGGGGAACATACAGAAAAAGAAGAAAACAACTGTAACAATACAAATTTGGAACCGGATTACAACATAGAAATGTCGGAAAAACAGGAGGAAAAACATGGCGGGAGAGGAATATTGCATCAGCGCGGGAGCATTTGCCAGGATGTGTCAGACGACGAGAGACACGCTGCGTTATTATGAAAAACAGGGGATCCTGGTGCCGAAGAAAAGTGAGAAAAACGGGTATCACTATTACAGCTATGCGCAGATCAGCTCCTATTATTTTATCAGTACCTTTCGTGGACTGGGATGTTCGGTGGAGGATATAAAAGAATATCTGCTTGGCGGGGAAGAAGTGCGCTTTGACGGTTTTGTTGACCGGCAGTACGCGGCGCTTCTGATGCAGCAAAGAGAGTTGGAGCGGCGGATCGGAATTATCGGAAATACAAGAAAACTGCTGGAACAGATCCGGAAGAATGATACAGGAAAGCCGGAACTGTATGAGCAGCCGGAGATTTTTCGATTAAAGGTAACAAAAGTACTCTCAGATCCGGCGACCTCTTTCAGCGAGATTTCCACAGACATTCACAGACATCTGAAAGAATGTGCTCATCCCGGAATACAGGCCTTTCCTATGGGAGCATCGATCGGACGGGAGGATTTCCAGAAAGAACAGTATGTGTATAGGGAAGTTTTCAGCTTTGCGGACGCACAGGCATCCGGCCCGGGCATCCGCGAGCTTTCTGGCAGACTTACGGTTGTGATGGTCTGCCGGGAGAAAGACGGAGATATCCGGATCGCTTACCAGAAGATCCGAAATTATCTGAAAGAGCAGGCACTGCAGCTTAGTTCGGATCTTTACAGCCTCAGTATTGTGAATGTCATCGATCCGAATGCGGAACGAAAATACCTGAAATATATCATCGCCTGCGTCGAACCGGTAAAATCAATATCTGAAAGGTATAGAGGGTTAAAAATAACCCGAAAATAATCCATAAAATTTTGTGTAGATATTATATGTAAATATAGATAATATATCCGGGGGATAGGGATACTTGGATAAAAGGGAATTCATGTTTCGGCATGGGGATCTTTTTTAGGACAGTGCTCTTAAGAAGCATGGATCGGGCAGTCAGTATCATAATATTATAAATCAATTTGACAATCTGACTTTCTGTGGTATAATTTTCATGCTGTGAAAACAGCCGACAGTTCATTTGTACCTTCCTGTCGAAAAATAAAACCGGGGCTAATCATGAGGATTTCAGGCTCTGCGTGCGAAGAAGTACGCAGAGCTTTTTGTATATTAGATATGGATTTTCTGATATATAAAAACTGCTCTATTTAGAATGCATAGCTCTTAACAGGTACATACATTTCACATACAGGAGAGTTGAAATATGTATTATTTACAAACAAAAGCCAGTTTTGATGCAGCACATTTTCTTTGGAAATACGAGGGAAAATGTAGAAACATCCACGGACATCGTTGGAATGTTGTTGCAAAAATCAAGAGTCAGGAGTTAGAACAAGAAGGACAGACACGAGGAATGGTGGTGGATTTTGGTAATCTGAAAAAAGACCTGAAGGTACTTTGCGATTACTTTGACCATAGCCTGATCTACGAGACGGGATCTCTGAAAGCAGAGACCGTAGCTGCACTTCAGAATGAAGATTTTCGTTTGGAGGAAGTTTCATTTCGTCCTACAGCAGAAAATTTCGCATATTATTTCTACAAAGAATTAACAGATTTAGGGTATGGAGTTCATTGTGTGGAAGTATATGAGACACCTAATAATTGTGCAGTCTATGAGGAAGAGTAGATGAAAGTAGTAGAAAAGTTTACCAGTATTAATGGGGAAGGCACGCGTGCAGGAGAACTTGCAGTTTTTATCCGTTTTAAAGGGTGCAACCTGCGATGTAGTTATTGTGATACTATGTGGGCTAATGAACCTGAGTGCCCATATAAAGAAGAAACTCCGGAAGAAATATTAAATTATGTTCTTGGAACAGGAATTCACAATGTGACACTTACAGGCGGAGAACCGCTGTTGCAAAAAGATATCAGGGATCTCATCCATCTTCTTTTACAAGCAGGACTGCAGGTTGAGATTGAGACAAATGGAGCAGTCGATCTGGCTGCATTTTGTGAAGAACGTCCGGTATTTACAATGGACTATAAGTTACCGTCAAGCGGGTGCGAAGAACATATGATAACAGAGAACATGGAACTGCTTGAAAAGGATGATACTGTAAAATTTGTATCCGGCAGTCAGGAAGATTTGCTGAAAGCACTGGAATTGATTCGGACTTATGATCTGACCAACAGATGTCATGTTTATCTCAGCCCTGTTTTTGGCTCAATAGAACCGGTGCAAATAGTAGAATTCATGTTGAAGCATCGGTTGAATGGTGTGCGGTTGCAGATACAGATGCATAAAGTGATCTGGGATCCTGACAAGCGGGGAGTATAAATAGTGAGGTGATAGAGATGAAAGCATTAGTTCTTTTTAGCGGAGGAATCGACTCAACAACGGCATTGGGACTGGCAATCCAAAAGTATGGGAAAGACCAGGTGATTGCCCTTTCGGTTTCCTACGGACAAAAACATGATAAAGAAATTAAAGCTGCAATAGCAGTTGCCCAATATTATGGTGTGGAGCATTTGTTCCTGGATTTGAGTAAGATATTTCAATATAGTAACTGTTCACTGCTTCAACAGTCTACGGAAGACATCCCGGAGGAAAGTTACGCAGAACAGATTTCAAAAACCAATGGCGATAAGCCAGTAAGCACATATGTACCGTTCCGAAACGGATTATTTCTTTCTTCTGCGGCAAGTATCGCACTGAGCAAGGACTGCGAAGTAATTTATTATGGAGCTCATGCAGATGATTCTGCAGGCTTTGCGTATCCGGACTGCTCGCCGGTATTCAATCAGGCTATGAATGAAGCAATATGGGAAGGTTCCGGACATCAGCTTAAAATAGAAGCACCTTTTGTTAATGTATCCAAAGCTGAAGTAGTAAGGATTGGATTAGAACTGGGAGTTCCTTACGAGTTGACCTGGTCCTGCTACGAAGGAGGCGAGAAGCCTTGCGGAAAATGCGGAACATGCATTGACCGTGCAGCGGCATTTCAGGCAAACCATATGGAAGATCCGGCATTGAGATAGAGGAGGAAACAATGAGAGAAAAAGAAAATTTAACATTATTGGGAAATCAGCAAACGGAGTACAGTATGGATTACAATCCATCTGTATTAGAGGCATTTCAGAATAAACATCCTGAAAATGATTATTTTGTCAAGTTTAACTGCCCCGAATTTACAAGCCTTTGTCCGATTACCGGACAGCCGGACTTTGCAACGATCACAATTTCTTATGTTCCGGATGAACGTCTTGTGGAGAGTAAATCCTTGAAATTATATTTGTTCTCGTTTAGAAATCATGGAGACTTTCACGAAGATGTGATCAACATAATCATGAAGGATCTGGTCAGTCTTCTTGAACCGAAATATATAGAAGTCTGGGGTAAATTTCTCCCAAGAGGAGGATTGTCCATTGATCCGTATTGTAATTACGGAAAGCCGGGTACGGATTGGGAAAAGGTTGCCTGGAACCGCATGAGTAATCATGATATGTTCCCGGAGAAGGTTGACAATCGGTGAGAGTCGTTATAAGCAAGGAACTTTCTTTTCCTATCTATTTTCGCTTGTAACTCGTAAGATGGAAACCTATAATATAAAAAGGCTGTGATTGATATACGATTCTTTTCTTGAGCGGAGGAGATTTTAAATGTATTTTTGCTTGTAACGGTGAAGGTACTGAGCAGTTACGAGCAAAAATGCTTTATACTATTTGAAAATGGTGGGGGAAAAACAATGCAGACTTATACATATGTATCAAAAGGAAAATTCGAATTAAGAGAAAAACCGAAACCGGTAATTATGCATGAAAGGGATGCTATTGTAAAGGTAACGCTTGCGAGTATCTGTTCCAGTGATTTACATATCAAGCATGGAAGTGTTCCACGTGCAGTTTTGGGAATTACTGTTGGTCACGAGATGGTTGGAATTGTTGAAGAAGTTGGAGGCGCTGTTACTCATGTCAAACCGGGAGACAGAGTAACAGTCAATGTGGAGACATTCTGTGGTGAATGTTATTTCTGCAAAAAAGGTTATGTCAATAACTGTACGGACCAAAATGGCGGTTGGGCTCTTGGCTGCCGTATCGATGGCGGTCAGGCTGAGTATGTGCGCGTACCGTTCGCAGATCAAGGATTAAACAAGATTCCGGACGAAGTTACAGAGCGACAGGCATTATTTGTTGGAGATGTACTGGCTACCGGCTACTGGGCAACTCGTATTTCTGAAATTACAGAAGATGACACAGTACTGATCATCGGTGCAGGTCCCACAGGAATCTGCACATTGCTTTGCGTTATGCTGAAGAGTCCAAAACATATTATCATGTGTGAGAAAGACGAAGAACGTATCCAATTTATTAATAAGCATTATCCGGATGTACTTACTGTTTCTCCGGAAGAATGTGAGGAATTTGTAAAAAAAACAAGTGATCATGGTGGAGCAGATGTTGTTCTTGAAGTTGCCGGAGCTGAATCAACGTTTCGCCTTGCATGGGAGTGCGCAAGACCGAATGCAATTGTAACAATCGTTGCACTGTATGATAAAGCACAGAGATTACCGCTTCCAGATATGTATGGGAAAAATCTTATCTTCAAAACCGGTGGAGTAGATGGATGCGACTGCGATGAGACATTGCAACTGATTGCTGATGGAAAGATTAATACAGAACCACTTATCACGCATACCTATCCTCTAAGTAAGATTGATGAGGCTTATGATATTTTCGAGAATAAGAGAGATGGTGTTATAAAAGTAGCTGTTGAATGTTGGCATTAGTAGAATTCACCGGAAATAAAGATAGTAATTATTGGGAAACTAATACAAGAGAAAACGTAACTGTTCAGTACCTTCACAGTGGCTACTGAATAGTTACGAGAAAACAATCAAACTGGGACAGACTGATAAAGATGGAACACTTTATGATGTTACCACTATCACACTATATGATGGTTCTTATATGGGCATTAAGATTTACAGTTTAGATGATTTAGATATGATTTTTGCTGTTCGGTAATCAAGAGGGCGGCAGGAAAAGAACAGCTTCTTGCTGAAAAGCAGGCATCGGAAAAATTGCAAGAGGTGATATTGCTGTTACCGGTGCATATGTTACGTCGGTACTTATAGTATCGGCGTTTGTTTTTGCCCTAAAAAGTGTCGCCCGGATAGCGACCATATAAAGATGTCTTTCAATTATACTCATATTGTAACAAAGAAAAAGAGCTGCCGGAGCATTCCGGAGATTGGAGGCATATATGTACGGAGCAATTTTAGGAGATATTATAGGAAGTCCATTTGAGTTTGACAGAGGAGATAAAACAAAGGAATTCGATCTGTTTAGTAAAGATTGTGACTTTACAGATGATTCTGTTATGACAATAGCGGTTGGAGAAGCTCTTCTTGCAGTCGGAAAGGAAGCTACAGTAAAGGAAATTGAAGAGGCGGTAGTAACTAACATGCAAGATAGGGGAAAAAGATATCCATATGCAGGTTATGGTGGAAGATTCAGGCATTGGCTTAGAGAAAGCAATCCAAAGCCATACGGAAGTTATGGAAATGGTTCTGCCATGAGAGTGTCAGCGGCGGGATGGCTTTATGATTCGATGGAAAGAACAAGAGAGGTAGCAAGAGCGACAGCAAACGTGACACATAATCATCCGGAAGGCATTAAGGGTGCAGAGGCAACAGCCAGTGCAATATACATGGCTAGGAATGGATTCTCGAAAGAAGAGATTAAAGAATATATTGAGAGGGAGTTTCATTATAATCTTAATAGAACACTTGATGAAATCAGACCGGGATATCATATGGATGAGACTTGTCAGAGAACAGTACCGGAGGCAATTATTGCATTTCTGGAATCCCAAGATTTTGAGGATGCCATACGGAATGCAGTATCACTTGGTGGAGATACTGACACACTTGGCGCTATTACAGGCAGTATTGCAGAAGCATTTTATGGAATCCCAGCTGTGCTGATTGCAGAGTGTAAAAGCCGGATTGATAAGGGACTGATGACGGATGTTCTTGATGAGTTTGATCATGCTCTTGGCAGAGATAGAAATGTCGATTCAGATGATAAGAATGGGACACCCGGGAAAGTACTTTGAATGACTTTACCCAGCTTTTACTTGCATTACATAAAATGCTGTGATATACTCAAAACTACATGAAGCAAACCATGTTTTCATGCAAATATTTATTATTAGCCCACCAAGCATATTGGTTAAGCCCATACGGACAGGCGGGGCAGCTGCCGAGAGCGGTGAGAGACCGCATTATTGATTTAGTTAAAAGCTAAATTTTATAAGTTTTCAACCGGAAGAAAGCGAAGAAACCCGGTTGAGGTATCACTTGTGAAATGGTCAATAAAGAGTAGTTAGCTTGTGGCTGTGGGCGGATACAGTTACGGAATAGCAAATATTTGCTGGCAAAGATGCCAACGACAAACTCTGAGAACATAGTTTTTGCGGATGTAGAGAAAATACAAAGTAGAACTATAGAATGACAATGCGGACAGGTGATTTCACCTGTCCTTTTTTGTTGCATTACCTATCAATAATTGGTCCGGTGGATCAATTTTGATTTACGCGAACAACGAGGCAAAGTCCATGCCTGCATGCGATCTTGGCGATTGTCGCGATAACGAGTAAAATTTGCGAAGCGTATTTTATCTCGTTATATAAATATAACGGGTCAGTACTTTCACAGTCACATATAAACAATATTTGATCTGTGGACAGGAAAAGACAACAGGGAGAAGATATGGATAAGAAAAAACAGATGCATGCGCCGGTCTATGAGGCGCTGGAAAAACTGAAGAAACGAAGGGTCGTTCCCTTCGATGTGCCAGGGCATAAGAGAGGGCGGGGTAATCCGGAGCTGGTGGAACTTCTGGGTGAAAAATGTGTCAGTCTGGATGTGAATTCTATGAAACCGCTGGACAATCTCTGCCATCCGGTATCGGTGATCAAAGAGGCAGAGGAGCTGGCGGCGGAAGCATTCCGTGCGGACCATGCGTTTTTCATGGTAGGAGGAACTACCTCTTCGGTACAGGGAATGGTACTTTCCTGCTGCAAGGCGGGGGATAAGATCATCCTTCCAAGAAATGTACACAAGAGTGTGATCAATGCCCTGGTATTGTGTGGAGCGATACCGGTTTATGTAAACCCGGAGGTGGATAACCGTCTCGGAATTTCCCTGGGAATGGAAGTGTCCGAAGTGGAAAAAGCGATTGTTGCGAATCCGGATGCGGTAGCGGTGCTGGTGAACAATCCTACTTATTATGGAATCTGTTCGGATCTTCGATCCATTGTAAAGATTGCTCATGCACACAATATGCTGGTTCTGGTGGATGAAGCCCACGGAACCCATCTGTATTTTGGTGAGAACCTTCCGGTCTGTGCCATGGACGCAGGAGCGGATATGGCATCGGTTTCCATGCATAAGTCCGGGGGAAGCCTGACCCAGAGTTCCCTGTTGCTGACGGGAAAAAATGTGAACTGGGAATATGTGAGTCAGATTATCAATCTGACCCAGACCACCAGTGCATCTTACCTTCTGATGTCCAGTCTGGATATTTCCAGAAGAAATCTGGCTCTCAGGGGAAAAGAATCCTTTGCAAAAGTGAGCCGGATGGCAGAGTATGCAAGGGAAGAGATCAATGCCATCGGTGGATTCTATGCGTATGGAAAAGACATGATCAATGGGAGCAGTGTATACGATTTTGATGTGACTAAACTGTCTGTCTATACCAGAGATATCGGTCTTGCGGGTATCGAAGTGTATGATCTTTTGCGGGATGAATATGATATCCAGATTGAACTGGGAGATATTGCCAATATTCTGGCGTATATTTCCATTGGTGACCGGATTCAGGATATTGAACGCCTGGTAGGGGCTCTTTCGGATATCCAGAGGCTGTACGCCAGAGATCCGGAGCAGATGCCGAATACCGAATATATTAACCCGACCGTTATGGTATCTCCGCAGACGGCATTTTATGCGGAGAAAAAGGCAGTGCCGATCCGGGAGACAGAAGGGATGATCTGTGGTGAATTTGCCATGTGTTATCCACCGGGGATTCCAATTCTGGCCCCGGGAGAGATGATCACAAAAGAAATTATTGACTACATTATATATGCGAAAGAAAAAGGCTGTTCCATGCAGGGAACGCAGGATCCGGCGGTGGAATATCTGTATGTGATGGAAGCTCCGACCGGTGCGGTAAGAAGATAAGGGAGGGGAGAAAAGAATGGAATTATGGTTTTCGGATTACCATACAGAAAAAGTAAAAGTTTCTGTAAAGGTACAAAAGCAGCTGTTCGGGCTGCAGACGGAATTTCAGCGGATCGATGTATTTGATTCGGATGAATTTGGCCGTTTTTTAAGTGCAGACGGAAGCATTGTATTTTCAGAGAAGGATGAATTTATCTACGATGAAATGGTCGTACATATTCCGATGGCTGTTCATCCGAATGTGAAACATGTGCTGGTGATCGGTGGCGGTGACGGCGGTGTGGCAAGAGAACTGGGACATTACAAAGAGATTGAGACCATTGATGTGGTGGAACCGGATCGGGTGTTTGTGGAGGTCTGTAAAGAATACTTTCCGGATAATGCCTGCGGACTGTCAGATCCACGGGTAACGGTCTATTATGAAGACGGATTGCGATTTCTGCGAAGCAAACAAAATATGTACGATCTGATCATCAATGACGCAATCGATCCACTGGGGCATAATGCAGGATTATTTACCAAAGAATTCTACGGAAACTGTTACCGGGCGCTAAAGGAAGACGGGATCATGGTTTATCAGCATGGCAGTCCGTTTTATGATGAGGACGAAGAATCCTGCCGGGTCATGCACAGGAAGGCCAGTCACAGCTTTCCCGTCAGCAGAGTGTATCAGGCACATATACCAACCTGCTCTTCCGGATACTGGCTGTTTGGATTTGCTTCCAAAAAATATCATCCCCTGGATGATCTGAATGTAAAACGATGGAAAGAACGGAAAATTAAGACCTGGTATTATACCACGAATCTTCATAAGGGAGCTTTTATGCTTCCGAAGTATGTGGAAGATATGCTGGAAGAAGAAGAAAAGTAGCAACTGTGAAGGTACGGAACAATCAGGAAAAGTAACTGGGTCAGAAAGACCCTAAGAGTACATAATAGAAAACAGGAGGAAAAAAGAATGGGAAGATTACTGATTATCGGATGCGGAGGCGTAGCAGGAGTAGCGATTCATAAGTGCTGTCAGAACAGTAAAACATTTTCAGAGATTTGCATCGCCAGCAGAACGAAAGAAAAATGTGATACTTTAAAGAAAAAACTGGAAGCAACCACAGATACGAAGATCACAACGGCACAGGTAAATGCGGATAAAGTAGAAGAACTGGTTGCCCTGATCCGGTCGTATCAGCCGGATGCGGTTCTGAATGTGGCGCTGCCGTATCAGGATCTGACGATCATGGAGGCTTGCCTGGAGTGTAAGGTGGATTATATCGATACTGCGAATTACGAACCGGAAGATACCGATGATCCGGAGTGGAGGGCCATCTATGAAAAACGATGCAAAGAGGCTGGATTTACTGCATATTTTGATTATTCCTGGCAGTGGGCGTATCGTGAAAGATTCAAAGAAGCGGGGATTACAGCTCTCTTGGGAAGCGGATTTGATCCGGGTGTAACCAGCGTATTTACCGCATATGCAATGAAACATTATTTTGATCAGATCGACACCATTGATATCCTGGACTGCAATGGCGGAGACCACGGATATCCATTTGCCACAAACTTTAATCCGGAGATCAATCTTCGCGAGGTATCTGCAAATGGTTCCTACTGGACAGATGGTCACTGGGTCGAGACTGAGCCAATGGAGTGGCGCGCGCAGTATAATTTCGACCAGGTTGGTGAAAAAGATATGTATCTTCTTCATCATGAGGAGATAGAATCTCTTGCCAAGAACATCCCGGGAATCAAAAGAATCCGGTTCTTTATGACTTTTGGACAGAGTTACCTGACGCACATGAAATGCCTTGAAAATGTTGGAATGCTTAGAACGGACCCGATCATGGTGGACGGAAAAGAGATTGTTCCAATCCAGGTTCTGAAAGAACTCCTTCCGGATCCGGCATCACTTGGACCGCGTACTGTGGGCAAGACAAACATCGGATGCATTTTCACAGGAATCAAGGACGGAAAAGAAAAGTCAATCTATATTTATAATGTCTGCGATCATCAGGAGTGTTACAAAGAGGTCGAATCACAGGCAATATCATATACAACGGGTGTTCCGGCAATGATCGGTTCCATGATGGTTGTGACAGGACTCTGGAAAAAGCCGGGAGTGTTTAACTTAGAGGAGATGGACCCGGATCCATATATGGAGGCACTTAATAAGTTTGGACTTCCATGGAAAGTTGTAGAGAATCCAGTGCCTGTAGACTGCTATAAGACAGCAGATGCGTCGGTACACATGGATTAGGACAAATTATAATCGAAAATATGCAGAGCATAAAATTTGGAGAAATGTATGAGGATAAACGAGCTTGCAACTCCCTGCTATGTGATAGATGAAGGCAGGTTGACGGACAATCTTAAAATTTTGAATGGCGTAATGCAAAGGACCGGTGCAAAGATTCTTCTTGCCCAGAAGGCATTTAGCGCATTTTGTGAATATCATCTTATAGGCAGATATTTGAGTGGGACAACGGCAAGCGGGCTATATGAGGCCCGCCTTGCGCATGAAGAGATGGGGAAAGAAAACCATGTATTCTGTCCTGCTTTTTTGCCGGAAGAGATGGATGAACTTGTAGAAATCTGTGACCATATCGTGTTTAATTCTGTATCGCAGTATCTGTATCATCTGCCAAAAATTCAGGCGGCAAAGTCCAAAAAGAAGATGCCGATAAGTGCAGGGCTTCGAATTAACCCGGAATGTTCCACGCAGGAAGGTCATGAAATCTATGACCCGTGCGGAGCAGGTTCCAGACTTGGCATCACAAGGGCAGAACTTGACCGGGCGATTGCAAACGGTCTGGATTTGTCACAGATAGATGGCTTTCATTTTCACACTTTATGTGAACAGAATTCCGATGATCTGGAAAAGACGCTGGATGCAGTTGAGGCAAAGTTCGGCGATTTGTTATACAATCTCAAATGGCTTAACATGGGTGGTGGACATCATATTACAAGAGCGGATTATGATATAGCCAAGCTGGAAGAATGCATCACACATATGCAGGAAAAATACGACCTTGAAATCTATCTTGAACCGGGTGAGGCGGTTGCACTGAATGCAGGATATCTTGAGACAACGGTACTTGACATTGTTCAAAATGGGGATGTCAAAATACTTATATTAGACACATCAGCTGCATGCCATATGCCGGATGT
>ERZ779820.2013-NODE-2013-length-11948-cov-5.517699_pt1 | contig 11948 bp, 11 predicted proteins | sample MGYA00511563_ERZ779820 | MGnify/ENA primary metagenome ERZ779820 (study PRJEB29588, sample SAMEA1964852) | human gut metagenome | biome: human gut; feature: human-associated habitat; material: faeces | place: Denmark | collected 2008/2010 ...
TTACCCCAATGACCTGTCCGGTTCCTTCATCTCTGATTTCTGTAGGCTTATACCAATACACAATATCTGCCAGTATAATAATCGCTGTCAGATTTGGCTTTCCGCTTTCTCTGATGATTGTCCGATACCACACCTGCGGAATGATATTTCCAGATATGTTCAGTTTTGCATTTTCATCTACGATTTCATTTCCAGTGCTATAGATACCTCCATTCATTCGTTTATTCCTCACTTCCCTGCTTCTTTTCTTTTTCAAACAAAGCACTTATTTCTTCATCTGCTCTTTTGCCTGCCACTAGGCACGCATACCAGGAACTAAGGAAAATAGCTGTTACAACAATCATAATCACTTTTATCATCGCTCCGTCCTCCCAAGAAAAAAGGACCAAGCCAGCTAACAGAATCTTTTAACTAACCTAGTCCTTAACATATTTTTTTACAATGTATTGCAACCGAATGGTTTTTCACAAACTTGACCGCCTGTGAGAATGGATATAATTTTGACAGGACCAGTAGCAATAGGTTTCTATCTTTAAGAGCCCCTGCCATTTGATTTTTACTATGAAAAATTCATTCCCGGTCTATGAATTTTCTACCTTTTATGGTATAATAGAAAAAAGACTAAATTGGCGTGAGCCCTTATTTTATAAGGAATCTGCTAACTTAGTCTTATTTTAACATGACCACCGGAACCACTCGTTCCTACGATTGCAATAAATTCACCCTGTTCCGCAGTAAAACTGACATCGGAAAGTGCCGTTACCTGATTTTGATGGGAACCATATGTTTTCACCACATGCTGTACTTCTAAAATCTTCATTCTCTTCCAGTTCTCCTTTTCTCTTTGATACCATCAGTGTAACAGCCCCATCTTACAAAAATCCTACAGCAGAAAAGAAAGTTCTTACAAAATTGTCATTTTTCCATCCGCAGAAATACCGAAAAGCAGCTTCCCTTTCCATAGACCGATTCCACCTGAATGTATCCCTTTTCCTTCTCCGCGATCAGCCTGGACAAATAAAGACCGATCCCGCTTCCTTCCAGATTTTCTACGTCTTTACTCCGATAGAATCTCTGAAAGATCCGCGGAATCTCTTCTTTTCGGATTCCAATTCCTGTATCTGTGATCCGGATTTCTGCGTACATTTCATACTGATTAAGATCAATCTGAATCGTTCCGCCCTCACCGGTATATTTCACTGCGTTTTCCAGCAGATTTGCAAACACTTCTGACGTCCACTTTGCATTGTGATAAAGAAGCAGATCCGGGATATACCCTGTTTTGATCGGAATCTGTTTCCTGGCAGCCTTTTCATACACCAGATTCACCGCATCCAGAATGGTCTTTCGAATCGGGCACATCGAAACCTCAAAGACCATGACATTCTGTTCCAGCTTCACCATTTTAAACAGAGAATTTAAGATCCATTCCAGTTTTTCACTCTGCGTCTGCATTTTTGCCAGAAACTTTTCTCTTGTCTCCGCGTCCTGGTTTTCTTCCCTCAAGATTTCTTCGTACATCCGGATATTAGCAAGCGGTGTTTTCAGCTGATGAGACATATTGGAAATCAGACTTTTCACCTGCTCTTTTTCCTCTTCTGCCTGAGATACAGACATCTCCTGCTTTTCCTGGATTTTACGGATTTTTCCGGAAAGAGCTGACACTTCGCCTTCCTTCAGATCCGAAACAAGGATCGGATCTCCCTCCAGAATAGATTCCAGCATCCGATCTGTCTCCCGGTATAGTTTTTTCCGCCTGCGATACTCATACATCCCAAACAAAACACCGGCCACACATCCTGCTGACAGAATTCCTGTTATGATCGATTCCATACCTTTATCGTTTCTCCTCTTCTCTCCAGATATATCCAAGTCCGTGAACCGTCTGGATCCACTGCGGATTCTGCGGATCTGCCTCGATCTTTCTGCGAAGTCTCCGAATATTGACGGAAACGGTATTCTCATCCACAAACTTTCCGTCTTTGTCCCAGATCCGCTCTAAAATCTGTTCCTTTGACAATATCTGTCCCGGATTTTCCAGAAAATACAAAAGCAGTTTGTACTCGATCTTACTCAGCTCCAGCACTTCTTCTTTGCAGATCACCTGACAGCTGCTTTTGTCCAGACGGATTCCATTGGAGCTGATCCACTGTTTTTCACTCTTTCTGGAAAGCAGCTTTTTGATCCGCGCTTTCAGCACCGCGATAGAAAATGGTTTTGACATATAATCATCCACTCCCATCTCCAGTGCTTTCACCTCATCCAGTTCTGTATCCCTCGCCGTCAGCATCAGAATGAACACATCACTGCTTTCCCGAATCTCACTGCACAGCGAAAAGCCATTTCCATCCGGAAGATTACAGTCTAACAGAATCAGATTGCAGGAAGATGTCTTCCATAGCTTTCGTCCTCTTTCTGCATTTTCCGCTGTCAGGATCTGATAGCCTTCCCCACTCAATGTATACTCCAACCCTTCCCTGAGATCTGCGTCATCCTCTATGATCAAAATTGTATCCATGTCTATTTCCCCTGTTTTTCGTTTTGTCTTTATTATAACAACAGGGAGTGGGGAAATCTATCTTTATTCTCGTTACTGTTCCATATTTAAATATCCGGAAAGAAAATCAAGACCAATCTCCAAATTCCCCTTGTACTCTCTTTCCCCGTTTATTATACTTAGTACAGAGTTTCTAAACCCATCAAAAAGAAAGGAGCATTTACCATGCTTTCAAAAGATTTATTACAGCAATTTGAAGATAATATCACAAGATTTGATGAAAACATACATGCTTTCGAAAATGGAGAGATCGACCGCCAGACCTTCAAAGGCATCTCCGGAGGCTTTGGAAGCTATGCACAGAAGGAACAAGGATATATGCTGCGTCTTCGTCTTCCGGGCGGTCATATTACAAAAGAGAAATTAAAATTCCTTGCAGATAAGATTTCAGAACATCAGATTTCCCTGCTCAAGCTGACCACCTGCCAGACCATTCAGTTTCATGACTTGTCCGTGGACTCTGTTCCACAACTCATCCGTGATGCTTTAAAAGTCGGCATCATCACACATGGCGGCGGCGGAGACAACCCGCGTAATGTCATGGCAAGTCCTCTGACAGGCACTGCACCGGATGAGACATTCGATGTATTTCCCTATGCACAGGCTGTAGGAGAATATCTTCTGACCGAGATGCCCGGACTTCATATGCCCCGAAAATTAAAAGTCGGATTTTCCAATACCCAGGCCAATGAAGTACATGCTACATTCCGTGACCTTGGATTTGTAGCAAGAGAAAACGGAACATTTTCCGTTTACTGTGCAGGTGGATTGGGACCAAATCCAAAACTCGGCGTTCACATTACAGACAATGCAGATCCAAGCGAAGTATCCCTTTATGTCCATGCTATGATTCGTCTTTTTACCACATATGGCAATTATGAGTCACGCGCAAAATCCAGAACTCGCTATCTGCAGGATACCCTTGGCGAAGAAAAAATCCGGAACTATTTCCTCCAGTTTGTGGAAGATGCACGAAAAGAAATGACTCCATGGCCTGTAGAACCTGCCCATCCGATCTCCAAATCTGCTGATGGCACTCTGTCCAAAGCACTTCTGACAGAAAAACGGGTACTCGCACAGAAACAGAACGGCCTGTACACGGTTTCTTATCATCCGCTGGGAGGACGGCTTGCACCCCAAAAACCGTCTGAACTGTATGCCGTGATCAAAGCGATGCCGGAAACCGAGCTTCGGATCTCACCGGACGGCACCTTGTATATCATCAATCTGACTGCAAAAGAAGTACCTGCTGTGTTAGAAGCCACAAAAGACGGAGCTGCTTCTTTATTTGAAAGCAGTGTCAGCTGCATCGGCGTTCCAATCTGCCAACACGGACTGCGCAATTCCTATGCACTGTTAGAGTCCTGCATTCAGCGGATCCGCAAGGAACAGTTCGCTGACAGAGTCCTTCCATGTATCCATATTTCCGGATGTCCTTCCAGCTGCGGAAGCCATCAGGCGGGAAGTATCGGTCTTGTCGGACACTCCAAACGGGTGGATGGAAAAATGGAACCTGCATTCAAATTATTTGTAAACGGAGACAGCGAAGAACCTAGAGCACATCTGGGCATCGAAAAAGGTGTTCTTCTGGAGACTGTAATCCCGGAATTTTTCGCAGCTCTCGGAAAACGAATTGCCGCAGCAGACAGTACCTTTGACGTCTGGTATCCGGCTCACACAGAAGAATTTGATACACTTGCTGCTGAATACGCAGAGAAGACACAATAGCTTCAAAATAAAAACCAGGCAGGATGCCTTCCTTTTTACGGGAACATATCCTGCCTGGTTTTTCTGATTATTCTGTTTCTATAAAATATCAATATGTTCGCCTGCAAGTGCCTTGTTCATACTTCGCACCGCACAGAATTTTCCGCACATGGAACAAGTATCCTCATGTTCAGGCTTTCTCTCATTCCAGATCCGTTTTGCCGTCTCCGGATCCATGGCACACTCCCACTGTGCTTCCCAGTCCAGATTTCTTCTGGCTTGTGCCATCCTGTCATCTGCCTGTCTTGCTCCCCGCACTCCTTTTGCAATATCTGCCGCATGTGCCGCAATCTTAGAAGCCATGATTCCCTGTTTTACATCTTCCAGATTCGGAAGGGCCAGATGCTCTGCCGGCGTCACATAGCACAAAAAGGAAGCTCCGCTTGAGGCTGCAATCGCCCCGCCGATGGCCGCAGTAATATGGTCATATCCGGGAGCCACATCCGTTACCAGAGGACCCAGCACATAGAAGGGAGCGCCCTTGCAGATGGTCTGCTGGATCTTCATATTGGCCTCAATCTGGTTTAAGGGCATATGGCCCGGCCCCTCAACGATTACCTGTACATCCTTTTCCCAGGCCCGGCGGGTCAGTTCTCCAAGCGTTACCAGTTCTTCAATCTGTGAAATGTCTGTGGCATCGTCAATGCATCCCGGGCGGCAGGCATCTCCCAGGCTGATGGTTACATCATGCTCCCGGCAGATTTCCAGAATCCGGTCATAATGCTCATAAAACGGATTTTCCTTTCCCGTCATCTCCATCCAGGCAAAAATAATGGAACCGCCCCTGGATACAATATTCATCAGGCGCTTATTTTCCTTAAAGCGCTGTGCGGTCCTGCGGTTGATTCCTACATGGATGGTCATAAAATCCACTCCGTCCTCAGCGTGCATTTCCACAATCTTCAGCCATTCCTCTGTGGTAATATCCTTTAATGGCTTATGATAATAAACCACTGCGTCATAAATCGGCACTGTTCCTATGATCGCCGGGCACTCTGCTGTAAGCTTTCTCCTGAACTTCTGCGTATCGCCCCAGGAGCTTAAATCCATAATAGATTCAGCGCCCATTCCAACTGCATAGTTTACCTTTTCAAGCTCCATATCCAGATCCTTGCAGTCTCTGGAGGTTCCCAAGTTCACATTGATCTTAGTCCTTAGCATAGAACCGATTCCATTAGGATCCAGACAGCGATGATTCTTATTGGCAGGAATTGCCGCCTTTCCCTCTGCTACCAGAGCCATGAGCTCATTTACCTCAAAATGCTCCTTCTCTGCCACCTTTCTCAGTTCCTCTGTCACAATGCCCTTTCTGGCGGCATCCATCTGTGTGGTGTATTCCATCTTTCTTCCTCCTTGTATTCTGTGCCTGAAGCACGTTTTCGCTTCCCAAAGAGGCTGCCGGACGGGTCTGTATGCCAAAATCTAAAAAACCTGCTTCCCGCAATTTCTCCGGATCCCTGCAATACAAAAGGCCCGCCCCATAAGGAACGGACCGTGTATACACTCCCATGAACCAATGTTCACATCCAGCCGAAATATTTCCCTACGTTGGCATTACCCAAATCAGGTACGATAGGTCGAAGTTCGATTACTCCCTCTCAGCCTGCTCCACAAGCTCCCTGTTGTATCTCAGCATATCACTGGAAGACGGGATATGTCAAGCGATTTCCATTTCTTTTAAAACTCCCCCTGCTTATTCCAATATTCTCCCATCTGTGGAAATGGTTACTACCCGCCAGGGAATAAATCTGCCGCTTATCTGCAAAGCCTTTTTTACAGCCTGCTCAATTCCTCCGCAGCAAGGCACCTCCATACGGACAACCGTCACGCTTTTAATGTTATTATTTGCCAAAATCTCCGTCAGCTTTTCGCTGTAATCCCCCGCATCCAGCTTGGGACAGCCGATCAGCGTAACATGGTTTCGGATAAACTCATTATGAAAATTTCCATAAGCATAAGCCGTACAGTCCGCTGCCACCAGAAGGTTCGCATTCTCAAAATAAGGAGCATTCACCGGAGCCAGCTTAATCTGTACCGGCCACTGTGACAGCTGGCTGTGAACCGAAACAACTGGCTCACTGCATGCATTACGTTCCCTCTGAATACTCTTTGACTGCATTCCCGGACAGCCACAGGGAAGCGGCTCAAAGGATGTCTTTTTCTTAGCCGCCAAAACAGCCGCCTCATCATATGCCGGAGCCTCTCTCTCCTCAAACCCAATGGCATCTGCCGGACACGCAGGCAGGCAGTCTCCCAGTCCGTCACAGTAATCCTCACGGGTCAGCTTCGCCTTGCCGTCTATCATCTCTATCGCACCTTCATGGCAAGCAGCCGCACAGGCTCCGCAGCCATTACACTTCTCTTCGTCAATCTTAATAATCTTTCTAATCATAATCCGCTCTCCTTTTTTAAATCTTCCATATGCCCTCACAGCAAACCTCCCTGTCTGCTAATGATACCGCCATTGTAATACATCTCTAAGAATAATTCCGTTGTTTCTGCAACAAAACACAAGTTTTCTTCCCACAGCACCAAAAAATGCAGAACCCCTGTCACATCCACAGGCATTCTGCATCCTACATTTCTCAGATCCGTCCTCCGCAGACCGGACAGTAATTATAATCCTCATCTGTTTCAAACCCGCATCTCATACACTTTTTATGAGGCTTTTTAGAGCCCTCCTGCCAGGTTTTGGCGTACCGTCCCGCCTGCACCAGACGCAGGTCCGCCTCTGCAATATCAGGGTTTTCCCCTCTCAAAACAGCCTTGCCCACAACCGGATCCAGTTCATAAACCGCCTCACAGCAGTCCATCTTCACATAATAACGCCGGTTCCATTTAAACAGCGGAATAAAGAAAAAGCTAAAATACATATACGTCATGATCACCTGATACCGCCCATGGCTCCCACAGCTCCCGCAAAGCCGCACAAGCCCCTCACTCAATATCTTCTGTCCCTGGCTCACGCCTCCAATAAATATCACCAATTCCACCTCCCACATCTCTGTGTCAACTCTACCATCATACCCCCATCCCTCACTCCCGTCAATCCCCATACATTTCTATCCCCCAAACCTCACTCCCGCCATCCCTTCCGCCGCCTCCCATTCAGGCTATCAGGGCGACTTTGGAGGCCATTAGAAAATATTAGAGGATACAATTTTTCGTTAAAAGCCATATCAAACCTGTCTGAGCGCAGCGAGTTTTTGATATGGCTTTTGCATTTAGAAAAATTGCATCCTCTTAGATTTTCTTATGGCCGGAAACTGGAGCCCTGAGAGCCTGAACCGGAGGCCCACACGACTCTTAAACCATATACCCCCCCTTCATAGGAGACACCGCGTGTTCGGAATAAATCTTTAACACGCCCTTTGTATACTTCGGAGCCTTGGGCTTCCATGCCGCACGGCGTTCTGCCAGAACCTTATCTACCTCTTCCTTCGTCATCTCCTGACCGTGGATTCCCACGATTTCCAGAACACGCTCCGGAATATCAATGCGGATCAGATCCCCTTCCTCTACCAGGGCAATGGGGCCTCCATCTGCGGCCTCAGGAGACACATGGCCGATAGCCGGTCCCTTGGAAGCGCCGGAGAAGCGTCCGTCTGTAATCAGAGCAATGGTCTTTCCAAGCTCCGGATCAGAAGAAATGGCCTCTGTGGTATAGAACATCTCAGGCATACCGGAGCCCTTTGGTCCCTCATAGCGGATAAATACCGCATCACCCGGCCGGATCTTGTGGGACAGCACTGCTGCAATGGCATCTTCCTCACAGTCGAATGGTCTTGCCTTTAATACAGCCTTAAACATTTCCTTCGGCACTGCAGAATGCTTTACAACGGAACCTTCCGGAGCCAGGTTTCCTCTTAAAATCGCCACCGTTCCGTCGGTGCCGATGGGTTCGTCAAAGGTACGGATCACATCGGTGCGCTTTAAGCCCCATTTCTTTAAATAGCTCTCGCACTTGTCATAGAAACCGTTTTTCTTTAAGTCCTCCAGATTTTCGCCCAGAGTCTTTCCTGTAACGGTCATCACATCCAGGTGGAGCATGGACTTGATCTCCTCCATCACTGCAGGAACGCCGCCTGCATAGTAGAAGAACTGTGCCGGCCACTTGCCTGCGGGGCGGATATCCAGAAGGTAATGAGCCCCCCGATGCATCCGGTCAAAGGTATCTGCATCAATCTCGATACCCAGCTCATGGGCCATGGCCGGAATATGGAGCAGGGAATTGGTGGAGCCGGAGATGGCAGCATGTACCATAATGGCATTTTCAAAGGCCTTTTCTGTTACAATGTCGCTGACCTTGATTCCCTTCTTTACAAGCTCCATTACCTGTTTTCCTGCCTTGTAGGCCATTTCCTTTAAGTCCTCGCAGGTAGCGGGCATCAGGGCAGAACCTGGGAGCATCAGACCCAGAGCCTCAGCCATGATCTGCATGGTGGAAGCGGTTCCCATAAAGGAGCAGGCTCCGCAGGAAGGGCAGGCGTGGTGCTTATAATAGGTAAGCTTTTCATCTGTAATCTCTCCTCTCTGGCACATGGCAGAATACATACCGATCTGCTCCAGTGTTAAGAGATCAGGGCCTGCATCCATCACGCCTCCGGTGATCACGATAGAAGGCATATCCAATCTTGCCAGTCCCATCAGGCATGCAGGTACGGACTTGTCGCAGCTGGCAATAAATACGCCGCCGTCAAAGCCGGTGGAATTTCCATGGATCTCGATCATATTTGCGATCATATCGCGGTGAGCCAGAGAATAGTTGATGCCGTCATGTCCCTGGGCAATGCCGTCACAGATATCCGTTGTATAATATCTGGCGCCTCTTGCTCCTGCGTCGGTGATTCCTCTCATGGCTTCCTCTACAAACTGATCCAGATGGGCGCTTCCCGGATGGCTGTCCCCGAAAGTGCTCTCTACCAGGATCTGGGGCTTATCCAGATCCTCCACCGTCCATCCCATACCAATCTTTAAGGGATCATTTTCTGGCGCAAGTGCTCTTACTCTCTGACTGTTCAGTTCCTTCATGTTGGTTCCTCCTTCTTTCTATAACAATTTCGTTTCATAATCATCAGATGTTTTCTCTTTTAATCATATCATTTCATAAATATAATTACAAGTCATCAGACTACCATTCTACTTTTTGCCAAAAACTCGGATGTTTTTTTAGGTATGATACACAAAAAGCCCAGATATTTCGCTTTATCCAGGCTCCTGTCAAACATATAATGTAATTTTTACGGTAAAATCATCTGATATCTTACCCTGTTACTCCTTGTGATTTTTTTCTTTTTCCTCCCGGATCAGCTTCAGGATCATATTCCGGTTGTAGGTCATATGCATCATCATGGCGGTTTTTGCTCCAATGGGATCCCGATCGGAAATGGCGTCCACAATGGCTCTGTGCGTCATAACGGTTTCCTTTGTAAGCCGTTGGTGGGTCACATTTACAAACATCATTACTGCCGTATCAATAATGGGGATCAGCTGCTCCACTACCTTATTACCGGAGCACCGGGCCACGCTGGTATGAAAGGCAATATCATCCTGAATGTACATATCTCCTGAAGCGATCCGTTCCTCTACCCGTTCGCAGCAGCAGCGCAGCTCCAAAATTGCTTCCTCTGTAGCATTTAATGCCGCCATTTCTGCAATACCAGGCTCCAGGATCAGCCGCACATTGACCAGATCCAGCGCCAGCGCCATCTTATCCTCTGCTCCGCTTAAACCCAGAGGATCCAGATCGGAAGGCGTTGTATTTACCACATAAGTGCCGGATCCCCGGCGCACCTCTAAAATCCCCTGGGAAACCAAAAGCTTTACCGCTTCCCGGATGGTGCTGCGCCCCACGTCAAATTTTTCTCCCAGCTCAAACTCATTTGGAAGTTTGGAGCCCGGTTCAAGAGGCGTCTCCAAAATATAGTGATAAATCTGCTCCTGAACCTGCTCTGCCAGAAGCTTACTTTTAATATTGGAAAATCCTCCCATTTTCATCTCCTCTGTTCCCTGATATCCGCAGTTACCGAAACGCCTTAAGCACTGTCTTAAGCAGCACTCTGGGATGCTTCCAGTACGGTGTCACAGGAATCACCTTCCGGCGCACATCCATCAGGCTGTATACAGCCATTCTGGCGGCCCGTACCGAATATTCCTCTGTAAATGCCGTATCCTCCGGTATTTCCACAAACTGTCCGATCATGGCAAAATTTCCGGAACCTGCCGGAATGACTTTCGGGCGGTCTGTATATTTCCTTGGAGCAAGAGCCGCGTCTGCATAAGGCATCCGGCAGGGGATCACATTGATCACCGTATCCATCAGCTCCTCCATCCGCTTTTCATTTACATGAAGATGGCTTAAATATTCCTTCAGGATCTCCCGTCCCGTGCAGTCCTTCATGGGCTTTTTCACGTAATCCCCCTCTGCCTCCGGATACAATCCATAGCCCCAGAATACAGTCACATCTTCAGGCTGACCTGCAAAATAAGGCTGAGCCGCCACGGTACTGCTTATAAGCCATCCGGAATCCTTAAAGGTCATAAGCGCCCCGCTTCCGGGAGCATTTCCTGAAAATTCCTCAACCGCCTTTAAAAGCGCATCTCCCCTGGCTGTCACAGTAAAGCTCATCCAGCTGTTTTTCTCCGGACAGGCAAAAAACGGCTCCGGTGCTCCCATTCCCGGCTTCACACAGGCAATCCTTGACCATAGCTCGCTGCTCATGGACTTTTTTGACGGAGCAGGAGCCGGAGTGTCCATATCTCCCAAAGAAAAGCTGTCCGTCATACAGCCCGTTGTCATAATGCAGAAATCTCCCTGTTTCAGTTCTGCTTTCTCAAAAGCAAAGGACTCCCTTGACTCATCCTCATCCTGAAGCCTGCGTTTTAAGTACAGCGTTTTAACCGTAATACCTGAACCGGAAGCAAACTCCATATCTGTCACCTGACAGTCCTCTATAAACTCCACACCTCTGGAACGCAGATAAACTTCCAGAGGACGGATCAGGCTGTCATAGGGATTGAGAGGCAGGCCGATCATGCCCTCCCTGGTGTCAATACGGCCAAACTCCAGCAGCATCCTCTTCACACGGCGTCTGAATTCAGACAGGCTGCTCCCCTTTTTTAAAGCAAAAGCAGTCTGCCACATATACCAGAAGCTTGTCTCAAATATATGAGGCGTTTCCTTAAACCAGTCCTCTATGGTCAGGCTGTCCAGCTTCTTTTCATCTGTCAGCAGAAGCCGGAAAAGAGCCATCCTGTCCCCCTGATCAAAGCCCATGGATTTTACATTTAAAAACGTTCCCTCCCGGTCTGCCAGACGTCCATGGGTACGTCCGGAATGAGAATGGGCAAACTCCTGAATTTCCTCTGCAACGCTGCGCCCTGTTTTTTTTAAGGATGGAATGGTATCAAACAGCTCCCAGAAATTCTCATATGTCTTTTCATTGAGCATATGGCCGCCGCGGCATACATAACCCTTTTCCGGTGTTCCCGCTCCGTCATTTCCTCCCCCCAGGATATGGGTTCCCTCATAGATGGTAATGTGGGAGCCGGGGAAATTACAGTCCCGGATCAGATAAGCGGCTGCAGCCATGGACGCCAGGCCGCCGCCGATCAGGTACGCCCT
>ERZ779820.2015-NODE-2015-length-11942-cov-6.708253_pt1 | contig 11942 bp, 7 predicted proteins | sample MGYA00511563_ERZ779820 | MGnify/ENA primary metagenome ERZ779820 (study PRJEB29588, sample SAMEA1964852) | human gut metagenome | biome: human gut; feature: human-associated habitat; material: faeces | place: Denmark | collected 2008/2010 ...
TGTGCAACGAGCTTTCTAAAATGCAGAAAGAGGGCATAATTGAATACAAAAAAAATCGTATTTTGCTCAAAGACTAAGAGGTAAGGTTTGGGAAGATCTATCGTCAGGCTTCTGACTGGGATATGGGGGAAGAGGGAAGCGATTTGCAGCAAGAGCAAGCTGCAAATCGGGATAATATTAAAAAAGGAAATTTAAATAACTTCTTCAGCGCGCCGCAAAGCTGCTGTAATATTTGGGCAGAAGTTATTTGATCCAACCAGTTCTACAAAGCCGGCTTTTGTCATGACCTTCATGGGCTGTTCATTGACATGAGAGAACACAACCGTAATATTTTTCGACTTGCAGAATGCAACAAGATCTTGAAGCGCATTTAGGGCTGTGCTGTCCAGTGCAGGAACGCCTGTCATACGAAGAACAAGACACGTAGTAAATTCTTTTACAATGATTTTTTCGATAATGTCTGCAGCGCCAAAGAAAAGAGGACCTGAAATATTGTAAACACGGATTTCACGGGGAAGTTTCTTCATTTCTCTGTCGCTTTCCTGCGTATCGTCTTCATCGTCGATATAAGTCCAGCTGTCTGCACGTGTTTCTTCGCTCATACGTTTAATGAAGAGAAGACAGGCAAGAACCATTCCAATTTCGATTGCTACAACAAGGTCAAATACAACGGTCAAAATAAAGGTAGTAAAGAGAACGATAATATCGCTTTTAGGAGCAGTTTTTACCAAACGTACGAACGTGCGCCATTGACACATATTGTATGCAACAATAAATAAAATAGCGGCAATTGTTGGCATCGGAATCATTCCGGCATATGGCATCAAAAGCACAAGAACAATAACGAGTGTAATAGAATGAACCATTCCGGCAACAGGTGTGCGTCCGCCGTTTTTGATGTTTGCAGCCGTTCTGGCAATGGCTCCCGTAGCGGGGATTCCACCGAAAAGGGCGGAGGCAATATTTCCGGCCCCCTGGGCGGCCAGTTCCATGTCAGAACGGTGCTTTCCGTTGATCATGCCGTCAGCCACCACGCAGGACAGGAGAGATTCAATAGCAGCCAGCACGGCGATAGTGAAAGCGTCCGGCAGGGCAGACTGAACCATGTCAAAGCTCAGCTGCGGCAGATGAAAGGATGGAAGCGCGCTGCTGATAGTGTAGAGATCGCCGATCGTATTGACGTTCAGCGGAAGGAATTTCACCATCAGGATTCCGCCGATGACCGCCAGCAGGGAGCCTGGAATTTTCTCAGAGAAATACGGCGTGACAATGAGAATCGCCAGGCATACAAGCCCTACAATCACAGCGTCCATGTTCAGCGTTCCAAATCCTGCGGCAAAGGCCTTGAGCTTTTCCATGGTTTCGATAGTGGGCATTCCTTCCGGATAGACAACCCCGAAGAAGTCCTTCAGCTGTCCGATGACGATGGTGACGGCGATACCGGAGGTAAAGCCAGTGGTAATGGTAAACGGAATGAATTTAATCAGAGATCCGAACCGGCATAATCCCATAAGAATCAAAATGATTCCTGCCAGAATCGTCGCCACGGCCAGCCCGTCCATACCGCTTCGGGCTACGATTCCCGCTACAATGGTTGCGAAGGCGGCAGTAGGACCTGCAATCTGTACCTGGCTTCCGCCAAGAAGTGAGATAACGAAGCCCGCTACAATAGCTGTGTAGATACCCTGCTCCGGACCTACTCCGGAGGCCAGCGCCAGAGCGATGGACAGCGGAAGGGCAATGATCGCCACCACAATTCCAGCTATCAGATCTTTAAAAAACTGTTCTTTGCTGTAGGTTTTCCATGTTGTAAACAGCATGGGACGCATCTTTTCCATAAGTTCCCCCTTGTAAACATAGTAATAGGCAGGATGTATTCACACCTGCCGCTATTATTATACATTTCCTGTATACAATGTCCAGATAGAAAAGGGAAAAAGATTGTTCTTTTTGAGAAACTTTGCGTACGGTCCGCCGTCTCTTTCAGTTGACACAAAAAACTCTTTTGCTTATAATGAATATCAGAAAATAAGCCGCTTTTCGGCAGAGGGGAAAGAAGGCGGAGGGAGAATATACTTATGAATAATGAAACAAGCAGCGAAGTGCTGGAGAAGACGGCGCTTCTTCAGAAGATGAGAAGCGTTCCGGAGTTATTTGTGTTAATGTCAGCCTGTACAAAGGAGCCGTATGTAGAGTGCGACGCAGAGACCTTTGACGACGAGATTTTCATGTTTTTTACAGAGGATGAAGCCAGAGAAAAGGGAAAGGCTCTGCTGGAGGAGAAAATCCCTGTGTCGATTGTCAGAGTTGAGGAAAAGCAGAAGCTTCTTTTCTTTACCAGCCTGTTTACCATGGGAATTAACGCCATTGTGATGAGAAACGGCAGTGAAAATACGAGGTTTCAGTTAGAGGAGCTGGTCAGACGGAAGAAGCCGGAAGAGCAGCCGGAGGGAACGGTATGGATTGAGAATCCGCAGCTTCATTTAACTGCTCTTTACTATGCCCAGGAGATGAGAAAGCAGCCGAATCCGCAGCCGGATGAGAAAACCAGCGAACTGCTGGAGGAGCTGCTGGCTGATTTTAAGAGGGGAAAATATATTTTAGCCCTTCAGAAGGAAGAAAAGGGAGTTCCGTTAGCCAAGTTAAAGGATGGCCAGATGTACCAGCCGATTTTTACGGATGCGCTGGAATTCCAGAAGTTTAACAGAGAAAATAAGTTCCGTCCTGTGGCGGCAGATGCAGATAAGCTTGCCGTTTTAGTCGCTCCTGAGGCCAAGGGTGTGGTTTTAAACATTATGAGTCTGAATCTGCCGTTTAACCTGAATCGAAAGCCGGCTGTCCCGGCGGAGGGAGACGGAGGAGAGAAAAAGTCCGAAACAGTATAAGATATTCCAGATGAAAAGGATGCGTAAGCCTGTCAGAACCAGATGCTTCGCATCCTTTTCTCTTGCCTTTCTACTGGCTGGAGGCCTTTAAAAGGCAGGATTCGATGGCCTGGACCAGGGCAGAGCATGTATACTGGCTTCCCTCTGGATATGTAAGGTTTTCCAGAGACTGAGAGGAGCAGATCTGCTCGGACAGCTGTTCCAGAGCCGGGGCCATCAGCGGGTACATGGTTTCGACTGAATCGCTCAGCGGCGTCATGGAAACAGAGTTAATGTGATCTGCGTCCACGGCCACTTCCAAATCTGCATTCTGACTTCCTAAAGACAGAGAAGCCCGGTAAAGTCCGGGGGTGTAGGAGGCCTGAGCGGCCTGAACCTGGCCGGAGGAGACGGTCTGAGGTTCCTTTTTGGGACGGAACATGATAAAAAGCAGCGTTACAAGGATGATTCCCAGCCCGATAAAGATGGCGGTATAGATGATTTCCTTCATCCGGAGCACCACGATTTTCGTTTTAGAGCTCATAAAAAGACCTCTTGGTATTATTTAGTACAGTGTATGGGAAAAAATATGATTTATTCACAGCGTCCAAGGCAAAATATATTTTCTGCTTGACCAGAACATATGTTTGTTATACAATGGAGATATCACATAAATACAAGGAGGTTTCCATGTCATTACAGTTTATCATCGGCGGTTCCGGTTCCGGGAAAACCCATGTACTCTATGAAAATTTAATTAAATGTTCCATGGAGAATCCGGAAGGAAAATTTTTTGCCATTGTGCCGGAGCAGTTTACCATGCAGACTCAGAAGGATATTGTGACGATGCACCCGCGCCATGGTGTCAGGAATATTGATATCGTCAGTTTTGAACGTCTGGCTTACCGTATTTTTGAGGAATTGGCTGTGGAGACGCCAGCGGTACTGGATGATATGGGAAAATCTCTGGTGCTTCGGAAGGTAGCTGCAGCCAGGAAAAAGAATCTGCGTCTGTTTGGCAGCCATCTGGAACAGTCCGGTTTTATCGGGGAACTGAAGTCCATGCTGTCAGAGCTGTTTCAGTACGGAATTTCAGGGGAGACCATACGGGAGATGGCAGACAGCGCGGACAGCGCCATGCTGCGGCAGAAGCTGTCTGATATGAGCGAGCTGTACGAAGGCTTCCGGGAGTACACCAGGGAGCGGTTTATTGCCCAGGAAGAGATTTTAGACATTCTCTGCCGCGTGCTCCCCAAGTCCCGGTTAATCAGGGGAAGCGTGGTGACTCTCGACGGATATACGGGATTTACTCCTGTACAGTACCGGCTTTTAGAGCTTCTTTTAACCTGCTGCCGCCAGGTGGTTGTGACGGTGACGATGCCTCCTGAGGAGAACCCCTACCGTGAAAAACCGATTCAGAATCTCTTCCACATGAGCAGTCATACTGTCTGCAGGCTGACAGATTTGGCGTCAGGTGCAGGAGCAGGGAGGGATAAGGATATTCTCCTGACAGAGCCATGCCGCCGTTTTCAGAACAGTCCGGCTCTTTCTGCGATTGAGAGGGGCCTGTTCCGGCCTTGGGCAGGCCGTTTTGAAGGGGAGCAGGGGGACAGCCTGCTTCTCCATGAGGCGGAAAATCCCATTGGGGAAATTCAGTTTGTCTGCACAGAGATTCAGCATCTGGTGAAGGAGAAGGGATACCGTTACCGCGATATCGCCGTAGTGACAGGAGCTTTGCCGGATTATTCCGGAGAGCTTGCCAGGCAGTTTCAGGAGAATGGAATCCCCTGCTTCCTGGACAGCAAGAAAAATATTCTGAGCAATCCTGTGGTAGAGCTTCTGCGGGCCGCGCTGGAGGCGATTACGGAAAACTTTTCCTATGAAAGTATGTTCCGCTATTTGAAGACCGGCATGGTGACAGAGGAGAAGGAGAAACTTTCCAGGCTGGAAAATTATGTGAAAGCCATGGGAATCCGTGGATTTAAGCGCTGGAGCGCGTCCTGGGACCGCACCTATAAGGATGGAGAAAGATTAAATCTGGAGGAATTGAACGAGTTTAAAGATTCTCTTCTGTGTCCGTTTCTTCCTTTGAAGGAGGTATTTTCAGACCGCCAGTCTACAGTCAGAGAGATGACGGCGGCTTTGGCGGAGTTTCTGGAGAGCGTGGAGGCGGAGAAGCGTCTGTCCCGCTGGGAAAAAGCGTTTCACGAGATGGAAGAGGCTGAGCTTGAGAAGGAATACAGCCAGGTTTATGGGCTTGTGATGGATTTGTTTGACCGCCTGGCTGCGCTTTTGGGGGACGAGAGAGTCAGCCGGAGAGAGTATGCCCAGATTCTGGACGCGGGTTTTGCAGAGATTCAGGTGGGTTTAATCCCGGCTGTCGTAGATCGGGTGGTGACAGGAGATTTGACCAGAACGCGTCTGTCCCATGTCAAGGCTCTGTTTTTCATTGGGGTGAACGATGGAATTGTGCCGGGAGCTGCCAGGCGCGGAGGCATTCTGACAGAGGCAGAACGGAGGATTCTGAAGGAAAGAGGGGTGGAGCTGGCTCCTACAGCCAGGGAAGAAGGCTTTTTGGAGCGTCTGTACCTGTATCTTGTGATGACGAAAGCTTCAGATTTTCTCTATCTGACCTGGAGCCAGACCTCGTCGGCAGGAAAGAGTCTCCGGCCGTCCAGCCTGATCGGACAGGTGAAGAAGCTGTTTCCTGAGCTGAGAGAGACGCGCATGGATCAGTACAGGGAGGCGGCGCTGTCAGCTCCAGCTGGCAGAAGAACTCTGATCGCTGGCCTGAGGGATTTGGAACATGCGGTGTCAAGACCGGAGTTTCTGGAGCTGTACCGCCATTTTTATACGGATGAAGATAAGAGGGAAGAGACGAAACGTCTGGTAGAAGCCGCATTCCACGTATATGAGGATAAGGGAATTGGAAGGACAGCGGCCCAGAAGCTCTACAGCCCCATTCTCCGCGGCAGCGTGACCAGGATGGAGCGCTATGCTGCCTGTGCCTACGCTCATTTCTTAAGTTTTGGGCTGGAGCTTCGGGAGCGCAGAGAGTATGAGCTGGCTGCTGCGGATCTGGGAAATCTCTTCCACAGCTCCATTGACCTGTTTTTTAAGACTATGCAGGAGGAGGGAAGGAGTTTCCGCCAGCTGGATGACAGGGAGAGAAAGGAACTGGTCAGCCGATGTGTATCTGAAGTGACGAGAGAGTACGGGAATACGGTGGTTTCCGATACGGCGAGGAACGAGTATCTGGGGCGCCGGGTGGAGCGGATTACAGACAGGACAGTCTGGGCATTGACAGAACAGCTGAAGAAGGGAGATTTTGAGCCGGCTGGCTTTGAACTTACTTTTACTCCGGCAGACAATCTGAAGGCGATGAAGATTCCGGTTTCCAGGACGGAGGCCGTTCATCTTCAGGGACGCATTGACAGGATGGATCTGTGCGAGGACGGGGATAAGCTGTATGTGAAGATTATCGATTATAAAACCGGGAAGACGAAGTTTGAGCTGACAGAGCTGTTTTACGGTCTTCAGATGCAGCTGGTCGTCTATCTGGATGCCGCCATGGAGAAGGAACAGCGCAGACACCCGGACAAGCAGGTGCTTCCGGCAGGAATTTTTTACTACAACATTGCGGATCCCATGGTGGAAAAGACGGAGGAAATGAGCGAGGAGGAAAAGGAAGCAGAGATTTTAAGGACCCTTCGCATGAACGGTCTGGTTAACAGCCGGGCGGAGGCTATCTCACATCTGGATCGGAGGATTGAGACAGAGTCGGACGTCATTCCTGTCGCTTATAAGGCGGGAATCATCCAGGAGGCAAAATCCTCTGTGGCAAATGAGAAGCGTTTTTTGGCGATGACCGGCTTTGTCAACCAGAAAATCAAGGCCATGGGAAGAGAGATTCTGGATGGAAGAATTACGGTAGATCCTTATAAAAAAGGAGAAAAAACAGCCTGCGATTACTGTCCCTACCATGGGATCTGCGGATTTGATCTGAAGACAAAGGGATATGGCTTCAGGCGGTTTAAGCCCATGAAACCAGAGGCGGTCTGGGAAGAAATTGAGAAAAGCGTTGAGGAAGATGAGCAGGAGACTCTTGAGACAGAAGGAGGCGAAGCAGCAGAATGGGAGTAAATTGGACCCGAGATCAGAGAAAGGTCATTGAAAGCAGGCACAGGAATTTGTTAGTATCCGCCGCAGCGGGAAGCGGGAAGACGGCCGTTCTTGTGGAGCGTATTATTGAGATGATTACAGACAAGGAGCATCCGGGAGATATAGAGAGACTTCTTGTGATGACATTTACGAAAGCCGCTGCCTCCGAGATGAGAGAGAGGATTCTTGACGCCATTGAAAAGAAGCTGGCGAAAGAGCCGGATAATGAATATCTGCAGCAGCAGGCGGTTCTGGTTCAGTATGCCCAGATCACCACCATCGACAGCTTCTGCCTGCATCTGCTGAGAGAGCATTTCGACTGCCTGGATTTAGATCCGGCATTTCGAGTGGGAGACGAAGGCGAGATGCTGCTTCTGAGGGGAGACGTGATGGAGGAACTTCTGGAGGACTGGTATGGGAAGAAGGATCCAAAATTTGAAGAATTTGTAGATGCCTTTGCCTCTGGAAAGGCGGATGGCGGAATTGACGAATATATTTATCAGGTTTACAGTTTCTCTCAGAGCAATCCGTGGCCGGGAGAGTGGATAGCGCAGTGCAGAAAGGAGCTGTCGGATACTTCCTTAGAAGCCCTGGATCAGACAGAATGGATGCGGTTTCTTCTGGCGGACGTAAAAACTCAGGCTTCAGAGTGGGTAAAGGAGCTGAAAGCGGCGTCCGGGCTGTGCAGGGAGCCGGATGGCCCGGAACCGTATCTTCCCATGATTTTATCTGATCTGGATCATGCAGAGCGGATGGAACAGGTATCGGGCTATGGTATGCTTGCCCGGGAGGCAGACAGCTTTGAATTTCCCAAGCTGGCGGCCATCCGGGGCAAAAATTCCGCTGTCTCTCCGGAAAAGAAGGAGGCTGTGGCAGAGTGCCGCAAGCGGATCAAGAAGGCGTTAGAAAAAATCAAAGCTCAGTTTCTCTTTGCCTCAGAGGAGGAGATACTTTCGGATTTGACGGGAAGCAGAGATTCAATTCTTATGCTTCTTTCGCTGGCCGAGGAATTTGAACAGCGTTTTTCGGCTAAAAAACGCGAGAGAAATCTGGTGGATTTCAACGATCTGGAACACCTGGCTCTACAGGTTCTTTACAGAGAAAGTGGAGAACTGAGCGAGACAGCGGACGATCTGGCCCGCCAGTTTGATGAGATCCTGGTGGACGAGTATCAGGACAGCAATCTGGTGCAGGAGGCCCTGCTCAGGGCAGTTTCCAGAGAGCGGTTTGGAGAGCCGGACGTATTTATGGTAGGAGATGTGAAGCAGAGTATTTACAAATTCCGTCTGGCCAGACCGGAGCTGTTTCTGGAAAAATATCAGTCCTACACCAGGGAGGACAGCCAGTTTCAAAAGATAGAGCTACATCAGAATTTCAGAAGCCGTCCTCAGGTGCTGGAAAGCACAAACGATGTGTTTTTTAAGATTATGACAGAAAAGCTGGGCTCTGTGGCTTACACAGAGGACGCCGCTCTTCATCCAGGAGCTGGATATGAGCCTCTTCCGGAGTCTGCTTCAGAGGAGGAGAGGGATTTTTCCACGGAGCTTCTTTTGATTAACACGAAGGACAGTATTTTAGAGGAACTGGATGACGACAGCGCAGATTACACCAGGCAGGAGCTGGAAGCCAGAATGATCGGCATGAGGATTCGGGAGCTTACCGATCCGGAAAAAGGGTGTCTGGTATGGGATAAAGAAGAAGGAGCTTACCGGAGGGCGGAGTACCGGGATATCGTCATTTTGCTGCGAAGCGTCTCCGGCTGGGCGGAAAGCTTTGTGGAGACGCTGGGACATATGGGAATCCCTGCCTTTGCCGAATCGAGGACAGGATATTTTACCACCATTGAGGTGGAGACGATACTGAATTTTCTGGCAGTTCTGGATAATCCGATGCAGGATATTCCTCTGGCGGCAGTGCTCAGGGCGCCGTTTTTTGGCCTGACGGATCGGGAGCTGGCTGAGATCACGGCAGAGTTTAAAAACAATACGGAGAAAGGACAGGATCGGGGACTGTACGGGGCAGTCTGCGCCTTCCTGGACACTTACAGGAAGGAGAACCGTTGTCTGGAAGCAGAGGAGGCGGAAACTGCCAGGAAGCTGGATTTCTTTACAGAGGTCATGGAAGAGCTTAGAATGCAGGCCGTTTATCTGCCGATCCACGAGCTGCTTTACAGAATCTTCGATCGAACGGGATATTATGATTATGTATCGGCGATGCCTTCTGGAGAGACTCGGCGGGCAAATTTGGATATGCTGGTGGAGAAGGCGGCTGCCTATGAGTCTACCAGCTACAGAGGCGTGTTCCATTTCATTAAATATATTGAAAAGCTGAAAAAATACAATACAGATTTTGGAGAGGCGTCCACGGCGGCAGAAGGCGGAAATACAGTGCGGATTATGAGTATCCACAAAAGCAAAGGTCTGGAATTTCCCATTGTGTTTGCCTCTGCCATGGGAAAGCAGTTTAATAAACAGGATACCAGGGGAAAAATTCTCATTGATCCCCAGTTTGGAATAGGAGCAGATTATCTGGACAGCGAGACCAGGCTGAAGGCGCCTACCCTTAAGAAAAATGTGCTGAAGCGGAGAATGGATCTGGAAAATCTGGGGGAAGAGCTGCGGGTTCTCTATGTAGCCATGACGCGGGCCAAGGAAAAATTAATTTTGACTGCTTCTGACAAGAACCTGGAGTCAAAGCTGGAAAAATGGAAGGAATCTCTTTTTGAGACAGAGGGAGGACTTCCCTTTACCCTTCTGTCTCTGGCCAGCTCTTATCTGGACTGGATTTTGATGGCCATAGCCCAGGGCGGATGCAGAATCCGCGTCAGAGAGACGATGGCGAAGGAGCTTTTAGGACAGGAGATCAGCCGTCAGGTGCAGCAGAAACTGACAAAGGATATGCTTCTGGGCATGGATACTTCTCAGAAGACACTCTGGGAGGAAGCTCTTGGGCTTTCAGACGAAGCGTACCGGGCACAGCTGGAGAAGCTGGCCTCCTGCCGGTATCCATGGCAGGACGATCTGCGTCTCAATACGAAGCTTTCCGTCTCGGACATTAAAAAGGAGGGAGAGGAGGAAAGCCTGGAGGAGAGCGCGTTTCTGCCTACTATTCCGAAGTTTTTGTCAGACGAGAAGGACGAGGGGCAGGGAGCCAGAAGGGGAACTGCTTACCACAGAGCCATGGAGCTTCTGGAGTTTCATAAAATCAGGACAAAGCAGGATATCAGAGAACAGCTGGATCGTTTTGCAGAAGAGGGAAGAATGACAGCCGATGCCAGAGCACTGGTACGGGAGTCTGTGATCTGGCCGTTTTTCCAGTCGAATCTGGGGCGAAGAATGGCAGACGCCCAGAGAGAAGGCCGCCTGAAAAAAGAGAGCCAGTTTGTCATCGGAATCCCGGCCCGGGAGATAGGAGACTGGGATTCGGACGAGCTGGTGCTGATTCAGGGAATCATGGACGCCTTTTTTGAGGAAAACGGGGAGCTGATTCTTGTAGATTATAAAACGGATTACGCAGAGCAGGAGGAGACGCTGATAGAACGCTACAAGCTTCAGCTGGACTATTACAGACGGGCCCTGATGCAGATGGAGAATAAGCCGGTGAAGGAAACGCTCATCTATTCCTTCAGGCTTGGGGAGATAAAGCTTTAGAAAAACGGCTTTTCAGCTCCTCTATAAATTCTGCTGTGATTTCTGATATAGGACCTCCCTTGGGAAGAATATATCCGAATTCCAGCCGATCTCTGCATTCCTCAATAGGAACGGAGATAACCTGGTAGGTGGAATCCTGGGCGGAGAAGCCGTAAATTCCAATGCCATAAAAGTCGCTGTTGGCCAGCAGGTGGAGAAGAGAGGCGCGCCCGTCCAGATAAACGATTTTCAAGCCGGAATTTAAGTTGTACAGGATATTTTCAGAAAAAATATGGTAGGCAAAATCTTCTGCTGCGTCCTGATACCGGGCGAAGCCATAGGGAGCCAGATTCTCAAGGGTAACTGGCTTCCCTTCCCGGATCAGCGGGTGATTCCTGGAGAGAACGATATGGGGCCGTACCAGAGACAGCGTCTCGTAGGACAGTCCCATGGCCGCTAAACGGGCGAGAATGCTTTTCTTTTCTTCCGGATTAAAGTGAATGACTCCTACATGAAACTGTCCGGAATACACATCTTCAATCACTTCATCCGCCGTGCCTTCCCGAAGCCGGTGTACAAAGGCGTCGTCGTTTTTGTGGCGCAGAACAATTTCGATGAAACATTCCATAATGTGGGAAAAACGAGTCATGGAAACCATCAGGGAATGAGCGGAAGGACTGGAGGCAGAGCGGAATTCCAGAAGAGACTGGGCCGCCCGCAGAGTTCCCTCTGCCCGTTCCAGAAAGTCTTTTCCATCCGGAGTCAGGATCACACCTCCTCTGGTGCGTTCAAAAAGCATAGTTCCGGCTGTGCGCTCCAGTTCCTTAATGATTTTTCCGAGGTGGGGCTGAGAGATATACAAAGTCTGTGCGGCCCGGTTGATGGAACCGAGGCGGGCAGTTGTGATAAAGTAAGAAAGATGCTTTAAATTGATATCGTAATCCATAGAAAACCTCCTGAACCAGAACGTCAGCAGAAAAAAACAGAGTGCTGCTTGATTTTGTTAAAAGTATATCATGAAATGCGAAAAAAGGCCAGGCGGGTTGTAGCAATCTGCTATAGCCTTATAGGTATCAGGTATTAGAAAGGGAAATCATTTTCTGCTATACTATGAATATAAAATAAAATTTATAAAAGATATAAAAATGATTTATAAAAAAATCTTTTTCAGAGTGCAGCTGTGCCTGCTGAGATATGAGAAGCGGCCTGCTCTCAGAAGGAGATGGAAGGGAGAAAGATTGAAAATGAGAAGTAGAGGGTATCCATTCCCTTAATCGCATCACAAACA
>ERZ779820.2037-NODE-2037-length-11845-cov-3.155386_pt1 | contig 11845 bp, 9 predicted proteins | sample MGYA00511563_ERZ779820 | MGnify/ENA primary metagenome ERZ779820 (study PRJEB29588, sample SAMEA1964852) | human gut metagenome | biome: human gut; feature: human-associated habitat; material: faeces | place: Denmark | collected 2008/2010 ...
GTCTGAATTGAATGCCGTCACAGTATTTTCAGGCAAAACCGCAACAGCCGCCTTAAGTGCCTCCCCTATGCAGTAGTCTGAATCCAACAGCTTCCCTGCTCCATCAAATCTTACAAGAGCAAGCAATGATGAGCGTGTCATTCCATCAAGAAGTCTTACAAGCTCTGATTGTGGTATAATGTCGAGCCCTTCAAAAACACTTTTTGACATATATTCTTTCGACAGATACACTATTCCGGCGGCAATGCCACTTGGAGTGTCAAGAAGTTCTATACACAACGGCAGACCAAGATCTCGTCCTCCGCCGTTCAATGCAACTATATCTCTGAACTTGTCATAATCTGTGTTCTCTCTAAGTCCCATAAGAGCACGACAGTTTTCATCGGCATAAAACTCTCCGCTTTTCTCGTCCATAACAAACCCGCCGATATTGTGCCATATTGAACAAACCTTTCCCCAGACAGCACCAAAATAGCTTTGCCACAATTTATTTTCCATATCCATGATCTTCACCATGCCTGAATATTCGACTGTGTTCAGACAACCCTTCCTTTGGAGATTTGTTAATTTTTTATATTTTTATAACTAATTATTTATCAAGCCTATTATAACATAATCCCGATAAAATTACAATAGCGACTAAGGAAAAGATGTTACAAAATCGTGCATGGAATTTTGTATATCTGTTTGACTTAGCTGGTTTTTGGTAGTATAATATAAGCATACACACAATGGAAAGTTAGGATAAAATGACAGATTTTCGCAATAAGTATTCAGTGCTTCAGGACTTTTTCGGACACTCTCAGTTCAGAAACGGTCAGGAGCAGATAATAGACAGCATACTTGCAGGGCGTGACTGCCTTGGAGTTATGCCAACAGGCGCAGGCAAATCTATGTGCTATCAAATACCTGCTCTTATGTTTGACGGGATAACTATAGTTGTTTCGCCACTCATATCCCTTATGAAAGATCAGGTGAACTCGCTGATACAATCGGGAGTGAGGGCAGCGTATCTGAACTCGTCACTGACGGCGGCACAGTATGAAATGGCTATATCAAATGCCGCCCGTGGTATGTACAAGATAATATATGTTGCACCTGAAAGGCTGATGACAGGATCGTTTCTGTCACTGGCTTCGTCGGTGAAGATATCCATGCTTGCGGTGGACGAAGCCCACTGCGTTTCTCAGTGGGGACAGGATTTCAGACCTTCCTATATGAAGATACCCGAGTTTCTTGGCAAACTTCCCTACCGTCCCATAGTCAGTGCATTCACCGCCACTGCCACCGCAGAAGTAAAAGCGGACATTATCAAAATGCTTGAACTCCGTGACCCTTTCACCATAACCACAGGCTTTGACAGAAAAAATCTCTACTTTGGCGTTTCTCACCCTCATGACAAATACAGTGAAACAGTGAGGATAGTTGAGAAATACAAGGACAACTGCGGAATAATCTACTGCTCTACAAGAAAAAATGTTGAGAGCGTGTGTGAAAAGCTCTGTGCCGACGGCTACAACGCTTCACGCTATCATGCAGGACTTTCTGATGAGGAAAGGCGTAAAAATCAGGACGATTTTATCTTTGACCGTGTCCAGGTCATGGTGGCGACCAATGCTTTCGGCATGGGAATAGACAAATCAAACGTGAGCTATGTAATACATTATAATATGCCTAAGAATATTGAAAGCTATTATCAGGAGGCAGGCAGAGCGGGACGTGACGGCAACGAAGCAAAGTGCATTTTGCTCTACAGCGGTCAGGACGTTGCGACCAACAAGTTTCTTATAAACAATTCTCATGACAATCCCGACCTTGACGATGACACACTTGAAATGATACGCAAACGTGATCTTATGCGTCTGAAAAAGATGACCGATTACTGCAACACAAGCGGCTGTCTGAGAGAGTTTATCCTTGGATATTTCGGTGAGAAGCAGGACAAGCCTTGTCAGAACTGCTCAGGCTGTTTGGGTGATTTCGGAGAAACAGAAGAAGTTGACGTGTCTGTAGATTGCCAAAAAGTGCTTTCCTGCATTTATAGACTTCACCAGCGAAACCTTTCTTTTGGAGCAGGTGTCATAGCACAGATACTTAAAGGCTCAGACTCCGAAAAGGTAAAGCGTTTTGACCTTTCCACTCTTTCAACCTACGGCATAATGAAAGACTCCACGCAGGTCTATATCCGCAGGCTCATAGCTTTTCTTGAAGCTGATGATTACATCACACAGACTTCACACGGGGATTTTTCTGTGCTTACCCTTACAAGAAGGTCTGCAGAGATATTAATGGACAAAAAGACTATTACAATACGCCTTCCAAAGAAAAAGCCAAAGAGCGAAACGGTCACAAAGATCGGCAGAGACGAAGTTACGACATTTGACAAGGAGCTTTTCGGACGGCTCAGAGCTGTGCGGAGCAAGCTTGCGACACAGGCGAGTCTGCCTGCATATATCATTCTTACAGACGCTTCACTGCGTGATATGTGTATAAAGCTTCCTAAGACACAGACGGAGCTTTTGAATATCTCAGGGGTGGGCAAGTCAAAGCAGGAACGTTATGGAAGATACTTTGTAGCTGAGATACAGAAATATCTCAAGGAAAATCCTGACGCTGCTTCGGGTTATAAATATATCCCAGAGGGCTATCTGCAAAAACAGATGGCGGAAGGCGGGCAAAGCACAAAGGAATATATAATCGCCCACGCAGGTGAGCTTTCAGGCAAGGAACAGGATATGACCCTTTCAGAAGTATGCGACAGCATTTTCTATCAGCTCGGCACAGACGGCGATATAAGAAGCATAAAACTTGCCATAAAAGAATGGCTCATAGGTGAAAATTATCTTGCAAAAGACGGAGCAAACGGCAGGGGCTTTCTTGAAACCACAATACTTTCCCCTGAAGCAGGAATAATAGAGCGTGAAAAAATATCACAGCTTGGAAACAGCTACAAGACGATACTTTTTCCAAAGCAGGCGCAGGAGTTTATCTTTGATAACATAGAGGAGATACTCAGCAAAGATGTACAAAACTAATAATAAAATGCGATTTTGCGGCTGTTTTCATTCATGCAGAAAAAAGGACGAACACAAAATGTTCGTCCTTTTATTTATCAGTTATAACCGCAGGCAAGACGTTTCTCAAACTCAGCCGCAGGCAGAGGCTTGTCAAACACAAAGCCCTGAACAGCGTCACAGCCAACTTCTCTGAGATAGTCAAGCTGCTGCTCAGTTTCAACTCCCTCGGCGATAGTTTCCTTGCCAAGCTTTTTAACCATTTTTATAATGTAATAGAACATTATAAGATCTTTATCCTTGCCCTCATAATCCTTTTCAAGAGGAATAAAGGACTTGTCTATCTTTATTACCTGCAGATCAACGTTCTTTATCATATTGAGCGATGAAAAGCCAGTACCAAAATCGTCCATAGATGTGACGATACCATTAGCTCTCAGACCATTCACGATCTCTGTGATAAGCTCAAAATTCTGATAATCCTCGCTTTCAGTAAGCTCTATTTCTATAAGCTGGTGATCAAGCTCGTATTTGTCGATCAAGGCAACTATATTGCCTATCATATTTTTTTCTTCCAGGTGCTTCCTCGAAAAATTCACTGATATCCTCAAGGGTTCAAAACCCATATCTATGCGTTTTCTCAGCCATTTGCAAACTTCTTCAAGCACATAGTAGTCAAGCTTTATTATGCTTCCGTCATTCGTAAGAAACGGAACAAACTCCACCGGTGCTGATATCCTTCCCTTTCTATGCCAACGTACAAGGGCTTCTGCACCAAATATCTCCTTGGTTTCGATGCGTACCTTTGGCTGATAATACACCTCGAACTCACCAGCCATAAGCCCAGCCATGAAGTTTGACAGCACTCCCTGAATTTTCATCAGTTCTTGTTTTATATTTTCGGAATACTCCATTACATGGCCTGCACCAACTCGTCTTGCAGCAGAATATGCAATGCTTGCACGAGCCATTACTTCTCTTGGATATCTTATACCCACAGTTGACGAATATCCGATGGTTGCACTAAAAATAAAATCCTTTGATACTTTGCCATCGTCATACCTTATGTTCATAAAGCTGAGCATATCAATATATTCTCTGAGCGATTCGTTCTTTACAAGCATAACGAAATTATCGCCGCCAAGTCTTGTGATCATCTCACCATCTGAAAGATTTCGGTATATTGTCTTTGTATAATTACGCAAAACAACGTCGCCCTGTTCGTAATTTAATACCTTATTTACATATTTGAAGTTATGTATATTGAAAAAGATTATACTGAAATCCTCTATCCTGTTTTGCGCTATAAGCATACCGGCGTAATTTATCAAAGCGTCTAAAGTTGCTGCACCTGTTTCGATATCCGTTTTTATAACATGAGTAACAAGCTCCTGCATAATTACCCTGTTAAATTGGGTAAAAACAGTGTTTGCGATTATCTCTACGATATTCCTTTGCTCGTTATCAAAGCCATTGGAATTACCAGAATAAAAGGTCACTGTTATAAAGCCGCCTTCAAACAAAGGAAAACTTGCCTCAAAAGGCTTGTTTTCCACGTCCTTCTCTCTGTCATAAAGCACCATGAGCATATCTGCTCCATCCTCACAAAGCTTTGTTGCAGGCATTTTCACTGCAAGCTCCGCTCTGACGATGTCAAGCTTGTCTGCCACAGCAGCCACAGCACTTTTCACCTTGGCACTGCATTCGTCCATATTCTCCGAATCTTCATATATCGTTCGGAAGAAAAGCATCAAATCATTATCAAAATTCATTTTTATCCCCACTAATTTTTTATTCAATGATCACGTTCAGGAAAACGTTTTCAAAAATACCTGTACTTACCTTATTTCATTTTACTACTTTTTATAAAAAAAGTCAAGCAAGCATAGCAAAACGCCGTCATTTTCCGACGGCGTTTTATCGTCTTAGTAGCTATAGCTGCTCTCACCTACAAACTCCCTTGCAAGGGAATTTACAGGCACACTTTCGAGCATCACCGGCTCTATCTCCTCAAGGGCTTTTAGCATAGGCAAAAAGCGTTCAAAATCCTTATAGCTCCTGCTCTCACGTCGCAGTGTATCCAAAAGATAGTTCTTATACAAGGCAGGCTCATAAGCGTGAAAAGTATCCACTGAAAACTCAGCCCTGTGCTTGTATGGCATTATATACTTGTTCTCGCCAGCCTCAACGCTGTCGAACATATCCAGTGTTTCCGCTGCACTTCTGCCACGGAAAAATCCGTCCCTTATAAGTCTGCGCATAAGCCTGATATAGCAAGGATGCAGAAGCTCACCGTCTTTCAATTCAAGTCTGCTTCTTACACTGACGTACATACATCTTGCATAATCCCCAGCCGCACCTGTGACCTCCGGGTTAAGGGCATGGATACCCTCAAAAACAACTATGTCGTTTTTGTTTCGTCTGAGTTTTTCTCCATCACGCCTGCATTGTTCTGAAAATTCAAACTTCGGCAGAACGACTTCCTCACCGCTGTTTATCTTTTCCATATGCTCATAAAGAAGCTTTCGGTCTATTCTGTCAGGAGATTCATAGTCAGGCTTGCCGTCCTCTCCTATAACAGCGGTGAAGTTATCCGCTGGAAGAAAATAATCGTCCATAGAGATAGTGTGGGTGTGTATCCCCCTGCTGTCAAGTATTTCCTCTATTTTCAACGCTGTTGTGGTCTTGCCCGCCCCTGACGGACCTGCAAGAAGAAGTATCGGCTTTTCGTTATGCTGCTCCTCGATGCTGTCTGCAATGGCAACGAGCTTTTCATTATATTTTCTGTCGCACTCTTCAACAAAAAGCTTTTCGTCATCTCTGACCTTTCTGTTTATAGCACTGACGTGTATCTTTTTCATTGTGTGGTTTGTTCCTTTCGTATGCGTCAGGCAACACCACACATAAAGCGTGCAGTGTTGCCCTGTATCTCATATTATATGTGCAGCAAAAGCTAATCGTTCCACTTCGCACAGATATTATTTATGGTATCAGTGAGCTTTGCAAGGTCTTTATTCGTAAGACCTGAGCTTTTATTTACCAAAGCCGTCAGCCTGTCAAGTGCGCTGAGCAGACGCTGATAGTTAGGCGACGCACCTGTCTTCTTGACTATCTTTATAGGGGTCGTGTTTTTGAACTCGCCGCTTATAAGGTCAAGCTCCGCACCGCTGTAAGGTGCAAAGGCGTTAAGTCCGAAATCGTTACGCAAATGCTCCTTATACGCCTCGGCAACTGAATCCTCGCCGTGGTTAACAAAGACTTTCTTAGGCGGCTTTTCATAGCTTTTTATCCACCTGTCCAGACCGTCAACGTCAGCATGACCGCTCACGCCGGGAAGCACAAGTATCTCAGCCCTGACAACGATTTCCTCGCCGAAAAGCTTTGCAGTTTTTGCACCCTCCACAAGACTTCTTCCAAGGGTATTCATAGCCTGATAGCCCACAAAAAGTATGGTGTTTTCAGGTTTCCACAAATTGTGCTTGAGGTGGTGTTTTATTCTGCCCGCCTCGCACATACCGCTTGCGGAAATTATTATCTTAGGTGTGTCGATAAAGTTTATGGCTCTTGACTCGTCACTTGTGACAGCGATATTAAGTCCGCTGAAAGTGATAGGATTTATGCCCTTGTTCACATAGGACATTGCCTCCTCATCAAAGCATGAATTTTTGTTTTTATTGAATATCTGCGTTGCCTCGATAGCAAGTGGAGAATCCACATACACAGGAAAATCCCCATGTCCAGTCACCATATTCTCCGCCTTGATATGCCTTATAAAATACAGCAGTTCCTGTGTTCTGCCCACTGCGAATGACGGTATAACAAGGTTTCCTCCCCTATCAAAGGTCTTTTGAATGACCTCTGCAAGACTCTTTGCATAGTCCTTCGGCTTATCATGGCGACGGTTACCATATGTGGACTCCATTACAACATAATCCGCCTCCGTTATATACTGCGGATCTCTTATAAGAGGCTGGTTAAGGTTTCCTATATCTCCCGAAAATACGATCTTACGTTCTTCACCGTTCTCTTTGAGCCATATCTCGATGCTTGATGAGCCAAGCAGGTGACCTGCGTCAATAAAGCGTACCTTTATGCCCTCGGATATCTCCGTCACCTCACTGTATGGGTGTGGGCAAAGGCAAGCAATAGCCTCTGCGTCTGCCATAGTATAGAGTGGCGACACTTCGCCAGTGCCCTTACGTTTGCCCTTTCTGCTTCTCCACTCTGCTTCAAACTCCTGAATATGCGCTGAATCTCTCAGCATTATCTCACATAAATTACAAGTGGCCTCCGTTGCGTGTATCTGTCCAGCAAAGCCACCTGCCGCCAACAGTGGAAGCAGACCTGAATGATCTATATGAGCATGAGTCAGCAATACAAAATCTATATTCCCAGGAGGACAAGGTATCTTCGCATTTTCAAAATAGTCAACGCCCTGCTCCATTCCGAAATCCACCAGAAATCTCTTTCCGCAGGCTTCTATATATGTACAGCTTCCCGTTACCTCATGTGTTGCACCGATAAAATTAAGTTTCATTGCCCTTATCCCCTCGTTTCGTTCATATTCTGTGACAGTATCTCTATCACACTTACATTATAGCACATTCCCAGTATGATTTCAAGCATTTTGCATAAAAATATTTGATTATCGGCAATTATTTTGTAAAGTCTGAAAGGACGTCAAGTAATAATGAGGTAAGGAACAGCATATAGATTACTACAGAAAAATTTAATGGGGTGTGAACAATGAATGGATCCGAAAAGGAACGATGTGTGCTGCTTGGAGAATATGTTGCGGCACACAGAGCCACGGTACGCTGTGCAGCAAAGGAATTTGGCATAAGCAAGTCCACAGTACATAAGGATCTGACAGAACGTCTGCCGAAAATCTCTCCTCAGCTTTTCAAAAGCGTAAAAGAGGTCCTTGAGGAAAACAAACGTGAAAGACATATAAGAGGCGGAATAGCAACCAAGCATAAATATGAACAGCAGTTCAAAAAGGCTGTAAAATGAAAAAAGGACGGTTTGAGCCGTCCTTTTTATGTTATCAGAATTTTCTTGCTTCCGCCCTTTTAGAAATAAGATCTTTCCATGCAGAGGGGTGGAAAAGTATCAGCAGAGGGAAAAGCTCCAATCTGCCTGCAAGCATATCGAACATGAAAACGAACTTTGAAAAAACAGAGAAGTTTGAAAAGTTGCCTGCTGGACCTACCTCCGCAAGACCAGGTCCCATGTTATTGATGGTTGTCAGCACAGCAGTAAAGTTTGTTACAAGATCTTTACCATCAAATGCCACCATAAAAACTGATGAAGCAAAAATTATCACGAATGTTACGATATAAACATTTATAGAACGTACTATCTCATGCTCAACCGGTTTGCCGTCAAGGTTTACCTTGCGTATGCTCTTTGGGTGTATATATGAGTGAAGCTCCTTTATCATTGTCTTGAAAAGCACGATCACTCTTGATACCTTTATACCTCCGCCCGTACTGCCTGCGCAAGCTCCTATGAACATTATAAGTACAAGCACCGTCCGGCATATCTGAGGCCACAGATTAAAGTCAGTGCTTGAAAAGCCCGTACTTGTAATGAGCGACGCCACCTGAAATACTGATTTTGTGAGTGCGTCAAAAATGCTAACACAGCGGTCGAGGATATTTGCGAATATTATAGCTGTGGCAATGAGGATTATAGCAAAATAGCACCGTACTTCCTCCATTTTGAATGCCTTTTTAAAGTGCCTGTATATAATATAATAGTATGCGTTAAAATTCACGCCAAACAGTATCATGAAAATGGCAACCACCCACTGCAAATATGGCGAATAGCTTCCTAAGCTGTCGTTCTTGACTCCAAAACCACCCGTGCCTGCCGTTCCAACGGCTGTACAAATGCTGTCAAACACAGGCATTTTGCCAATAATAAGGAAAATAAATTCCAATATGGTCATGCCAAAATAGATTATATAAAGTATCCTTGCGGTATATTTCATCTTTGGAACAAGCTTGCCCACTGATGGTCCAGGGCTTTCCGCCCTCATAAGATTTATATTTGAGCCACCGCTCAGCGGTATGATAGCAAGCAGGAAAACTAAAACTCCCATACCGCCTATCCAGTGCGTGAAGCTTCGCCAAAAAAGTGCAGTATGAGAAAGCGCCTCAACATTGGTAAGGATCGAAGCACCAGTTGTTGTAAAGCCGGAAACTGTTTCAAACATAGCATCCGTGAAGCTTGGTATCTCTCCGCTTATCCAAAAAGGCATACACCCAACAAGGCTCATAACTATCCAGCTCAAAGATGTTGCTATACAACCCTCTTTGAGATAAAACACATAGTTTTTAGGCTTTTTCCAAGCCATTACCACGCCAAAAGCAAGGCACACAATGGCTGTTCCAAGATAATAAAGTCCCACGCCTTCCCCGTAAACCAGCGACACTATGCAAGGCAGCAGCAAAAAGCAGGCTTCCATTCGCATAACGTTTCCTAAAATATATCGAATGATCGAGCTGTTCATATTTCCTCCGCTATTTCAGAATATCAGTGATATCGTTAAATCCCGTATGAGTAGTGACGACCATTACAGTGTCGCCCCTCTCTATAGTATCCTGACCGCTCGGGATAATGATCTTGCCGTTTCGATTTATGAACGCCACAAGCAAATGTCTTTTTAAATCAAGAGCCTGAAGCGGTGTACCTGTGACCTCTGACTCCTGATCCACCTTGAACTCGATAGCTTCTACTCTATGATCGAACAAATGATACAGCGTTTCGATATTGCTATCTCCCGATTCGTTCTTCGCACGGACGTAGGCTATTATCGCCTCAGAGGTGATATATCTTGGATATACTACGCTTCCAAGGTCCAGTCTGCTTATAACGTCCTTGAAGTTTATCCTGTTTATCTTTGTGATAGTCTTAGCATTTGACACCTGTCTGGCATGAAGAGTGAGCAAGATATTTTCTTCGTCTATTCCCGTGAGAGCCACAAATGACTCTGCATACTCTATGCCCTCTTCCTTCAGAAGTTCCTCGTCAGTGCCATCACCGTTTATTATTATCGCCTTTGGCAAAAGCACGCTGAGATCCTCACAGCGCTGTCTGTCATTCTCGATTATCTTGACGTTGATCCCCATGCCAATAAGACGTTTTGCAAGATAATAAGCCGCCTTGCCACCGCCTATTATCATTGTGTTCTTCACCTGATTTGTCTTCACACTGAGATCTTCAAAGAATGTTCTTGAAAAATTTCTTTGGGTGCAAAATGAGATAACATCATTCTTTTTCATTGTGAAATCGCCAGATGGAATATATATTTCCCCTTCTCTCTCAACAACACATATAAGCAGGCTTGTTGCCGTTTTACGGCTAAGCTCAGCGATCGTAGTGCCGACAAGAGGATTGCCCTCAGGTATCTTATACTTTATAAGCTCCGCCTGACCATTCGCAAAGGTGTTTACCTCAAGAGCTGTTGGCAGACAAAGTATTCTTGACGCTTCTCTTGAAGCCTCAAGCTCAGGATTTATGACCATTGCAAGACCAAGCTTCTCTCTTAGATAGACTATCTCCTTGCTGTAATCAGGTGTTCTTACTCTTGCTATAGCTGAACACTTTGCTACTCTCTTGGCAAGTGTACAACAAAGCAGGTTAAGCTCATCAGACTCTGTGACAGCAATTATAAGGTCGGCGTTCTCTATGCCGGCATCCTGCTGAACGCTATCCTGCCCGGCAACGACTATGAGTTCGACGAGGGCAGCAACGAGCCTGAGAGCGCTAGCCTTCGTGTGTAAACACACGAAGACAGAGAAAAGATAATAGATAAAAGATAAGAAATATTGTGCGCGCTTCGCGCGCGATTTTAAGCAGCGCAAAGCGCTGCGTTCCACCATTTTTATTATCTATTATCTTTTATCTCTTATCTATTTAAAAGGAGTTTTTATGACTGCTTCCGACTTCACCAACCTGCATCTGCAATACAAATCCGCTCAGGCTGACGGCGAGGTCCCTGCGGTCATCGAGCATGACTTCCCGGGCGGGCGGATGGTTGACCACTACTTTGTCACCCCCTCCCCTGCTTTCTGGGCCGATGAGGGCGTGAAAAGTCTGGACAGCGTTTCCGGCATCCTGTTTTTGCAGCAGCCCGATGGTGCGCCGTGGAGGATACTCGTCCACGAACAGAGTATGATCAAAGAGGTTGTCTTTGACTTCCCCGAGGAGGAGTTCCGCAAAATGCTGGCCGACAGCAGTGTCATCCTGCCCGGTGAGCCGGGCTTTGCCCCCATTACGGACTGAGATTTTTTTTCCCCCCCGGATGTGAGAATTTTCACATCCGGGGGATTTTTTTGTGTTTTGCTATTGACAAAGCTCCTGTCAGGCTGTATCATATGAGCAAACGAACATATGAGAGGATGATGACAGTGCCCGAGAACGAAAAAGCAGGCGAAAAGCTGCCCGAAACCGCCCAGCTGGGTGAGGCCGACATCCGCCGCCTGCAGGATGACCTGCCCAATGATGAAGTGCTGTACGATCTGGCCGAGCTGTTCCGCGTGTTCGGCGATTCGACCCGCATCAAAATTTTGTATGCACTGTTTGAAAGCGAGCTTTGCGTCAACGACATTGCTCAGGTGGTAGGCATCTCGCAAAGTGCGGTCAGCCACCAGCTGCGGGTGCTGAAAACCAGCAAGCTCGTCAAGTTCCGCCGCGAGGGCAAGGCGATGTACTATTCCCTCGATGATGACCATGTGCGCAGCATGATCGCGCTGGGCATGGAGCATACGGAGGAGTAAGGGGCAACAGCTAAAGCCCCTCAGGCCTCGCAGGCTCGGCCAGCT
>ERZ779820.2040-NODE-2040-length-11824-cov-3.942561_pt1 | contig 11824 bp, 10 predicted proteins | sample MGYA00511563_ERZ779820 | MGnify/ENA primary metagenome ERZ779820 (study PRJEB29588, sample SAMEA1964852) | human gut metagenome | biome: human gut; feature: human-associated habitat; material: faeces | place: Denmark | collected 2008/2010 ...
CAGCAGAAGGAAGAGCGATGCTGAAATTACAGGAAGGCGATACCCATCACGGCGGATGCGGACATTGTGGAGGTGACGAGTAATGGCAAAAGGAATGGTGAGAGTACCTGTCAGAGAACAGGATCCAAAAGTACGTGCAACAAATTTTGAAGAAGTTTGTCTTGGATATAATCAGGAAGAGGCAATGGAAGAGGCAACAAGATGCCTGAATTGTAAAAATGCAAAATGTATCGAAGGATGTCCGGTATCGATCAATATTCCGGCATTTGTTCAGGAAGTAAAGGAAGGAAATATCGAGGAAGCATACAAGATCATCGGACAGTCTTCCGCACTTCCGGCAATCTGTGGACGTGTCTGCCCGCAGGAGTCTCAGTGTGAAGGAAAGTGTATCCGTGGTATCAAAGGAGATCCGGTATCCATCGGAAAACTGGAGCGTTTTGTGGCAGATTATGCACTGGAGCATGACATCAAACCAGAAGGTGCAAAAGAACAGAACGGTCATAAGGTAGCTGTGATCGGTTCCGGACCATCCGGACTCACCTGCGCAGGCGATCTGGCAAAGATGGGATATGATGTGACGGTATTTGAAGCACTTCATGAACTGGGAGGAGTACTTGTTTATGGTATTCCGGAATTCCGTCTTCCAAAACAGAAAGTCGTTGCAAAAGAGATTGAAAAAGTAAAAGAATTAGGCGTTAAATTTGAGACAAACGTTGTGATCGGAAAGTCAACAACGATCGATCAGCTGATTGAAGAAGAAGGATTTGAAGCAGTATTCATTGGTTCCGGAGCTGGACTTCCGATGTTTATGGGAATCCCGGGAGAAAACGCAAACGAAGTATTCTCTGCAAATGAATATCTGACAAGAAGCAACCTGATGAAAGCGTTTGATTCTTCTTATGATACACCGATTGCTGCAGGTAAAAAAGTTGCAGTTGTCGGCGGTGGAAACGTTGCGATGGATGCTGCAAGAACTGCACTCAGACTGGGAGCAGAAGTACATGTTGTATACAGACGAAGCGAAGCAGAGCTCCCTGCACGAGTAGAAGAAGTACATCATGCGAAAGAAGAAGGTGTGATCTTTGACCTTCTGACAAATCCAAAGCAGATCAATGTAGATGAGAATGGAAATGTCAAGAGCATGACAGTCATCAAAATGGAACTTGGAGAACCGGATGCATCCGGAAGAAGACGTCCGGTTGAGATTGAGGGCTCTGAGTACGACATTGAAGTTGATACAGTTATCATGTCTCTTGGTACATCACCAAACCCGCTGATTTCTTCTACAACAAAAGGTCTGGAGACAAACCGCAGAAAATGTATCGTTGCAGAGGAAGAGAATGGACAGACATCTAAAGAAGGTGTATTCGCCGGAGGAGATGCTGTTACAGGAGCTGCTACAGTTATCCTTGCTATGGGAGCTGGTAAAGCAGGTGCCAAAGGTATCGATGAATATCTGAGAAATAAATAATAGAAGGAAGATTGTACCTAGGAGCATAAGCTTCTTTGAGAAAATCGGAATTTAAAAAATATCCTGACAGGATACAGAAAAATCTGTGCTTGTCAGGATATTTTTAATATACTAAAAATGAATTTGTCGTGTTATAATTTGAGGGAGACAACGGAAAAGTTTTTGTGACGTACAGCAATTTTGCTCAAATTAGATGACAACCTATTCGAAGATATGGTAAAATAATAAACCAAATGCTTACAAATTTCAATAAACCTAAGAAGCAAAAATCTATTTTGGGAGAAATATAAAACATATGACGAATTATAACAGCAATGACAATCGATTTAATGGAAGATGCTTCCTTGAAGATGTTGAGATAAAGTTACAAAAACGACTGGAAGAAATAGGGCAGTCTCTCTCTGATGGACAGAAAGAGATTGATAACATGCAGGAATATTACTGGGAAAATTATACGGAGATGGATGAGTATGGTTACGAAGATTACGATAATCAGCAGGCACTCCTTCATCAGGTCAACGCTAATAATGAGAAGCTGCAATTAAAACATAGATTTGAGAAAATGTTAGATGCACCTTTTTTCGGACGTGTCGATTTTATGTATGATGGAGATGACGAACCGGAACCGTTTTATATTGGAATCGGAAATTTTGCTGAAAAGAACGGTATGCAGCCGCTGATCTACGACTGGAGAGCTCCGGTCAGCAGTTTGTTTTATGATTATGATAAAGGCTCTGCAAGCTATGAGGCTCCTGCCGGAAGACTGGATGGAGAGATTCTTTCAAAATGGCAGTTTAAGATTCAGAATGGAGAACTTGTCTATGCCTTTGAGAGTGATACAAAGATCGATGATGATATTCTGAAAAAAGAACTTGGAACAAACAGTGATGTAAAATTAAAAAATATCGTCCGCACGATCCAGAAAGAACAGAATGCAATTATCCGAAATACGAAAGATCGAATCCTTGTAATCCAGGGAGCTGCCGGAAGTGGAAAAACTTCGATTGCTTTACACCGAATTGCATATCTTTTATATCATGAACGCGACACTCTGAAATCATCCAACATACTGATTCTTTCACCGAACAGCGTATTTGCAGATTATATCTCACATATTCTTCCAGAATTAGGAGAAGAGAATATCCGTGAGATGAGTTTTGATCTCTACGCCTACAAAGAGCTTCGAAAAGGTGTCGCAGCAGACTGTGAGGATCGTTATGATCAGTTGGAACGTCGGATGAAGTTTCCGGATGAATCAGCTCAGAATCGTTTCGACTGGAAACAATCCAAAGATTTTATTGGTGAAATAGAAGGTTTCCTTGCGATTCTGGAAGATCGTCTGATGGAATTCAAAGAAATTGAGTTCCGTGGAATGACATTGACAGAAGAAGACTTGATCCAATTGTTCTATTATAAATTCACAGAGACTCCGTTATTGAAACGTATGGACGCTGTAAAAGACTATTTTATCGATTCCTGGGAAACTCTGAAAGGCAGAAATATTTCAGAGGATAATCAGGAGATGCTTCAGATGAAGTTTGACAAGATGTACACAACGAAAGATATTTACACCATTTATAATTGGATGCTCGATGACTGTGGTTGTGATCTGTTGCCGGAAGTTCCGTACGAAAAACGAAAGCTCCCTTATGAAGATGTATTTCCTATGCTTTATCTTAAATATCGTCTTTCCGGTGGGAATTCAACTCATAAGAACATTAAACATCTTGTCATTGATGAAATGCAGGACTATTCGTATCTGCAATATACCATTCTGGAATCCTTGTTTCATTGTAGAATGACTATTCTTGGAGACCGTGCACAGACACTGGATACAAAGCAACAGGATGTACTGAGATTTCTTCCAAAATTACTTGGACGTGAGATCCGAACGATTGAGATCAAAAAGAGTTACCGGAACACATTAGAAATTGCCCGGTATGCGGAAAAAGTCAGTGGAGTATCTGATCTTGAGTTACTGGACCGCCATGGAAAAGAAGTCGTAGAAAAGACATTTAACACAGATACGGAATTGCTTGATGAACTTGTCTGTCATTTAAAATGTCCGGGAGACTTTGAAACTGCTGCCCTGATCACAACAACAGAAGAAGAAGCTTTTGACTTAAGCCGTCTCCTGAAACTGCGTGGTATCAACGTATCCTATGTGGATCGTAACAGTTCCGCATTTAAGAAAGGACTTACAGTAACAACATTTTATCTTGCAAAAGGGCTGGAATTTGACCAGGTTTTCGCACTTCGCGGTGCAAAAGAAAATCCGCTTAAAAATCAGGCGGAATATATTTGCGCAACAAGAGCTCTTCACGAACTCTATGTTTACGAAATTGCTGACAGCTTATCAAAATAACAGTTAACAGGCATGCATGATTAAAATTTATTCAGAAAGAACAGAAAAATGAAGATTACATTAATAACCGTAGGAAAGATAAAAGAAAAATATCTGCGAGATGCAATTGCAGAATACAGCAAGCGATTGAGCCGATACTGCAAACTGGAGATTATAGAAGTAGCTGATGAAAAGACACCTGACCATGCAAGTGATGTCGTGGAAAATACAATTCGCGATAAAGAAGCTGAGCGCATTATGAAATATGTAAAAGAGGATGCCTATGTGATCACTCTTGAGATTAACGGAAAACTTCTTAGTTCCGAGGAACTTTCTGCAAAAATCAATCAACTTGGAATTCAGGGGACAAGCCATATCACATTTATCATTGGCGGATCCATTGGTTTGGGCAAAGAAGTGCTCGCAAGATCGGACTATGCATTAAGCTTTTCCAAGATGACCTTTCCACACCAGTTGATGCGGGTCATTCTGTTAGAGCAGATATACAGAAGTTATCGGATCATCAACGGTGAACCTTATCATAAATAGAGATCTGTCACAGAAAACAACTGGTATAGGACATCGTGATATATTCATATACTGATGACAAAGGATTTTTATATAAAAAACTTCAATGAACCGAGAGCAGATCAAAGAAAAGATGGTATCCGCAATGGATCTCCCAAAAGATGTGATTCAGAGTGCTTCTGTTATAACCATTTTAGGACGAAATGAATTATGCATTGAAAATTATCGGGGCATTATTGAATACACAGATACACTGATCCGTGTGCAGACGCGGGCAGGACAGATCCGGATCCAGGGAAAACGACTCCGGATTCAATACTACACAAATGATGAGATGAAAGTAACTGGAGCATTATCATCTTTAGAATTTACCGAGGGGAGGAATCCGGGGTGATTCATTGCCTGATCCGCTACTTGTCCGGTTATGTGAAGATTCAGATCAAAGGATACTCCCCAGAACGATTTCTGAATCTTTGCTGTTATCACCGCATCCGATTCTGGGGATTGACCCGTATCGGAACAAATTATGAATTATACTTGAGTTTATCTGATTTTCGAAAGATTCGTCCTTATGTCAGAAAAACACATACAAAAGTCATACTAAAAAAACGGTATGGCTTTCCTTTTTTTCTTTATCGCTACCGAAAAAGAAAACTATTCTTTATCAGCATCTTCCTATGCATTTTTCTAATCGATTGTTACTCGCAATTTCTATGGGATATTCATTTTCAGGGAAATAAAAGATGGACCGACACGACCTTGACAACGTTTCTGAAAGAAGAGGGGATTTATCCTGGAATGCAAAAGAAAAATGTAGATTGTCAGGGGATTGTCAAAGCCCTTCGAAAGGAATATAATGATATCGTTTGGGTATCTGCTTCTCTTGATGGCAGCCGGTTAAAAATACAGATAAAAGAAAATGAAGATGCGCTTCCTATCATCTCATCTACTCAGACAGATTCTTTACCTGCTGATCTTATTGCTTCTACTGATGGAATCATTACAAATTTAATTACACGCACCGGCATTCCTCAGGTACATATCGGGGATTCTGTAACGAAAGGAACTTTACTTGTATCTGGACGGATTGACATCCTGGATGACAGTGGTGAAATTACCGGATATCAATATACGCATGCCGATGCAGATATTTTCGCTGATACACAGATTTCTTATCTGGATATAATTTCCTGTTATCATAATAAAAAAGTATATACAAAAGAAACAAAAAAGTCCGGATTTATTCAAATCGGCTCTGTCCGGTTAGAAACATGGAAGCCAAAAATGTCCGCTACTTCTGAAAAATTGTGTATAACACATCAGTTAAAACTGGGAGAAAATTTTTCACTTCCTGTTTTTTATGGGCATGAAACAATAAAAAAATACGGCTTCAAGAAAATAAAATATACAAAAAAAGAGATGCAGACAATTTTAAGCAGTCGATTTCGCTATTTTTGTAAAGATTTAGAGGAAAAGGGTATTCAAATTAATGAAAAAAATGTTAAGATATATATATCTGCCGAAAAGGCAACGGCTTCAGGTACGCTCTATCTGAATCAGCAGATTGAAGAGGAAACAGAGACCGAAAGAATAACTTTAGAAAGGAACGAACCGGATGAGTCTGTCGGAACTGATCATTGATATTCCGGCTGAATACGAGATGAATGTATTTGGCCAGTTTGATACTTATATAAAGAAAATAGAAAGAACTTTTCATGTCACATTGATTTCACGTGACGGTGCAACCAAGATTGTAGGAGATACAATTGCTGCACAGAAAGCCCAGCGTGTACTTACACAGCTTGTAGAACTTGCTAAACGAGGGAATACGATTACGGAACAGAATGTAGACTATGCAATTTCACTCGTATTTGAAGATCAGGAAGAAGCCCTTGTTTCTATTGATAAAGATCTGATCTGTCATACACTACAGGGAAAACCTATCAAACCTAAAACATTAGGTCAGAAAAAATATGTTGATGCAATTCGAAATGGAATGATCACTTTCGGTCTCGGACCTGCCGGAACAGGAAAGACCTATCTTGCGATGGCAATGGCAATCACAGCATTCAAACGCGAAGAAGTAAGCAGAATCATCCTGACGCGCCCGGCAATTGAAGCCGGAGAGAAGCTTGGATTTCTTCCGGGTGACCTGCAAAGCAAGATTGATCCGTATTTAAGACCTTTATATGACGCGCTTTATCAGATTATGGGAGCTGACAGTTTTCTTAAGAATTCTGAAAAAGGATTGATTGAGGTTGCTCCTCTGGCATATATGCGCGGGCGTACTTTAGATAATGCGTTCATTATCCTTGATGAAGCACAGAATACAACGCCGGCCCAGATGAAGATGTTCTTAACAAGAATTGGTTTTGGATCCAAAGTTGTCATTACAGGTGATTCTACGCAGAAAGATCTTCCGTCCGGAACAATATCCGGACTTGATGTTGCTGTAAAGGTTGTAAAAGATCTGGAAGGGATCAACATCTGTACGCTGACAAGCAAAGATGTTGTAAGACATCCATTAGTTCAGAAAATTGTAAAAGCATATGAGGACTATGAGAAGAAATCGTCCAGACCGAGAGAAAACAGGAGGAAAAAAGGATGAGTCTTTTTATCGAAGAAGAGGGGAATATAAAGTTAGACTTTGATACAGAAGAGATTGCCGCATTAGTTATTGACGCTGCATTAGAACTTGCAGACTGTCCTTATGAAGCAGAGATCAATCTTCTTTTGACTGAGAATGCCCAGATTCACGAAATGAATCTGGAACAACGTGGAATTGACCGCCCGACAGATGTACTTTCTTTCCCTATGATCGAATACGAAGAGCCGGGAGATTTTTCCGTGATTGATGAAGAAAGTGCAGAAGCCTTTAATCCAGAATCCGGAGAATTGATGCTTGGTGATATCGTTATCTCAAAGGAAAAAGTGTTATCCCAGGCTGAAGAATATGGACATTTACCCAAAAGAGAGTATGCTTTCCTGATTGCACACAGTATGCTTCACTTATTTGGATACGATCACATGGTTGATGAAGAACGTGTTGTCATGGAAGCAAAACAGAAAGAAATCATGGAAAAAGTCGGTATTTTCCGCTGATAGGATACATATATTAAATAGATTTTAAGGAATGGGACACTAGGAGGAAGTTATGTCTGAAACTGAGGCACAAACAACGAAAAAACGAACGAAAAAGGATGATTATATTGTCCAGGGTTCGATACTTGCAGCAGCAGCTGTACTTACAAAAATCATAGGCGTAGTCTACAGGATTCCGCTGACGAATATTTTAGGAGATGAAGGAAACGGATTTTATGGATATGCCTATCAGGTCTATGCAATCGCTCTGATGATTTCATCATTCAGCCTTCCGACTGCCGTATCCAAGCTGGTATCGATCCGACTTGCAAAGCGTCAGAAACGAAATGCATTCCGTGTATTTATCTGTTCACTTGCTTTTGCAATCGGTGTTGGATTATTCATCTCGCTGACAATCTTTTTGGGCGCAGGACTGATTTCAACACATTTAATGAAATCTCCACTTAGCGTTTACGCACTGCGGGTTCTTGCCCCGGGACTTCTGATCGTTGCAGTTATGGCTGTTATCCGTGGATATTTCCAGGGAATGGGAACAATGCTTCCAACAGCTATCTCACAGATCATTGAGCAGGTATTTAATGCCGTGATCAGTATTGTCGGCGCAAGTGTTCTCTTTGGTATCGGAACAAAAGCAGGAGAAAAATCCGGAGAGGAGCTTCTCGGACCTGCTTACGGTGCTGCCGGAAGTACACTTGGAACGGTTGTCGGCTCTTTATCTGGATTGTTATTTCTTTTGTTTGTCATTTTTTTATATAAAAATGTGATACGCAAACAGCTTAAAAGAGACCGCACCCAGAATGTTGAAAGTTATTCTTTCCTTCTGAAAGCATTACTTTTAACAGCAATCCCCGTTGTATTCAGTACCGCTGTATATAATATTAACCAGATTATCGACCTTACAATCTTTAATCATGTTATGGAGTCACAAGGCTATGTAGAGAAAGAATATATGGCTCTTCAGGGTATTTACACTGGTAAATACGACACCCTGATCAATGTCCCGATGGCAATTGCGAATGCACTTGGAACATCTCTTGTGCCAAGTCTTACAGCTGTTGTTACAGCAGGTACAAAGAAACAGGTTCACAATAAGATTAACCAGACTTTACGTCTTACAATGGTAATTGCTATTCCAAGTTGTATCGGTTATTTTGTACTTGCTTCCCCAATTATGGTTCTGCTGTACAATGACTCCAGTGCAACACCGGCGCGTCTGTTGATGGCAGGAGCTATCGTTGTTGTACTGTATGGACTTTCCTCTGTAACGAATTCCATTCTTCATGGATTAAACTACATGACAAGTCCCGCAAAGAATGCTGCAGCAGCTCTTGGAATCCATCTGGTAGCATTTGTACTGATGATGACTGTATTCAAGATGAACGTCTATGCACTGGTGGGTGGAAATATTGTATTTGCACTTGCAATGAGTATTTTGAACCTGCTCAAGATTCGAAAAGTCAGCGGTTTCAAAATCGATTTTGTAAGCACCTTCGGAAAACCATTCGCTGCAGCAGCAGTGATGGGCATTGTAACTTTCGGCGTATTCAGACTGTTTGATACACTGATCGGCGGTCGTGTAATTCCAGTATGCATTTCACTGTTTGTAGCAATACTTGTTTATGCGGTTGTTATGTTGAAGATCGGAACACTTTCTGAAGATGATATCCTTGATCTTCCAATGGGTGGACGTATCCTGAGAATTTCTAAGAAATTCCATCTGCTTCCAGCCGTAAAAGTAGAAGAATAAAAAAAAATAAAAAAGCCAATACTGTATGAAAAAAGGAGCGATTTTCGATGAAAAAATACATGATTGGCTTTTTTTCTGTTTTATTTCTGATTACCGGATGTTTGATTGCAGGTTATCAGGTTAGTTACAACAATCTACTGGAAAAGGAAAAAGCCATAGAACTGACTAAAAATGAAAAAAATAATTCCATTCAAACCAGACGCAGTTCAGCCAAAGGAGAGTCTGTTTCAGATGATGCATATTATCTAAAAGAGCTGCATGGATATGTTGCTGTCTATCTGCAAGATGGGACAACCCTTTACGAAACAACCAGCCTATCCGTAAATAATCTGCCGGATGAAGTACAACAAGATCTGAAAAATGGAATCTATCTTAAGTCTGCCGAAGAACTGTATGGTTTTCTTGAGAATTATTCCAGTTAAAAAAGTGGACGAAGTGCACAGAATCGTGTATAATACAGAATCAGCGGAGTGATTGACACGGGAGTGAACAGTAAAGAATATCGCAACATTAAACGGAACAAGAAAAAGGAGAGAGATAGACAATGGAACAAAAGAAGATTGATCGTATCAATGAATTATATAAAAAATCAAAAGCGGAAGGACTCACTCCGGAAGAAGCGAAAGAACAGAAGATTCTTCGTAAAGAATATATGGAACTTATCCGAGTGAACTTAAGAAGCCAGCTGAACAATATTGACATGGAACAAAAAGATGGAAGTATTGTTAATCTTGGTGAGAAGTATGGCGAAAAATATATGAATAAGAAAGGAAACTAGGATCATGTTACAGAATTTACCACAGGATCCTGTCATCCTTCTGAGCGTCATAAATACAAAGCTCAGAGATTTTTATCCATCACTGGATCAGTTATGTAAAGAGATGGAAGTGAATAAAAAAGAACTTACAGATAAATTAGATCTGATTGACTATGCTTATGATGCATCCTGCAATCAGTTTGTATAAAGGAAATGATAAATGAAAGAGATTATTGAAAATGTAAAACTGGTGGAAAATGCACCATTGGAAGAACCTGCCCGTCAGTATTATTTTATGGAAAAAGCAAAAGAATACGTTGCTGAAATGTCTGAGAAACTGGGGCGTCCATTAACTGCGTGTGTGACGACATTTGGTTGTCAGATGAACGTGGTTTCCGAGATATAAAAAAGCCCATAAATAAAGCATTTTTAAAAAATCCCAACAATAGGAAATTTCCTAAAGTTGGGATTTTTCTATTTTCATATTCCATAATGTCGCCCGTTCCGTTGCATCTTTAATCACGGTATATAAATTTATGTGAAAGACCATTCGCGAACACAATTTCCATCACACGGCGATCTTTTACCGTGATATGATTCAAAACCAGATTGAAAAACTCTTTGATTGATTCTTCTTCGACCATTCCGGCCAGATCGCTATATACGATATGAGATCCGGCGCGGATCTTATGCGTAAGAAGAAAAGCGGAAGCGGATTTCATGAAGGCGGATTCATCAACACCAGAAGCGATATGCGTTTCGGTCAGTTCTTTCAATTTGTTTTCGGCAGATACGCGCATAGAATCAAAACGATTTTTCTTTTCCAGATATTCTTTTTCACTCATGCCGTCGTCGCTGAAATAATACGCATCTTCCAAACGTTCTTTTGCACGTTCGTATTTTCGGATCTGATTTTTCAGGCTTTCAATTTCTGCCGGATCAGCGGCAGCGCCTTCCTGATCCACCAGATCGGCACGCCACAACGCACCACCCGTGGCAGATTTGCCCGTTAATAGTTCGAAGGTAGTATTTAAGCTATCGGACGATAAACCCATAATATCGGCAAATACGGCCTTGTCAGATAAAAGCATTTCTTCCAGTTCTTCCGGGGATTTTATCTTTCGTCGTTCGTTCGACACGCAAACCATAGCGGATATATAGTTAATAACAAACGGTCCGATCTTCACGTCGCTGACGTTTAGGTTCTGACAGTGAATCGCCCTCGTTTTTGCGCCACAATAATATAAAGACGGTGTAAAACCATTCTTCCGGCGTTTATCCTTTTTACCCACAAGATAACCTGATCCACACGAACCGCACTGGATCAGACCGGCGAAGACATTACAGTTCTTTTCAATCGGGTGCGATCCACCCATATTTCTTTGATCCCGGTTAATATCCATTATTTTATTGACTTTTTCCCAGATTTCAGGATCAACAAGTGGATCAAAAACACCTTCAAGGTACACGATTTCGTCAGCAGGCTTTTTTCGGCCGCGTGCGCTTTCCCGGTAGTTGTATCGGTAGTCGCCTTTATTCATTGGATTTCGAAGGAAGTCGCCGACAGTTTTAGAAGTCCATTCGCCGCCGCGCTTGGTCGGAATCTTGTGAGCATTGTTATAATCGCGGATTTTACCGGTTGATTTGACTTCCAGATACATTTCGTACATTGTCCGGGCGAACGGGGCTTCCTTTTTGGAATGCACCGGCCACCCGGCGGAAGAATCCCAGTCCCACCCATAAGGCACACGCGCGCCGTTCCATTTCCCCTCATTAGCACGTCCAATCATAATATCTTTGACACGTTCACTTGTCAGTTTCCTTTCCAGTTCCGCAAATACAAGAATGATTTTTAAGACAGCTTCGCCAATAGCG
>ERZ779820.2049-NODE-2049-length-11777-cov-2.620201_pt1 | contig 11777 bp, 8 predicted proteins | sample MGYA00511563_ERZ779820 | MGnify/ENA primary metagenome ERZ779820 (study PRJEB29588, sample SAMEA1964852) | human gut metagenome | biome: human gut; feature: human-associated habitat; material: faeces | place: Denmark | collected 2008/2010 ...
TTTTAGGAGAACCATACTCCAGCTCCCCATGATGAGCCAGAATACAATGCTTCAGTTCTGCCGCCAGACGGTGGGGGAACCCTGGAATCGTGCGGATTCGTTCTCCTACCATTTCCGTTCCGATAATAATATGTCCTAACAGCTGACCGTCATCCGTATAGTCATTTTCCGGAAATACAGACAGCTCCTTTGTTTTTCCAATGTCATGGAATATAGCGGCTGTCAGCAATAAATCCCGATTAATTCCTGGATAATAGGATGCGTAGTAATCACATAATTTGGCAACGCTTAATGTATGTTCCAGAAGTCCTCCTACAAATCCATGATGCACGCTTTTTGCAGCAGAATGGAACTGGAATGCTTTTGCAAATTCTGGATCGTCAATAAAATAGCTGCTGGCCAGTTTGTTCAGATAAGGATTTTTGATGGTGCGGATCATTGCTGTCAGTTCCTGATACATTTTTCCAATATCCTTTTTGGAAACGGGAAGATAATCTGCCGGAATATACTCTTCCTCCCTGGCTTTGCGAATACGCCGGATGTTTAACTGATTGGTTCCCTGGAACACCGTAACGTCCGCATCTATGTACACGTAATCCATGGTTTCAAAATTGCCGATTCCAGGAGAACCCAAGTCCCAGATTTTGCCGTCGATGGTACCGGTTTTGTCCTGCAAAACCAAGTTTCCATACTCTTTTCCATTTTTTGTAAGCTGAATCTGTTTATTTTTGCACAGATAAACCTCTGACACATGATTTCCTTCCCGAAACATATTGATATACTTCATTTTTCTATTACTCCTTTCCCTCTGTTCTAACTGAAGCCGCGTTAATAGAGCCAGGTGGATTTACCTGGCTCCGATTGTTACCTGATATTCTAATTCTATATATGCATCCCTGCTGCACCTTTGCACTTTTACCGGCACAACAGATCCAGATTTTAAGTCGTCTATCATTTCCCGCCAGTTCTGCCTGGTATCCACGGAAACGCCGTTTACCTCTGTAATAATGTCTCCGGCCTGGATTCCCGCCTGATATGCCGGCCCGTCTTTTACCGCTCTGTTTACATAAATTCCGTTCGGAATTCCCTCTTCCAGTTCTTCCCTGTTGGTTCCCTGCCCCATAACGCCAATATAAGGAATCGGGATGCCGTTGGAAAGCTTTTCTAAAATAGATTTATAATCAGAAATAGTCCGAACTGCTGCCAGTCTGCTGTTTTCCACCTGGAAGTCATTGGTAACCCAGCCGACAATCCGTTTGTTGCCATCAATTAAAAATGTCCCCTTATCTGCATTTCCAGGCACGTCCACGTACAAAATCTGGCTGGTGCCGTCGATAATCTGGACATTTTCCCGTATATAAGAAACTGCGCCAAATCCGCTGGACTGAGGGTATCCTGCCGGACTTCCGATCGCCGTCAGAAGATCTCCCCGCTGGACTGCGTAAGAATTTCCCAATTCCAGAACCTGTATCTGTTCTAAGGAAGACTTTTCCAGCAGTTCAGCCTGAATCCCAATCACTGCCAGACCGGCGATGTTGTCAACTCCTACAATCTGTCCAGGCACTTCCTGGCCGCTGCTTACTCTTACCTGGATGGAGTCCATTCCTGTCACTGCCTCGGCTGTTGTAAAAATCAGGTACTGATCCGATGTTTTTGCAATCACTGCTCCGGAAAAGTTTCCTTCTGTTTCAACTGGATTGTTAAATAAATCTGTCTGCTGTCTGACGGAAGTAATGGTAACCAGTCCCCGTTCTGCTTCTTCCGCCCTGTTCTGCATGGTTTCATAAAACGCATCCCAGTCCTCTTCTTTTAATTCAAAGGTTTCCAGTTCTTTCTGGACGGCGCTTTCAATTAAATTTTCAGAAGAACAGGTCTCCATCGTTGGCGTCGCTTCTGGCTGGCTCTCCGGTTCAGTTGCCTCTGTTTCTGCATCTGTAGGAATTGTTACGGTGGCGCTGCTCTCTGTCTCCTCCGTCAGGTATTCTTTGGCAAACGGCGTTGTAATCACAAAGGTAACAGCCGCAATACTACCAAAAAAAGCCGCAGAAAACAAAAGGGTCAGAGCCTTTGCTGCTGCCTGCCTCTTTGTCATAGGTGGCTTTACAATCCGTTCTTTTATAAACTCACGTTTTTCTTCTGTCGTTTTTCCTTTTTTCTCATCAGGGCTGTTACTGTTCGGCACAAGATTACCTCCTTCAGACGGCCTATTCCTATTATAAGGTTTTCGCAGTTTTTATGCAAGAAAAAGATAGTAAATAAAAAATTTTATGGTATACTTTATACAAGTGAATTGGAGGTATTTATGAATCAAAAAGCATTACAGATTTTAGAATACAATAAGATAACCTCGCAGCTTGCAGAGTATGCTTCTTCCCCGTTGGGAAAATCCCTCTGCCAGTCCCTGCTTCCGTCTTCCAACCTGGAAGAGATTATACAGAGCCAGACCGAGACTACTGACGCCCTGACCAGAGTACGGCAAAAAGGCAGCGTTTCCTTTTCCGGCATCCGCAGTATTTCCGATTCTTTAAAGCGTCTGGAGATCGGCAGTTCTTTAAGCATTCCGGAGCTTCTGTCTGTCAGTTCCCAGCTGACTGCAGCTGCCAGAGTCAAGGCCTACGGCCGTCACGAGGATTCCGAACTTCCCGACGATTCTCTGGAGGAAATGTTTAAGGCCCTGGAGCCATTAACGCCGTTAAATACCGAAATCAAACGCTGTATTCTCTCAGAAGACGAAGTAAGCGACGATGCCAGCCCTGGACTCCGCCATGTGCGACGGCAGATGCGGGGAATTGGAGACCGGATCCACACCCAGCTTAATTCCATTTTAAATTCCAACCGGACCTATCTGCAGGACGCCGTCATTACCATGCGCGATGGGCGCTACTGCCTTCCAGTGAAAGCGGAACATAAAAATCAGGTAGCCGGCATGGTTCATGACCAGTCTTCTACAGGTTCTACATTGTTTATTGAACCTATGGCGATTATCAAGCTCAACAATGAACTTCGGGAACTGGAAATACAGGAAAAGAAAGAAATCGAAGCAGTTTTAGCGGATCTCAGCAACCAGACGGCTCCGTATACCGGAGAACTTCTTGCCAATCAGACGATTTTAGCTCAATTAGACTTTATTTTCGCAAAGGCTGCTCTGTCCCGTCACTATAAAGGCAGCGAGCCGAGGTTTAACAACAGGGGCTTTATCCACATTAAAGATGGCCGCCATCCGCTGCTGGATCCACAGAAAGTTGTTCCCATTACCATCCGTCTTGGCGATGAATTCGATTTGCTGATTGTTACCGGCCCCAACACCGGCGGTAAAACGGTTTCTTTAAAAACGGTGGGACTATTTACGCTCATGGGACAGGCCGGTCTTCACATTCCCGCCTTTGACGGTTCAGAACTGGCAGTATTTCATGAGGTATTTGCTGACATTGGCGATGAGCAGAGCATTGAGCAGAGTTTAAGTACCTTTTCTGCCCACATGACCAACATTGTCCATATTTTAGAAGAAGCCGATCCCAATTCCCTCTGTCTGTTTGACGAGCTGGGAGCCGGAACGGATCCGACAGAAGGCGCGGCTTTAGCTATCGCCATTTTGTCCTTCCTCCACAATATGAAATGCCGGATCATGGCAACTACCCATTACAGTGAGCTGAAAGTATTTGCCTTATCCACCCCTGGCGTTGAAAATGCCTGTTGCGAATTTAACGTGGAAACCCTGCGGCCTACCTACCGCCTGCTTATTGGAATCCCAGGAAAAAGCAACGCGTTTGCCATCTCGAAAAAGCTGGGGCTTCCTGATTATATTATCGAAGAGGCCAAGACCCACATTGAAAGCGGAGACGAAGATTTTGAAGATCTGCTGGCCCACCTGGAGGAAAGCCGCCTGACCATTGAAAAAGAACAGGCAGAAATCGCTTCTTATAAAAACGAAATTGCCCAGTTAAAGGCCCGCCTGACCCAGAAAGAAGAACGGTTAGAAGAACGTCGGGAGAAGCTAATCCGGAACGCTTCCGAAGAGGCCCAGCGAATCCTGCAGGAAGCAAAAGATACGGCGGATCAGACCATCAAAAATATTAATAAGCTGGCGTCCCAATCCGGCGTCAACAATAAAGCGTTAGAGGCGGAACGCGCCCGTCTCCGCGACAAACTAAAAGATACGGATCAGCGTCTGGCCATGAAACAGAAGGGACCAAAACAGACGATTTCTCCAAAGAAACTAAAAATCGGTGATGGCGTCAAGGTTCTTACCATGAATTTAAAGGGAACTGTCAGTACGCTCCCCAATGCAAAAGGCGATTTGTATGTCCAGATGGGAATTCTCCGTTCCTTAGTCAACATCAAAGATCTGGAACTGCTAAACGAACAGGATATTTCCGGCCCAACCTTAGAGACAAAGAGAGCAAATACCGGAAGCGGCAAAATCAAAATGAGCAAATCCGCCTCTATTTCTTCGGAAGTAAACTTAATCGGCATGACCGTAGATGAAGCAATCCCTGTATTAGATAAGTATTTAGATGACGCTTATCTGGCCCACCTTCCGCAAGTCCGCGTTGTCCATGGACGAGGCACCGGTGCGCTGAAAGCCGGTGTTCACAAACATTTAAAACGGCTGAAATATGTAAAAGATTTCCGTTTAGGCGAATTTGGCGAAGGCGATACCGGCGTTACAATCGTTACATTTAAGTAAGGAGGCACTATGGCAGAAAAACAGAAAATATTAATTGTAGATGATGACGCCAACATTGCAGAACTGATTTCCCTATATCTGGAGAAAGAATGTTTCGAAACCCAGATCGTAGGAGACGGCGAAGAAGCCCTGCGGGTGTTCCCTGTCTTTAAACCGAACTTAATCCTGCTGGATCTGATGCTGCCAGGCATTGACGGCTATCAGGTCTGCAGAGAAGTCCGGAGTTCTTCTCAGGTTCCCATTATCATGCTGTCCGCAAAAGGCGAGATTTTTGACAAGGTTTTGGGATTGGAACTTGGCGCAGATGATTATATGATTAAACCCTTTGACTCCAAAGAGCTGGTAGCCCGTGTAAAAGCAGTCTTGAGACGCTACCAGACTGCCCCCGCTCCTGCAGCTCCTGCCCTGGAACAAAAGGGAAACTTTGTGGAATATCCGGATCTGATTGTCAATCTGACCAACTACTCCGTTACCTATATGGGGCATTCCATTGAAATGCCCCCCAAGGAGCTGGAACTCTTATATTTCCTGGCTTCCTCTCCTAACCAGGTATTTACCAGGGAGCAGCTTCTCGACAATATCTGGGGGTATGAATACATTGGAGACACTCGTACAGTCGACGTACATATCAAACGGCTCCGCGAGAAAATCAAAGACCACCAGAACTGGGCTCTGACTACCGTATGGGGTATCGGATATAAATTTGAGGTGAAGCGATGAATCATTCCCTTTATTCCAAATTTGTCCTGGGATACCTCCTGTTTGGACTTCTTGGATTTGTTACCATTGCCACCCTGTCTTCCCAGATGGTCCACCGTTACTTAATCGAGCGGCAGGCAGACAGAATGTATGACGATGCCTCTATCCTGGCCGGACAGTTAAGCAGTATGTACAATGACGTATCCCAGGATTTAGAGACCACGTCTGCCCAGGTGGAGGCCCTTTCCCAGTTTATCCAGTCGGATATCTGGGTCGTTGATCCGAATGGGACCATTATTGCTGACAGTCGGGAAGACGGGACAAAAAACCAGGTCATTGCAGACTTTAATCCTACTGCCATCGGCAATCGTTCCTATGGCATCGGCAATTATTACGGTCTGTTTCCCTATGACGTTATCAGCGTTTCTGCTCCCATTACAGGAAACTACAATACTTATGGATACGTGCTGGTTCACAGTCCGGTGTCCAGACTGGTGCCAGAGCAGAACCGGATTTTAAATATTGTCTATATTACCGGACTGATCCTTTTTGCCCTGTCCCTGATCATTCTGCTGGTATTTACAAAAACGGTATATTTTCCGCTTCGCCGCATTACGGTCGGCGCCAACGAATATGCTTCCGGAAACCTTACTTATTCCATCAAGGTCGATACCCAGGATGAAATGGGGTACTTAGCTGCCACTTTAAACTATATGTCCAGCGAATTAAATAAACTGGAAGAATACCAGAAAACTTTTATCGCCAACGTGTCCCATGATTTCCGTTCGCCTCTGACCTCTATTAAGGGGTATCTGGAAGCAATTCTGGACGGAACCATTCCGCCGGAAATGCAGGAAAAATATTTAACCCGTGTCATTTCTGAAACAGAACGACTGAACAAGCTGACCCAGGGGATGCTGACGTTAAATTCCTTAGACAGCAAGGGGTACCTTTCCCGCACCAATTTTGACATTAACCGGACGATAAAAGACACTGCCGCGTCGTTTGAAGGCACCTGCAATGCCAGGGAAATTTCGTTTGACCTGACCTTTTCTGATTCTATTCTGATGGTATATGCGGATCTGGGAAAAATCCAGCAGGTTCTTTACAACCTGATTGACAACGCCATCAAATTCAGCCATAACGGCGGCGTAATTTATATTCAGACTTCTGTCCGCAGGGAAAAGGTATTTATCTCTGTAAAGGACTGCGGAATCGGCATTCCCAAAGAAAGTATCAAGAAAATCTGGGACCGGTTTTATAAATCCGATACCTCCCGCGGAAAGGATAAAAAAGGAACTGGCCTGGGGCTTGCTATAGTCAAAGAGATTATCCAGTCCCATGGCGAAAACATCGACGTTGTCAGCACTCCGGATGTTGGAACAGAATTTATTTTCAGTCTTCCGAAGGCTTCCGCGTCAAACCTGTAGCAGAGTGTCCATATAATGATACCACACGTTAAGTACAAGAAATCAAGTACAAGAAAGAAGGATGCATTATGAAACTTGTTAAAAAAATCGGTATTACCATGTCCGCCGCTGCACTGTTTGCTGCTGCCGCTGCACCTGCAGCTTTTGCTGCCCGTCTGGAAGATGTGTCTGTCCAGTTTTCCATTGGAGAACACAATGATACAACTTACCCGAAGATGGATGTCATTGCCATGGAAGAATCCTTGTATTCGGTCGAAAGCGCCGCTTTTATCCAATATGTGGATCCCTATACCAACCGGCCAAACCGCTATCCCACCGCTGAAATCGTATTAAAACCGGCAGATGGATATACGTTCAAATCTTCTTCTGAAAGCTACTTTAATCTCTTTGGAGGCGGCGCCGAATACCTGTCTGCCCGCAAGTCCGGAGACAGCAGTACCCTGACCCTGACCGTTGAATTTGAAAACATGGGGCCTACTTCCATCGGACGCCCTGCTTCTGTTTCCCTTGACGAAAACGGACTGGCTTCCTGGACTCCGGTCGGCGATGCCAGTTCTTATGAAGTAACCATTATGCGAAATGGCAAGGCCAATAACCCTACTAAAACAACGGTTACCGGAACCAGTTTAAATATCGGATCTCTCATTACCAGAACCGGAGATTACAACATCCGCGTGTCTGCAGTCAGCCGTTATGATGGTAAGCTAAAAAGCGACTATGCCTATTCTGACTCCATTTCCGTAGACGATTCTGCATTAGCAAAATTCGCATCTGATGCTGCATCCTATGAGAAAACTTCCGGTCAGTGGATTGAGACAGAAAATGGCTGCTGGTATCAGAATCCAGACGGCACCTGGCCAGCATCCGGATGGCAGCAGATTGATGGAAACTGGTACTTCTTTAATGCCCAGGGCTATCGTCAGACCGGATGGGTACTCTGGAACAACCAGCAATACTACTGCGATTCTGATGGAAAAATGCTTGCTGGTACAACGACTCCTGACGGCTATTACGTAGATGCCAGCGGAGTCTGGAAAGAGGGAATTTAATTTATGAGAAATACAAAAAAATACTGTACTCTGATTTCTTTTTCTCTTCTTCTGGCCCTGTCTGTTCCTATGACCTGCTTTGCCAGAGATAAAATCGAAACCCTTTCGTTAAGTTTCTCTGCTGATTTGGATTCTGGTACTGAATGGCCGTCTATGGAAATCAGCGGAGATGAAGATGGATATTCCATTGATGATTTTTATTTTCAGACCGATAGTTCTGAAAAATATCCTCAGGGCGTTGTAACCCTGCTTGCCGACGACGATCACTATTTTGGCACTATTAAAGCTGCTGATTGTGAATTTGACGGAGAAGGCGCCCGATTTGTAAAAGCAGTAAAAAAAAGCAGCAGTCAGTTAAATGTTACGGTTTCTTTCCGCGAGATGGGCGCAGATATGCTGGAAAACCCATCTGAACTGGCCTGGAATCAAAATGGTCTGGCTTCCTGGGCTCCTCTTCCTGGCGCAAAGCACTATGAAGTACGCCTGATGCGGAATGGAAAATCTGTTTTTACCAGCTCCATCAAAACCACTGATTGTTCTTATGATTTTTCAAGTATGATGCAGCAGCCTGGAAGTTACTATTTCCGAGTGCGGGGAGCAAGCCGTTACCATGCTTCCACAGTCAGCGAATGGGTAGATTCCCCTGTCTGTCAGGTCGGGGAATCCGGCGTTGCCGCCGCCGCACCGTCTCTTTCTTCCAGCAGTTCCCAGACTGCCGCCAATACGCCTGGCCGCTGGATCTCCGGACAGGATGCCTGGTATTGGGAACATCCGGACGGAAGCCGCGCTTCCAGCCAGTGGATCTATTCCAATGGAGGATGGTATTATATCAATGCCGATACCCGCATGGCTTCCGGATGGACGTGGATTGCCGGTTCTGACGGCGTCAGCCGCTGCTATTTCCTGAACCCTGGCCCCGAAGGGTCTTTGGGAAAACTTTATACCGATACGGTAACCCCTGATGGATTTACGGTAAACAGCGATGGCGCCTGGACCGTAAATGGAATTGTACAGGTTCCGTAATTTGGGAACTATGACGAAAAGAACCCGCCAGATCATCTTTAGCAGATTACCTGACGGGCTCTTTTTCTTATTTTCAATTAGTCTAATACCATTCTGGCTGCTCCATAGATACCGGCATCGTTGCCCAGTTTTGCCAGGGTAATGATTCCTTTGTTCTTTGAGATTACGGTATAGTTCTGATAGTATTTGTCAATCTTGTCTACCAGAAACTGGCCTGCTCTGGAAACTCCGCCGCCAATTACAAATGCTTCTGGATCTACAGTCAGAGCGACCTGTCCCAGTACCAGTCCAAGATAGCGGGCTGCTGTCTCTGCCACTTCGTCTGCCAATGCATCTCCAGCCTTTGCTGCATCCAGCACATCTTTTGCCGTCACACTGTCGCCCTTTTCCCGAAGAACTGACGGTGTATCGGATGCTGCCATTTTCCGTCTTGCTTCCCTGGCAATTCCGGTTGCGCTGGCAACCTGCTCCAGACATCCCACTCCACCGCAGTTGCAGGCTTCTGTTTCCTCATCGCGGACATGGATATGGCCGATTTCACCGCCCAGACCATGTCTTCCTGCAATGATTTTTTCATCAATGATAACGCCGCCGCCAACGCCGGTTCCCAGAGTTACCATAACAATATCGTGGAAGCCTTTTCCGCCTCCCTGCCACATTTCTCCTAATGCCGCTACGTTTGCATCATTTCCGCTCTTTACCGGAACTCCTAAAAGCTCACTCAGCTCTTTCTGGGCGTTCTTTTCTTTCCAGCCTAAGTTTACGCACTGGGTTACCATTCCATTTGCCAGTACTGGCCCTGGAATGCCCATTCCTGCCCCGACTACCTCTGACAGGTCAATATCCTTCTCTGCCAGCTTTGCTTTCACAGACTCTGCAATATCCGGAAGAATGTGTTTTGCGCCATCCTCTGTTCTGGTAGGAATTTCCCATTTATCCATAAGCTGTCCATCTACTTCAAACAAACCTAACTTTACTGTTGTTCCCCCTACGTCAACTCCAACGCATACTTTTCCCATTTCTCTTTTGCTCCTTTTCTTTAATTAATAAATATACTTTCTGCTGCCTGTCAGCGGAATGTAATCGCCTGCATTTTCTGCGGCCCTGTCAGAATAAACTGATTAGAAAGACTGCCGCAGGTAATATGGGAAATCTGAAAGTCCAGTTCCCCGCCAAATTTTTCTACACCCTTCATATTATAAATTTTACAAGAGTTATCGTTATAAAGAATGACGTATTCTCCGTCAATGTTTCCCGATGTATAGGAATAATCAAGGCCCGTTTCAAACACTTTTGTCCCGTTGGCCTGATACACAACAAGCTTTTCTGGTTCTGGACCGGCGCTGTTTGCAGTTACCAAGGCCACATATTTGTCTGAATAAAACAGGCTCTCGATCCGCTCTTCTTCCGTCTGGACTGTAAGAACCGGATTCGCTCTGTTTTCAGATGAAAAAAATGCCAATCCTGTATCGGAACAGGCAAACGACTGGGTTTCTGACAAATACCGAACTCTGGGGACTACCTTATCTGCAAACGCTTCTTCATTTGCACTGACAATTCGATCCGGAAGATTGGCTCCTACTTCATCCGAATAATCGTAAATTACAACCCTGCTTCTCAAAAAGCTGTTGTCAATATACGCATATGAACAAATCAGCTGGGTTCCGTCCGGCGAAAAACTCAAATCCATTAAATATCCATTTTTTGACAATGTGGATTTCATAGTAAGCTTTAAATCGCTTCCATCCCGTTTAAACATGGACACATAGCTGGACTTGGAATCCTCCTGGGCGGCCGCTACAATTCCTTTTCCTGAAACAGAAATCCGGACAATCGGAAGCAAAGTCGTTGCCACACCCTGAGGTCCCTCTTCGTTAAAAATATAAATGCTGTTGCCCTGCTGGTCTGCTATGGCTGCAAAGGAACCATTGACAACTGCAATCGGCGCTTTCATCTCATAAGTCTGAACCCAGATAGTTTTTCCTTTGTTGTCTATGTAGGAAGCGCCGTCCTTAGTATATTTCAATACGTTCTTTCCAAAATTGATATACTTTGGACTGCTTCTCTCGACGCCTTCTTCCTCAGATGTCAGGTTTACCTCCCAGCTTACAAAATATTCCTGAAACTGGTAGTGATAGTTCCAATAATAAATCCCTCCGGCTGCGGCTGCCAGAAGCAGTACAATGACTGCCAGAATAATCAGCCGTTTCTTCATTACCTTCCGATGAGCTTTTTTTACAACCGTTACTTCCTCCGGATTCTCGGAATCACCCTGCCGCATAAAACTCGAATTCTGCCTTCTGGCCGTCTCCTGCTCGGAATTTTTAAGGGAATCTGCCGCGTCATTATTCACAATCATCTGCCGGCGCAGCTGCTGCTTCTTTTTCTCCCTGCTCATGGGGCTTAAATCACTCATTTCCGTCTCTCCCCGTTCTGTTGCATACTATGACCAAGCGGGAGACCACCGCTCCCAAACTGGTAGGTTAATTCCAGTATACAACATTTCGTGAAAAAACGCATTACTTTTTAACCGGAAATCCATTTCCCTCCAGGGAATGCTTACGGCGCTTTTGTTTCCGGTACAATCAGTTTCTGTCCTGCCGCAATTTTATCCTGGTTCTCCAATCCGTTCCAGGCGCAAATATCCTCCAGGGAATTTACGCTCTGATACAGCTTAAAACAAATGCTGTACAGCGTTTCTCCATCTTGAACCGCATAGTACATCTGCCCTTCTCCTGGCGCTTCCAGTGGTTTCACTGCCGTTTCTGCGCTGTCTGCAGCTGCCGGTTCCGTTTCTGTAGTAATGTGAATAGAAACTTCTTCTGTCTGTTCTGCTTCCGCTGCTTCCTCCTGTATCTCTCCTGCCGATACCTTTCCAAGCGGCACCTC
>ERZ779820.2056-NODE-2056-length-11756-cov-4.473378_pt1 | contig 11756 bp, 12 predicted proteins | sample MGYA00511563_ERZ779820 | MGnify/ENA primary metagenome ERZ779820 (study PRJEB29588, sample SAMEA1964852) | human gut metagenome | biome: human gut; feature: human-associated habitat; material: faeces | place: Denmark | collected 2008/2010 ...
CCCGAATACAGCGTGGTACACAAGCAGGACTGGGTGCGACATGATGTCGTGTAAGTGATTGTTTAACAAATAATTTAAGTCATCGAGTATGACATAAAACAAAGATTAAACCTGCTGTTTCGTCAGCAGTAGCCTATGGGCAGATGCACCTTAATTGTATTAAGCTGCCCAGACAAGGTAGCCCGCCCGAAAGGGGCAGTTTGAACCGTGAGGGGAAAACAATCGTCGTCAGTATCAGACGGCGCGGGAGCTTGGCTTGAATGGTATGAATAACACATGTGAACTGTCGCTAAACGTCGTTAGTTTGAATGAGCCAAACGATACTGACAGGCTCAAGCCCGGAAACGGGTGCAGCGAGGATAACCCTCTCCAGTCTGGGGTTACACGAACCACACTGCTGCCGGCGGAATGACAGATTCTAACCCATTCTCTTTGTCACTTACACGGAACATGGAAAACCTGTATCTCTCCTACGAAAACAGGTAAGCCGACCGTAAGGAAGGCCGAACGGGATGCAGGCACAGGAATGCGGAAAAAGCGAATGCCGTCCTGTAATGGGGCGGATAGGGGTTTCAACGTTACCCTACGCGAAAGCGGGCAGACTTCCGCATGGTGACTCTTTACAAGAAACTTTTAGAACTTTTTAAAGTTGAAACGCAAATGAACGAATTAGAAATTTCGTGTGCATCGACTGACCGAAAATCGAACGCTTGGGACAGCATAGACTGGCTCCGGTGCGAAATTGCGGTTAAAAAGCTACAAGCACGTATTGTAAAGGCTCAAAAAGAAGGCAGATACGGTAAAGTGAAAGCTTTACAGTGGATGCTAACGCATTCGTTTTACGCCAAAGCATTGGCCGTAAAGCGGGTGACCTCTAACAAAGGTAAAAAGACAGCAGGGGTTGACCGTGTATTATGGAAAACCCCAAAAGCGAAGTTTCAGGCAATCAGCGAACTGAAACGCAGGGGATACAATCCCCAACCGTTGAAACGGGTCTATATCAGCAAAAAGAACGGCAAACACCGGCCGTTGGGTATTCCTACCATGAAAGACAGGGCTATGCAGGCGCTGTATCTGATGGCATTGGAGCCGGTAGCTGAAACGACAGCCGACAACAACTCCTACGGGTTCCGCAAGGAACGAAGCACGTTCGATGCAAGGGAACAATGCTTCTGTGTACTCGCAAAAGACGTATCGCCCGAATGGATACTTGAAGGGGACATCAAAGGCTGTTTCGACCACATAAGCCACGAATGGCTGCTGAATAATATCCCGATGGATAAAGTGATGCTCCGCAAATGGCTGAACAGTGGTTTTGTTTACAACTCCGAGCTATTCCCGACGGTTGAAGGCACGCCGCAAGGCGGTATCATATCGCCGACCCTTGCCAATATGACCCTTGACGGATTGGAGGCGGTACTGAAAAGACGGTTTAAGACACACTGTAAAAAGGGCGTCTATACCAGCTACAAGGTACACCTTATACGGTACGCCGATGATTTTGTAATCACCGGAGCATCGAAGGAATTGTTGCAAAACGAGATCTTGCCTATTGTTCGTGAGTTTCTCCATGCAAGGGGGCTTACCCTGTCAGAAGAAAAAACGAAGATAACTCACATCGGCAAAGGATTCGATTTTCTCGGATACAACATTCGCAAGTATAACGGAAAACTTCTGATAAAACCGTCAAAAGAGAGTCTGAAAAGGTTTATGGTCAAAATCCGGAAAACCATCGAAGCTCATAAGGGAGCAAAACAGGAATCCCTGATAAGACTACTGAACCCGATCATAACGGGTTGGGCGAATTACTATCGCTACTCCGTATCATCCAAGACTTTCAGGAAAGCTGACAAACTGATCTTCGAAAAGTTATGGCAGTGGGCACAACGCCGACACCCGAAAAAGGGGAAGTATTGGGTTGCTGACAAGTATTTCCACAAGATTAACAACCGTAAATGGACTTTCGCGGTCACTCCCAACAAGAGAAAACCCGAAAGTATAATCGTGCTGAAACGACTGTACGACACCAAAATAAAGCGGTTTGTAAAAATCAAAGGGGATGCAAACCCATACGACCCGCAGTGGAAGGAATATTTTGAACACAGGGAAACCTACAAAATGCTCCAATCGCTCAACGGGTATAAATCACTGCTGCATCTCTGGAAGAGACAACAACGCTGCTGTCCCTACTGTGGTGAGCCGATAGACAACGAACACTCTTGGAGTGTCGTAAAACAGCTGACAAATAACCGAATGGATAGTTTTCTTCTTCATGACGGTTGCCGCAGAAGTTATTACCAGTTAAAAACAGAGGACTATGAGCCGGCTTTTATGTAGAAATAAAAGCATTGAGTTGCTTGAGCCGTATGAGGGGAAACTCTCACGTACGGTTCTTAGGGGGGAAAGGGGCAGTAATGTCCCTGACCTACCCGACTTTATCTCCGAGCGGTATGTACCCCAGATTTCGGAGGACATGAGTTTTTTAAGCCGCAGCTATGAACGTCATTTCAACGAACGTCCGTATCTGAACCATACCTGCTACCTGTTCATCACCAAAACCACACGGGAGCGCACGCGGCAGCAATCGACGTTCAACACCCTCTGCCGGGGCTACCTGACCCCGAAAGAGGTGCGGGATAAGGATGCCGTGAACGCCACGCTGCTGGTGTGTGAAGCCACCGCCTGGTATGCCCAGCAGGGCATGACGCTGCTGGATGCCATTGAAGCGCTGTACAAAGAGTTTGGCTATTACCGCAACGCCCTGTGCAGCTTTGCCTTTGAGGGTGAATCCGGTATGCACATCATGCAGAACCTGATGAAGAACCTGCGCGCCAACACGCCGGCTGAGATCGCCGGCTACAAGGTGGATAGCGCAGTGGATTACGATACCGACGGCACCGGGCTGCCCCGCGCCAATGTGCTGGAATACCACCTTGCGGGCGGCCACAAGCTGATGGTCCGCCCCTCCGGCACCGAGCCGAAGATCAAAATCTACCTGTCCGCTGTGGGCGAGAGCGAGGCCACCGCTGATGCTGTGAACGCCGCACTGGCCGAGGCCGCAGCGGCTATGATGAAAGTGTGAAGAATATGGCAATAATCAAGTTGACTCCCAGCTGCAAGGATTATCTGTGGGGCGGCAGCCGCCTGCGCACGGATTTCGGAATCAAGAGCGACCTTGATCCGCTGGCGGAGGCGTGGGTGCTTTCCTGCCACCCGGACGGCCCGAGTTACCTGCCGGACGGTACCACACTGGCGGAGTATCTTGCCGCCCACCCCGGCTGCCTTGGCACCGACTGCGACAAATTTGAGCAGTTCCCGATCCTGACGAAGTTCATTGATGCCAAGAATAACCTCTCCATTCAGGTGCATCCGTCCAACGATTACGCACTGAAAAATGAACACCAGTACGGCAAAACCGAGATGTGGTATGTGCTGGACTGTGAGCCGGGTGCATATCTTTACTACGGCTTCGACCACGAGATCTCCAAGGCGGAATTTGAGGAGCGCATTAAAAACAACACCCTGACGGAGGTGCTGAATGCTGTGCCGGTGCATAAGGGGGACTGTTTCTTTATCCCGTCCGGTACGCTGCACGCCATCTGCAAGGGCATCGTCATTGCCGAGGTGCAGCAGAATTCCAATGTGACCTACCGCGTCTACGACTACGGCCGTGTCGGTGCGGACGGCAAGCCCCGTGCATTGCATGTGGCAAAGGCACTGGATGTGACCCTGCGCACCCCGCCCGTCAAACATGACTTTGGCAGCCATCTGGCCCAGTGTGAGTATTTCACCGTGGATGCCAGGAAGGGCGCCTTTGCGGATGCGGTAGACGGAAAGAGCTTTGTCTCGCTGCTCATCACCGAAGGGGAGGGGACACTTACCTGCGGCGGTGAGATGGTTTCCGTCAAGAAAGGCGACAGCTACTTCCTGCCCGCCAACAGTGGCAGCTACACCGTGCAGGGTAATTGCCAGACCCTTGTGACCCGTGTCTGACGCATCGCTTGTGCCATCCGGCGCTGTTGAGTTGTAAACATACACTAAAATAAAGAAAAAGTCCGTTTTGGTTTTCAGGCCAAAACGGACTTTTTTATAAGGTGAAAGGACATCAGAGAAGCTATTTCTGAAGGAGTGCGACATTGGCAAACTATGGCTGTCTATGTCGGTTTACCCCGGCTGCTTACCGATGTAGGCGAGGATGCCGTTGCACTGGATTACAATCTAAGTGAAAACAGACGATTGATTGGTATCATCATGGCTCATAACCTAACGTACACCAAATACGGTGATTACTATATTATAAAAATTGCTATAAGGTGCTGATTTGTGAATAATTATCCCTGTTCTGAAATTTTTGTGTTCGCATCTTCGCACGATTTCTTTATAATAGTAGGTAATACAATATAAAGGAGTCCCTTGATGATGCGAGCAATAAGCCTTAAAACCAACCATCTGACAGCGCCTGTCGGTATTGACGCCGGGCCGCTGTTCTTGTCCTGGCAGTGTGCTGACGGTGTGCGTCAGACTGCCTATGAAATTGAACTGACCGCGAACGGTGAAACGGTTTGGCACAGCGGCAAGGTGCAAAGCACCGCTATGCACGCCGATGCCACGACTGTGGGCGGCTCGCGCGTGAGCGGGTGCTGGCGCGTGCGGCTGTGGGATGAAAACGATGTCCCCGGCGCGTGGAGTGAGGCACGCTTTGAGACTGGCCTTGCACAGTGCGACTGGGCAGGGGAGTGGGTGGACCCTGAGACCGAGCCTATCGACATCCCCGGGGATGATGCCATCAACGCCTTTGCACGCCCGAACTGGGAGCGCAAACAGGTCGAGAAAGAAGCAGCCGGAAAAGGCACAGCCGAGCCGTACAAGCCCCACCGCCCGGCATCCTATCTGCGCAAAAACTTTACGGCGCCCAAGGGCGAGGCACGGCTGTATATCACGGCAAAGGGACTGTATGTGGCATGGCTGAACGGCGTGCGTGTCGGGGATATGGTTTTAGCCCCCGGCAGCTTTACCGGGAACAAGCACCTTGCGGCACAAACATACGATGTAACGCAATATTTGCGTGGCGGCGAAAACGAGCTGCTGGTTGCCCTTGGCGATGGCTGGCACCGCAGCACGGGCGGTGTGGACGGTGACCGCGATTTGTTCGGTGATACGCTGGGTGTGCTGTTTCAGCTGGAGGTGGACGGCAAACCGGTCTGCGTTTCCGATAGCATGGTGCAGGTAACGCAATGCGGGCCTATTCGTCAGAACGATATGCAGCAGGGCGAGGTCTACGATGCACGACTTGAGGGCGAGCTGACCGGCTGGCACGGTGTGCGCACTTACCGTGATGATCTGCCCATCACCGGTATGAACACCGTGCCGATTCTGGAACACGAAGCCTTCCCCGGCAAGCTGCTGCAAACGCCCAACGGCGAGACCGTGCTGGACTTTGGGCAGAATATCGCCGGTTATGTGGAGATGACGCTGACCGCCCGCACCGGGCAAAAGATCAAGCTGACCTGCGGCGAAGCGCTGGACGAAAACGGCAACTTTACCCAAGAAAACTTCCAAGATCGCAACCGCCACAAGGAGGGCGGCACCGCCCAGATGCTGGAGCTTGTCTGCAAAGAGGGAAAAAACCACTTCAAGCCCCACTTTACGATCATGGGCTTCCGCTACGCCAAGGTCGAAACTGACGCCGATTTGACCGATGCCGTGTTTACCGCCCACGCCGTCTACTCTGACATAGCGGTGACGGGCGCGTTTACCTGCGGAAATGACACGATGAACCAGCTTGTAAAGAACAGCATCTGGAGCCAGAAGGGCAACTTCTGCGATATTCCCACCGACTGCCCGACCCGCGAACGCGCAGGTTGGACAGGGGATATGGGCGTGTTTATCGAAACCGGCCTGACCCTGATGGACTGCTACCCCGTGGCGGAAAAATGGCTGGCGGAGTGCCGCCTGAACCAATACCCCGACGGGCGCATGGCGAACATTGCCCCGCCGAACGCCCGCCCCGGCTATATGACCCCGATGCTCTGCATGTCGGCAGGGTGGGGCGATGCGGCGATTCTGGTGCCGTATGCCCTGTACAAACGAACGGGTGACCGCAAAATTCTGGCGGACAACTACGAGATGATGCAGCGCTGGTACGGTTTTTTGCTGGGGCGCGCACAGCAGACGACCGATGAGCAGCAGGGCGGTGATTACGCCAAGTTCACCGTTTTAAACGGCATGGATTATGGCGAATGGTGCGAGCCGGGCATCACCCCCATGCAGGCGATGATGAACCCGCGCAAGAGCGTTGGCACGGCGTATCTGGCCTACTCCGGGCGCTTGCTGGCGGAAGTAGCGGAAGCACTGGGCAAGGCGGACGATGCCGCCAACTACCGCGGCACCGCCGCCAACGCAGTGAAAGCCTACCGTGCAGCGTTTACCGAGAACGGCGTGATCCACTCTGACCGCCAGTGTGAGTATGTCCGTGCCATTGCCTTTGCCCTGCTGGGTGAGGACGAAAGCAAAGCGGCTGCCGCAACGCTGAACCAAATGGTCATCGAGAACGGCTGCCACCTGAACACGGGCTTTTTGTCTACGCCGTTTTTGTGCGATGTGCTGGCAAAATACGGCTATACGGACACTGCCTACAAGCTGCTTTTGCAGCCCGACGCCCCCGGCTGGCTGTATGAGGTCGGCAAGGGTGCGACTACCGTATGGGAGACATGGACGGGCATTGACGAAAACGGCAAGCCCCACGAATCCCTGAACCATTACAGCTACGGAGCCATCTGCGGCTGGCTGTTCGGCGGTGTGTGCGGCATCCGGTACGCGGACGGCACACTGACGATTGCCCCTACACCTGACAAATCGCTGGGCTGGGCGAAAGCTGCCTACGATTCCCCGGCCGGGCGCATTGTAAGCGGCTGGCGGTATGACGGCGATGCGGTGACTTATGAGTTTGAGATCCCGGCCAATCTGACCGCCGATGTCACCCTGCCCGATGGGCGTAAGTTTACCCTTGCCCTCGGAAAGCACACAGTATAAGAAGAAAGCGCCTGCCCTGCCGTAAAGTTTAGGGCAGGCGCTGTTTTTGATAAACGGGAATTTTATTCTAATGCTTTTTTTAAATCCAAAACAAATTGCTTTTGATGTTTCCTCAAATAGGATTTTACAAAAGGCTTCATAAACCACTTTTTAGGTATCACATTCTCTGTAAAATCAACTTGTGTTTTATTTCCCTTTGCCATAAAAACACCAATCCAATGTCCTGCCATATTGCTATTTTCCATGTCAAATTCCCAGCGTCTATATGGCTCAACAGCAGTGATAGAAAATGTAGTTGCATATCCGTCTTTCGTATATTCAATAAATTGTTTCTCATTAATGATTTCTGTTTTGCTTAAATCACTTCGCCATGAACTATATTTATCAACAGCAAAGACAATATCCCAAACTTTATGAATATCATTTTCAAATATTGCCTTTATGTTTGAAACTGCCATTTTTATGCCCTCCAAATTCCGATTCATTGCATTAAGTATACCACGCAGAAAATGTAAAAACAACGGATTATACAGCATACCCCCTGTCCCGGTATGGGCAGGGGGGCTTATTACATATGCTTTTTCAAATATTCGGCGCTGACCTGCAAACTTTTGACGGGGGAGTTATCCACCCAGTTGCGGTGGCTTTCCAAAATCACGGCATCTACGCCGACGGAAAGCGCCTGCGCCATCAGGCTGTCGAGGTCCATATTGCCGGTGCCCAGCTCCATGCTGTCGGTTTTCAAAATCGGCGTCACGGCGCTGCCCGTAAGGCGGGTGCCGCGGTCGTTGATCCAATCCGCTGAAAATGCAAAAACATTGAATGATCTTGAACCGCTCGGCCTTATGATGTATGACGACTTTGTCCGGCGCGTGCATAAATGCCGCACCAACCCGCATCTCAGCCAGCAGGTGCAAAAGTGCGTGGACTATATTGAGATGAATCTCGATAAAAAAATACGCGCTGCAGATATTGCAGCGCTGGTGGGCTATACGGAATATTATATGACCCACAAATTCAAGGAGGAAACGGGCTTGAGCGTGACAGATTACATAAAATTTGCCAAGATTGAGCGCGCCAAAGTTTTGCTGAAAAGCACCAACCAGACCGTGCAGGACATTGCCGCTGCACTTTCTTTTAGCACACGCAACTATTTCAGCCGGATTTTTCAGGAAGTCACAGGCCAAACCCCGATGGAGTACCGCGAAAAGTAAATGCTTATCCAAAAAACCTCTGCCAGGCAAACATCAAGTCTGGCAGAGGTTTTTTGTTTTATTCTTGTGTCAGCGCCCGGGCCGTTCTGACCACGCGGGAGGCATTGATTTTTACCTGCTCCAGCGTTACTGCGCCGCTGTCGATACCCTGCAGCAGATTGTCATAATCACCCTCGTTGCCGAGCATACCGCAAGACCTGCCTGCGCTTTTTCAAGCTGATGTGTGCCACCTCGCTGGGCAGGCTCTGTGCCTCCGACCACGCAATGAACGCCATCGATGAAATGAGTGCGCTGAACCGGGATCTCAAGAAATTTTTCGATGCGAACGGCGTAGCCTACCCGGTGTGGCAGGCACTGGAAGCGGAAGCCGGGAGGTATCTGCAATGAAATACGCTGGAATGCCCTTTGGAATGTGGGTGCTGTTTGCCGGTTCCTTTCAAAAGCAGCTGACCGCTGTGCTGGGCTATGATGCAGCCACCGCAAGAGCTATCACGAAAAAGGCAAAGCCACAATACCGGCAGATCATTGCTGGTTTGCCGGAGTTTGAAAAAGCGGACCGCTTCAAGATGAACATCGTCAACTGCGCAATGCTCGGCGCGTTCATCCTCTCCATGCCGCAACATCCGGAGGTGGACAGGATGACGGATTACTATGCAAGATCCATGATGACAGCGCCCATGCAGTGGTTCTGCCGCAAAAGCGGAAAAAGCAAATTTACCCCAAAGGATATTGCCGCTATGAAAGCCACCGCTGCCCTGAAAGCCGCCGACCGCAACCCCTATTCGTGGAACATGGAGTTTTACGAATACCCGGATGGCAGCGGCTACGAGGGACGCTTTACCAAATGCGGCATCTGTGTGCTGATGAAGGAACTGGGGCTGTACGACCTAACCCCTGCTTTGTGCCATCTGGATTACACCATGAGCGAAGCGGGCGGTGTGACAAATTTTGTGCGGCAGTATACCCTTGCCTCCGGCGGACCTTACTGCGACTGCGGGTACAAAAAGAAGAATAAATAGGGGGAGCGCACGATGCTTGTCAAGTCGATAACAGAGGAAGAAATTTACGGTATCGGTCATGCTTTCAGCTATTATGACTACGGAGAGGAAACGGGATTGTCTGCCGCCTTTTCCGGGAAAGAAGCCACGGCAAACTATATCTGTGCGTATGGACATCGGCGAAAAATGTTTTTTACATAACGTATGGAGTTGATTTCATTGCAGAGGTATTCCTTTGTGCAATGATTTTATTTAGTGACACAGGTGCTCAACCTGCCGCTTGCGAAACTTACGATTTTACGCTGTTATTACAATCCATAAACACAAAGGCTGAAATGTAAATAACACATCGGCTATGCCGTATAAGTTCAGTAAGAGGGAAAGCCGATTAACGCTGCGCAGAAGGCTGCGCTGCATCCGGCACAAAATATTTCCGCAGGGGAAAGCGGTCGTAGAAGGTCCAGTGCTTTTCATAAAACGCGGAGAATTGGCCGATGATCCAGCCATTGATGAGTGCGCAGAGGATCGTGCCCCATTTTACGCCCACAAAATGCCAAGGGCCGAAGGCAAGAAAGCTCATCGCAACGCCGAGAAGGCAGCTTGCGCAGTCGTATCCGGTTTTAAAACGGTTAATATCAACACCGAAATGGGCGGATACCTCCTTCACGAACAGCTCATAGACCTCCGGCGAAATATAGGTGTGGAACATTGCAGAAACACCTGCGGCGCAGAAAAGCATCCCCACCGCATAGTAGATACCCCGCAGTGCAAGGCCGCCGGATGGGAGCATCGCCCCAAGAGTCATAAGCGCGTCCAGCACAACGCCGTAAACGACCGCAGTAACAAAAGAAAACAGATATGATATGCGAAAGCGCCGCAGCAATAGGCTCATGGCGAGCAGCAGCACGGCCTGCAGGCAGTACTCAGCCATGCCAAAGGTGAAAAAGTGCCATGCTGGCGACAGCCAGCGGTACAGCAGGTAGGCGGGTGCAACTACCATAGAGACACCGAAATCAGCTTTCTCCATCAAAACAACGCCCCACGCTACCAACACAATGCCCAGAACATAGGCAAGCTCGGTGCTGAATTTCTTCTTCATAAGAACCTCCCAAACAAAAAAAGAGCCTTTTCCGTTTGATAAAGAAACGGAAAAAGCTCTTTTTTAATTATAACATGTCTGTCAAGCCGCGGTAATAAACGGCCCGCGATGCCTCAGGTCTTGAGCTCGGGCAGCGGGATCTCCGGCATCAGCTCATTAGAAACGATGCGCAGCATATCCTCCAGCCGGGCAAGATCCTCGGGGGCAAAGCGCTTTTTGGCGCGTGCCATGACGAGATGCAGGTAGGAATAGCTGATATTGTAGTAATCCAGATATTTCTGGGTCGGCCGCAGGTGATATTCCCGCTTGTCGGCGGTGGAGCGGATACGCTCCACATAGCCTTTTTTGACAAGGGAATTGATTTTATAGGCGGCGTTGGGGGTGGACAGATTCATCATGTGGCTGAACTGGGCGATGGTCGGTTCCCCCAAAGCCGTAATGACCTCCATGCAAAAGGACTCCACGGTCGTAAGGGTGGCCTCGCGGTCCTCAAACCGGCTGAAGATCTGCTTATAAAAATGCAGCTTGAATTTTGTGTACACCTGACCGAAAGCCTGATCCAGCATGGCGCGTATCCTCCTGTTGGTTAATGGCTTTATTATACCACAATGCGCCGCGCAAAACCAGTCCTCAGGCATCTGCAATCACAAAAGTCAGCTCTGCATTCGCGGCACGCTCATTGCCCACCCATGCGGTGGCCTTGCCTATGCCGATCGGCCCATGCTGCTCTACCAGCTCACATTCCAGCGTCAGCACATCGCCGGGCACGACCTGACGGCGGAACCGGGCGTTTTTAACACCGCCGAACAAAGCAAGCTTGCCCTGATTTTCGGGCAGGCTCAGCGCTGCTACGGCACCGGTCTGGGCTAAAGCCTCAAGGATCAACACGCCGGGCATGATCGGCCGGCCGGGGAAATGCCCCTGAAAGAACGGCTCGGTGCGCGTCACGCATTTAATGCCGCGCGCCCACTGGCCTGGGGTGTAATCGGTGATCTTATCCACCAGCGCAAAAGGGGAGCGATGCGGCAGAATCGCCTCGATTTCCGCTGCCGTCAGCGTGCGTGGTGGGTCATTGGGGGTGATCTTCATGGTTATCCTCCCATCGTTTTAAGACGATGCAGGCGTTATGCCCGCCAAAGCCAAGGCTGTCGCTGATGGCGTAGTCCACCTGCACATTTCGGCCCGTGTTGGGGATATAATCAAGATCCAGCGCAGGGTCGGGCGTCTGCAGGTTTACAGTGGCCGGCAAAAAGCCATCGTACAGGGCTAACGCGGTGAAAACACCCTCCACACCGCCGGCACCGCCCAGCAGATGCCCGGTCATGGATTTGGTGGAGCTGATGAGCAGCCCGTTTTTGGCGTGGTCGCCAAAGACGGCCTTGATGGCCTTGATTTCGCAGATGTCCCCCAGCG
>ERZ779820.2063-NODE-2063-length-11724-cov-4.357786_pt1 | contig 11724 bp, 10 predicted proteins | sample MGYA00511563_ERZ779820 | MGnify/ENA primary metagenome ERZ779820 (study PRJEB29588, sample SAMEA1964852) | human gut metagenome | biome: human gut; feature: human-associated habitat; material: faeces | place: Denmark | collected 2008/2010 ...
CCGCCGTGTCAGCGACGATACCCTGATCGGAAGCGCGCCGGATATTACCCGGCATTTTATTGAGCTTCGTGGTATCGGGATCATTGATGTAAAGACTCTGTACGGTGTTGAGAGTGTAAAGGATACACAGTCGATCGATATGGTGATCAAGCTGGAGGACTGGAACCGGGATAAGGAGTATGACCGCCTGGGCCTGGAAGATCAGTATACGGAATTTCTGGGCAATCAGGTTGTGTGCCACACCATTCCCATCCGTCCCGGACGAAATCTTGCCATAATCGTAGAGTCGGCGGCTGTAAACCACCGCCAGAAGAAGATGGGCTACAATGCGGCTCAGGAGCTGTATAACCGTGTACAGGCAAATTTAAAAAACGGGATGAATGACTGATATTCAGACCGGAGAAAGGAAACAGATGGAGCTTAAAGAAAAACTGCAGGCTCTTTTGGAGCTGGAGGGCTTTCCGTGCCGTTTTATGGAGCCTATGAGCAGCCACACCACTTTTCGGATCGGAGGTCCCGCAGCGGCTTATGTATGTCCGTCCGGAGAGACAGAGCTTAAAACGGTCCTCTCTTTCTGCAGAAGGGAGAAGCTTCCGTTTTTCATTCTGGGAAATGGAAGCAACCTGCTGGTCAGTGATGCAGGATATGAGGGAGTGGTTATTTCCACGACAGAGGGGCTGACGCGTCTTGAGGCAGAAGGAGAGAGGATTTTTGCATCATCCGGACAGCTTTTAAGCCGAACGGCGAAAAGAGCTTTAAAGGAGGGGCTTACAGGTCTTGAATTTGCGGCCGGGATTCCGGGAACCATAGGAGGCGCTCTGGTGATGAATGCCGGGGCCTATGGGTCAGAGATAAAGGATGTACTGGAGTATGCCAGAGTTATGACGCCAGAGGGAGAAATCCTTACTCTTGGGCCAAAGGAGCTTAAGATGGATTACCGCACCAGCTGTATCCCTGCTATGGGTTATACCGTGCTGGACGCCTGCTTTCGCCTGAAAAAGGGAAATCGGGATGAGATTGAGGCGTATATGAATGAACTGTCTTTAAAACGCAGGGAAAAGCAGCCTCTTCAGTATCCGAGTGCGGGCAGTACCTTTAAACGGCCAAAAGGGCATTTTGCGGCCAGACTCATTGAGGATGCCGGATTAAAAGGCTTTACCGTCGGCGGCGCGCAGGTGTCCCAAAAGCACAGCGGCTTTGTGATTAACAGGGGCGATGCCACAGCGGCAGATGTGATGGAACTCTGCCGTCAGATTCGGGAGCGGGTAAAGACACAGTTTGATGTGGAGCTGGAAATGGAAGTAAAGACACTGGGGAAATTTTAAGGTGGATTACGATAAAGAGTACGAGGTGAACTGACAGATGAAGCTTGTAATTGTCACCGGAATGTCTGGGGCCGGAAAAACCATTGCTTTAAAAATGTTGGAGGATCTGGGATTTTACTGTGTGGACAATCTGCCTATCTCCCTGGCAGATAAATTCGTGCAGCTGGTATCGGACGGAGGAACTGTGCAGAAGGCGGCTCTGGGGATCGATATCCGCAGCGGGGAGGGTCTAAAAGATCTGGAAGGCGTTATCGAAAAGTGGCGCAGAGAACAGATGGATGTACAGATCCTTTTTCTGGATGCAAGCAATACCGCTTTGATCAAACGCTATAAGGAAACAAGACGTTCCCATCCTCTGGCCGGAAAGGGACGGCTGGAAACAGGCATTGAAAAGGAACGGGCCAGAGTGGCGTTTTTAAAGAAGGGATCGGATTTTATTATTGATACCAGCATGCTTTTGACAAAGGAACTGCGTCAGGAGCTGGAAAAGATATTTTTAAAGGAAGAAAGCTTTAAAAATATGTTTGTTACCGTTATGTCCTTTGGCTTTAAGTATGGTATTCCTGAGGATGCAGATCTGGTCTTTGATGTGCGTTTCCTCCCGAACCCTTACTATGTGGAGGAGCTGCGTCCCCTGACCGGAGAAAACCAGTCTGTGAGAGATTATGTGATGCAGGGGAATACAGCAGAGACGTTTATAGAGAAGCTGAATGACATGATGGATTTCCTTCTTCCCAATTATATCAATGAAGGGAAAAATCAGCTGGTTATCGCTGTCGGATGCACCGGGGGAAAGCACCGGTCTGTCACCATTGCAAAGGCTCTGTATGACCATTTGAAGAGCCACGGAGAATATGGGATCCGCATGGATCACAGAGATATTGATAAGGATAGTAAACGATAACAGGGAAAGTTAAGAGGGAGCAATGTCATTTTCTTCCAAAGTAAAGGAGGAACTGTCCAGACAGTGGTCTCCGGCAAGGCACTGCCAGATCGCAGAAACAGCGGCTGTTTTAAGCCTCTGCGGCCGGGTAAAGATATCGGCCTCCGATCACTATGCCATTGAGATCCATACAGAAAATCTGGCAGTTGCAAGAAAATACTTTACATTATTGAAAAAAACATTTAATATAAATACGGATGTTTTAATCCGCCGGGGCCAGATGCCGGGGCGGAGTCGAACATATATGGTAGCAGTGAGAGAGCATGAGGATGCGCTCCGGGTTCTTCAGGCGTCCAAACTTTTGGATTCTTATGGAGAAATTGCGGAGGATCTGTCGCTGATACATAACGTTGTGGTGCAGAATGTCTGCTGTAAGCGGGCGTTTATTCGCGGGGCCTTCCTTTCGGCGGGTTCCATCAGTGATCCGGAAAAGTTCTACCATTTTGAGATCACCTGTGCATCCATGCGGAAGGCAAAGCAGCTTCAGGGGCTGATGGCTTCATTTGATATTGAGGCCAGGATCGTTCTGCGCAAACGCTATTTTGTAGTGTATGTAAAGGAGGGAAGCCAGATCGCAGAGCTGCTTCAGATCATGGAGGCGCCGGTGGCGCTTATGGAGCTGGAAAATATCCGGATCGTAAAGGAGATGCGAAACAGCGTAAACCGTCAGGTAAACTGCGAGACTGCCAATATCAATAAAACGGTTTCGGCAGCCGTAAAGCAAATGGAGGATATCCGGTATATTCAGGATACCATAGGACTTGAGTCCCTTCCGGAGAACCTTCAGGAAATGGCAAGAGTGAGGCTGGAACGGCCGGAGGCGACACTTAAGGAGCTGGGGGAAGCTCTGGAACCGCCGGTGGGAAAGTCAGGAGTCAATCACCGGCTGAGAAAACTCAGCCTTATGGCGGAGGATTTAAGGGAAAAGTTCCCGGAGCAGTAAGGAAACGCTCCATCCGCAGATATGAGGAGGATAATCATGAAGAAAAAAATAATTACCGTTGAACTGCCCGATGGATTAGAAGCAAGACCGGCCGCTATGCTGGTGCAGGTTGCCAGCCAGTACGACAGCAGAATCTATCTGGAGTCCGGTTCCAAGCGTGTAAATGCAAAGAGTATTATGGGAATGATGACCCTTGGGCTGATTGCCGGCCAGTCCATCACAGTAGAGGCTGACGGTGCGGATGAGGATCAGGCAGTGTCTGAGATTGAGAAGTATCTCATCAATGCATAAGTGTTTCAGAGAGATTAAAAGGATAGTTGGAAACCAGGCAGTGCAGAAGGCTGCCTGGTTTTTTTCATAACAGACAGGAACAGGACGTTGTTCCGGGAAAGGAGAATCAGTATATATGGCGTTTACACATTTGCACGTCCATACAGAATACAGTCTTTTAGACGGCTCATCCAAGATAAAAGAGCTGACCGCCAGGGCAAAGGAGCTGGGAATGGACAGCCTGGCGATCACGGATCATGGCGTAATGTATGGAGTGATTGATTTTTACCGGGCGGCAAAGGAAGTGGGAATTAAACCGATCCTGGGCTGCGAGGTATATGTGGCTCCTGGATCCAGGTTTGACCGGGAAAATACGGGAGGAGAGGACCGGTATTACCATCTGGTTCTTCTGGCAGAAAATGATCAGGGTTATAAAAACCTGATGAAGATCGTATCCAAGGGCTTTGTGGAAGGCTTTTACTATAAGCCCCGTGTAGACTATGAGGTTCTGGAAACGTATCACGAAGGAGTCATTGCCCTCAGCGCCTGTCTGGCCGGAGAAGTGCAGAAATATCTGGCCAGAGGAATGTATGAGGAGGCCATGCGTTCTGCACAGCGGTATGAGGGAATATTTGGGAAAAATAATTTCTTTCTGGAGCTTCAGGATCATGGGCTTCCAGAACAGAAGATGGTAAATCAGGGACTTCTCAGGCTGAGCAGGGACACGGGGATTGAACTGGTCGCCACCAATGATATCCATTATACCTTTGCAGAGGATGAAAAGGCTCACGATATCCTGCTGTGCATCCAGACCGGCAAAAAAGTAGCGGATGAAGACCGGATGCGCTATGCGGGCGGCCAGTATTACTGTAAATCCGAGGAGGAGATGCAGACCCTTTTCCCATACGCCAGAGAAGCCCTTGAAAATACACATAAAATTGCAGAGCGCTGCAATGTGGAGATTGAATTCGGCGTCACCAAGCTGCCAAAGTATGAGGTGCCGGAGGGCTTTGACTCCTGGACGTATCTGAATCATCTCTGCCGGGAGGGCTTTAAGACCCGATATCCAAAGGATGACGGCACGTTAAGCCGACGCCTGGACTATGAGCTGGATGTAATCCGTACCATGGGGTATGTGGATTATTTCCTGATCGTATGGGATTTTATCAACTATGCCCGCTCAAAGGATATTATGGTGGGACCGGGACGTGGTTCTGCCGCGGGAAGCATTGTTTCCTATACTCTGGGCATTACCAATATTGACCCGGTGCGCTATAACCTGCTTTTTGAGCGCTTTTTAAACCCGGAGCGAGTTTCCATGCCTGATATTGACGTGGATTTCTGCTACGAGCGCCGCCAGGAGGTCATTGATTATGTGGTGGAGAAATACGGCAAAGACCAGGTGGTTCAGATCGTTACTTTCGGTACTCTGGCAGCCAAGGGTGTGGTCCGTGATGTAGGCCGTGTGCTGGATCTGCCCTACGCCATGTGTGATTCCATTGCAAAGATGATCCCAAATGATCTTGGAATGACACTTGACAAGGCCATAGCGGCAAATCCGGATTTAAGAAAGCTTTATAATGAAGACGCACAGGTAAAATACCTGATCGATATGTCAAAGCGTCTGGAGGGCCTTCCAAGACATACCTCCATGCACGCGGCGGGAGTGGTCAATGCGGAACACCTGGCGAATTTGTACCGCTTTCCAAGGCGGCAGACGGCACCATTACCACCCAGTTTACCATGACGACCATTGAGGAGCTGGGGCTTCTTAAAATGGACTTTCTGGGCCTGCGTACACTGACTGTGATCCAGAATGCCGTGCATCTGGCTGAGAAGGATTACGGCATTTCCATTGATATTGACCATATTGATTTTGATGATAAAAGGGTACTTGAATCCATCGGAACCGGAAGGACCGAGGGCGTGTTCCAGCTGGAAAGCGGTGGGATGAAGAGCTTTATGAAGGAGCTTAAGCCGGAGAATCTGGAGGATATTATTGCGGGAATTTCCCTTTACCGTCCCGGCCCTATGGACTTTATTCCCAGGTATTTAAAAGGAAAGAATGATAAAAGCTCCATTACCTATGAATGCCCTCAGCTGGAGCCGATTCTGAGCCCGACTTACGGGTGTATTGTATACCAGGAGCAGGTAATGCAGATCGTCCGCGACCTGGCCGGATATACCATGGGACGAAGCGACCTGGTACGCCGTGCCATGAGTAAGAAAAAGACTGCTGTGATGGAAAAAGAGCGTCAGAATTTCGTTTACGGAAATGAAGCCGAGGGAGTAAAGGGCTGTATTGCAAATGGTATTGATGAAAAGACGGCCAATCATATTTATGATGAAATGATCGACTTTGCAAAGTATGCCTTTAATAAGTCCCACGCGGCAGCCTATGCTGTGGTTTCCTACCAGACCGCTTATCTGAAATACTACTATCCAAAGGAGTTTATGGCGGCCCTTATGTCTTCTGTGATGGAAAATGTGAGCAAGTTTTCCGAATATATTTTAAACTGCCGCCGCATGATGAATATCGCAGTTCTTCCTCCTGATATCAATGAGGGAGAGAGCGGATTTTCCGTGTCCGGCGGAGGAATCCGCTATGGCCTTTCTGCGATTAAAAGCGTGGGAAAGCCGGTGGTAGACGCCATTCTGGAGGAACGGGCGAAGAATGGAAAATTCCGTACCATGGAGGATTTTATCAACCGTATGACCCAGAGAGAGGTAAACCGCCGTACGCTGGAAAATTTTATCAAATCAGGCGCACTGGATTCTCTTCCCGGCACAAGACGGCAGAAGATGGCTGTGGGGCCTGCGCTTCTTGAGAATAAGGCCAGAGAGCGGAAGAATGCCTTTGAGGGACAGCTGAGCCTTTTTGATATAGCCGGAGAAGAGGAAAAAAAGGAGTTTGAGGTTGTATTTCCTGATGTAGGGGAATATGCAAAAGAAGAGCTGCTTGCCTTTGAAAAAGATATTTTAGGCGTATACATCAGCGGTCATCCGCTGGATGATTATGAGGCGCTGTGGCGGAAAAATATCACTGCTACAGCAGCTGATTTTATCGTGGATGAGGAGACGGAGGAGGCCGTGGTAAAGGACGGCATAAAGGCTGTCATAGGCGGATTGGTAACGGGAAAAACGGTCAAGACTACCCGCACAGGCCAGCTGATGGCCTTTATCACGCTGGAGGATCTGATGGGATCAGTGGAAGTGATCGTATTTCCAAGAGACTATGAAAATAACAGGGATCTTCTGACAGAGGATGAAAAGCTCTTTATCCGGGGACGTGTTTCACTGGGAGATGAACCGGTGGGTAAACTGGTCTGCGAGCAGGTGATCCCCTTTGATGCTGTGCCCCGTCAGCTGTGGCTGCAGTTTGAAGATATGGCCGGGTATCAGGCAACGGAGGCAGAGCTTATGGAGCTTCTAAAATCCAGCGAGGGAAATGATCAGGTAATCATCTATTTAAAAAAGGAACGGGCGAAAAAAATGCTCCCTCCCAACTGGAACGTAATGGCGGATGCAGGACTCTTAAATCGCCTGTACTGTAAAGTTGGTGAAAAAAATGTCAAAGTCGTAGAAATGACTCTTGATAAATCATGGAAAATGAATTAGAATAGCGTTGTGTGTAAAATAGAAAGAAGAAAACAACAGGCATAGATGGATATGCTTAATATAAGGAGGTAAATTGCTATGGCAAAGGCAGTGAAGACCATTGGAGTATTAACCAGCGGCGGTGACGCACCAGGCATGAACGCAGCAATCCGCGCAGTTGTGCGCGTTGCGATCAATAAAGGACTGAAGGTAAAGGGTATTATGAGAGGCTATGCCGGTCTTCTGGAAGAGGAGATCGTGGACATGGAGTCCACCAGTGTTTCAGACACCATTAACCGCGGCGGAACCATTCTTTATACAGCAAGATGCAAGGAATTTACCACTCCTGAGGGTCAGCAGAGAGGTGCTGATATCTGCCGCAAGCACGGAATTGACGGCATGGTGGTAATCGGCGGCGACGGTTCCTTTAAGGGAGCAGGAAAGCTGTCCGCCCTGGGGATCAATACCATTGGCCTTCCGGGAACCATTGACCTGGATATTGCATGTACCGATTACACCATCGGCTTTGATACGGCAGTCAATACGGCAATGGAGGCCATTGATAAGATCCGCGATACATCCACTTCCCATGAGCGCTGCAGCATTGTAGAGGTAATGGGACGCAATGCGGGATATATTGCTTTATGGTGCGGTATTGCAAACGGTGCAGAGGATATTCTGCTTCCGGAGCGTTACGACGGAGATGAGCAGGCACTGATCAACCGGATCATTGAGAACCGTAAGAGGGGAAAGAAGCACAACATTATCATCAATGCAGAGGGAATCGGTCATTCCAGCTCTATGGCAAAGCGTATTGAGGCTGCCACAGGCATTGAGACAAGAGCTACCATTCTGGGCCACATGCAGCGCGGCGGAACGCCTACCTGCAAGGACCGTGTGTATGCGTCTATTATGGGAGCCAGAGCGGCAGAGCTTTTGGTAGAAGGAAAGAGCAACCGTCTGGTGGCATACAGAAAGGGCGAATTTGTGGATTTCGATATCCAGGAAGCATTAAATATGAAGAAGGATATCTCAGAAGAGCAGTTTAATATTGCAAAGATGCTGGTAAGATAAGAATTGCAGAAAAGAGGTCCGCTGTCTGTATGGGCAGCGGACCTTTGCGGAGATAAGAAGATGATGGATAAAGTGGTGCTCTGCGGAGCCAGCTCCTATGAGCAGAAATATTATTTTAATGAAGAATTTAAGAGCCTTCCCCAGTCGGTACAGGATGAGCTGCATATTATGTGCGTCCTTTTTACAGAGGATGTGGGCGGAGTCCTGACACTGGAATTTGACGACAGGGGACGTCTGGAATTTAAGGTAGTCTCTGAGGAAGGCGACTACCTGTTTGACGAAATCGGAAGTGTCCTTAAGATCAAACAGTATCAGGAAGAGAAAAAGGATCTTCTGGAGGCGCTGGAATTATACTACAGAACCTTCTTTTTAGAGGAGGATGTAGACTGGGAAGAGAGCGGGAGAGATGAGGATGAAGCTTAGGCTGGGAGATCGGGAGCTTAACAGCAATATCATACTGGCCCCCATGGCGGGAGTAACCGATCTGCCTTTCAGGCTTTTGTGCCATGAGCAGGGCGCAGGGCTTGGTGACAGAAATGGTCAGCGCCAAAGCCATTTTATATAAAAATAAGAATACAAAAGAGCTGATGGCGGTGGACCCGGCAGAGGGGCCTGTGGCAGTGCAGCTTTTTGGCTCTGATCCGGAGATCATGGCTGAGATCGCAGCTCAGATCGAGGACGGTCCTTTTGCGGCTATTGATGTAAATATGGGCTGTCCTGTGCCGAAGATTGTGAATAACGGTGAAGGCTCTGCACTTATGAAGGATATAAAGCTGGCAGAAAAGATATTGACTTCTATGGTAAAGGCAGTGAAGAAGCCTGTGACTGTAAAATTCAGAAAGGGCTTTAACGACCAGTGCCTCAATGCAGTTGAATTTGCGAAAATGGCAGAAAGCAGCGGGGCAGCCTGGGTGGCCGTTCATGGAAGGACCAGGGAGCAGTATTATTCCGGCACGGCAGACTGGGAAGTGATCCGTCAGGTAAAAGAGGCAGTGAAGATACCGGTGATCGGAAACGGCGATATCTTTCATGCTCAGGATGCGGCCCGGATGATGCAGGAAACAGGCTGTGACGGCGTTATGGTTGCAAGAGGCGCCAAGGGAAATCCATGGATCTTCCGGGAGATCCGGCAGTATCTGGAAACAGGGGAGATTCCTCCAAGGCCATCTACGGAGGAAATCCGGGAAATGATCCTGCGCCATGGACGGATGCTTTCAGAATATAAGGGAGAAAATGTGGCTATGCGGGAGATGCGCAGCCATATGGCCTGGTACACCAAAGGAATGAAGCATTCAGCCTCCCTTCGGTGTGAGATCAATCAGGTGGAGACTCTTGAAGGGCTGGCAGCGCTTTTGGACGGATGTATGGTTTAGTTTTTGGGCAGGCGCCGGGATAGCTTCCCATACTTGACAATGGGTGCTTTTTCTTATATAATACACAGAATGTCGGGGTATCTTTTTTATACAGACAGAAACAAAAAATACATCATAGATGAGACGTTTTTAAATATCCGGGCAGGACTTTAAGTCTGTCCGGAAATGTGCTGTCTTTAAGGCAATTTAGAATGAAAAAGGAAGGAAGCAGGAGACATGGCAGACAAGAAACACATTTTGACCTATGCCGGATTAAAACAGTATGAGGATGAGCTTCAGAATCTGAAGGTTGTAAAGAGAAAAGAAGTAGCTCAGAAGATCAAAGAGGCCAGAGAGCAGGGCGACTTATCCGAGAATGCAGAGTATGATGCAGCAAAGGATGAGCAGAGAGATATTGAGCTGCGGATTGAAGAACTGGAAAAGCTGTTAAAGAACGCAGAGGTAGTAGTAGAGGACGAGATCGATGTTGATAAGATCAATATTGGATGCAAGGTAAAGCTTCTGGATGTAGAGTATGATGAGGAGATGGAATTTTTCATCGTAGGCTCCACAGAGGCCAACAGCCTTCAGAACAAGATCTCCAATGAGGCTCCCGTAGGCCATGCCCTGATGGGAAAATCCGTAGGAGATGTGGTTGACGTAGAGACACAGGCAGGCGTGATCCAGTACAAGGTGCTGGAGATCCAGAGAGTATCATAAGAAACATTTTACAGTTAAATATTTCACAAAGGAGCAGAAGAAACGTGGGAGAGCAGAAGTCAAATCAGACAGAGCAGGATTTAAATCATGTACTGAAGGCCCGCAGAGATAAGCTGGCAGAGCTTCAGGCAGCAGGAAAGGATCCATTTCAGATCACAAAATATGATGTAACTGCCCACAGCATGGAGATCAAGGATCATTATGATCAGTGGGAGGAGAAGGAAGTAAGCATTGCAGGACGTATGATGTTTAAGCGCGTCATGGGCAAGGCTTCTTTCTGCAACCTTCAGGATCTGCAGGGACGCATTCAGGTATATGTGGCCCGAGACAGTGTGGGGGAAGATGCCTATAAGGAATTTAAAAAGCTGGATATCGGTGATATTGTAGGCGTAAAAGGAACAGTCTTTACTACAAAGACAGGAGAAATTTCCGTACACGCAAGTGAGTTTACCCTTCTTTCCAAGAGCCTTCAGGTTCTTCCTGAGAAGTTCCACGGCCTTACAGATACAGATCTGCGCTACCGCCAGAGATATGTGGATCTGATTATGAATGAGGATGTTAAGGATACATTTATTAAGCGTTCTAAAATCCTTGCTGCTATCCGTAAGTATCTGGGTGGAGAAGGCTTTATGGAGGTAGAAACTCCTATGCTGGTATCCAATGCAGGCGGTGCGGCTGCCCGCCCCTTTGAAACCCATTTCAATGCACTGGATGAGGATCTGAAGCTTCGTATTTCCCTGGAGCTTTACTTAAAGCGTCTGATCGTAGGCGGTCTTGAGAGAGTTTATGAGATTGGCCGTGTATTCCGCAACGAGGGCCTGGATACAAGACACAATCCTGAGTTTACCCTGATGGAGCTGTATCAGGCATATACCGATTATAATGGAATGATGGATCTGACAGAGAATATGTTCCGGCATGTGGCTCAGGAGGTATGTGGCACCACCTTAATTCCCTATGCAGATGTAGAGATCGATCTGGGCAAGCCCTTTGAGCGTCTGACCATGATTGATGCAATTAAGAAATATACCGGCATTGACTTTAATGAAATTGCTACTACGGAAGAGGCAAAGAAGCTGGCTGATGAGAAAGAGATTCACTATGAAAAGCGTCATGTGCGCGGTGACATCATCAACCTGTTCTTTGAAGAATTTGTAGAGGAGCATCTGATTCAGCCGACCTTTATTATGGATCATCCGGTAGAGGTTTCCCCGCTGACAAAGAGAAAGCCGGATAAGCCGGAGCAGGTAGAACGTTTTGAGCTGTTTATCTACGGCCGTGAAATGTGTAACGCTTATTCAGAGTTAAACGATCCTATCGATCAGAGAGAGCGCTTTAAGGCACAGGAGGCAGCTTTAGCTGCAGGTGATGAAGAAGCCAACACAACGGACGAGGACTTTATGAACGCTCTGGAGATTGGTATGCCTCCTACAGGCGGTATTGGATACGGTATTGACCGTCTGGTTATGCTTTTAACCAACAGCCCGGCTATCCGTGATG